>ERZ826016.3138-NODE-3138-length-11766-cov-2.642131_pt1 | contig 11766 bp, 7 predicted proteins | sample MGYA00519872_ERZ826016 | MGnify/ENA primary metagenome ERZ826016 (study PRJEB31778, sample SAMEA3449218) | human gut metagenome | biome: human gut; feature: human-associated habitat; material: faeces | place: United Kingdom | collected 2010/2012 ... | reverse complement strand
CCATTGACTGAGAAGGAATTGGAACTTCCTGTATATTTGATACCATTTAGTGTAATCTCTGCATCACAGCCATCAATCTTCTTCGCATCTGTGTTGTATGTAATATCCTTGCTTGTTGTGATATCATTTGCTGCCTGAACCTGTTTTACAAATTCTGCAATAGCCGCATCTTTCTCTGCGCCATCTTCCATGTTTGCAATACTTGCCAGAACCTCATTTTCATCCATAGTCGTCTGACTGGTTTCCATGGTTTCTTTATTCGCTGTTATAACAGCAGCAAATTTATTGGTAAGGTCTGTTACACCCTGACTTCCACCAGCACCGCCATCTGCTCCAGTGTATGCGTCATGTACTTTCTGAATAATATCAGTTCTGGAATAAACATCAGTATCCGCTAATGTTGTATCTTTCGTCTTCTCATATGTATTAACTGTGCTGATATTCGATGCAAGTGTACTTAAGAAAGAAGTAACCTCTTTATCAGTTTTTTCTGTACCGCCCACAGGTTTTTTTATCGTATCTGCAAAATCTGTGTAAGCTTTTGTTCCCGTAACGGCATTACTTACTACTGCTCCCTGCGTGTAAACGGTCTTTGTGGTTTCTACTTTCTTATCTGCATCAAAGCTGACTTCCTTACCGTTTGTCTTTTTCTCCCAATTATCACCAGCATCTTTCTTTCCAGTCGTCTGAATCAATTTACCAGATGTATCATCTAAATAATATTTATTTCCTTTTTTATCTGCATAAACACCTGTATTGTCCTGTGTATAGACATTGCCATCATTATCTGTAATCTGATAAAATCCGGTTCCCTGCTCGCTGGCAGCAGCTTCATAGTAATTGGTCTCTGTCTTAATGGTAATTTCGGTTGTTGTACCATCTTTCGTATTTGCATATAAAGCATTGCCATCCGCATCCTTCTTGCCAGTTGCTTTATATTCATTACCGCTCGCATCCGTAAAGACTTTACCATCTTTGGTTGTATAGGAAACACCATCACTTCCGGTATAAGTGTTGACTGCCTGAATGTATTTCTTACTTCCATCAGTATCTTCATACGAATAAATGGTATTACCATCCTCATCTGTCGTTTCAGCTTTGTAGATAGTTCCGTCACTTGTCATAACAGATTTTGCGCGGTCTGTAGCAGACATCTGTAATAATTTTACAAGTTTATTCTGGGCATCTGTGCTCAAACCACTTTCCTTTAACGCATCCTGCATTGCAGTATAAGCAGATGCATAACCATAAGCAGAACTCAAGTTACTGTTCTGGGCATTTGCTTTGTTATATGTTTCTTTAGCCTGTGTATAAGCATTGATTGCATCTGTCACATTCTGTGAAAGTTTATTTCCATCTGCATCATAATACTTTGTATAAGAAGTATAGGTTGCATCTGTCTCCTTCGACTGCACATTCAATCCTAATTTCGACAACGCATTCGCCCCATCCACGTTGCCACCGGTCAGTGTAAAGTCATTGTCCTTACCGGTATCTTTGGAGCTCACGAAGATACGTTTGTTGATATCATCATAGCTTGCATTCACGCCGGCTTCTTTCAAAGAATCGATAAAACTGTTGACCGTAGTGCCCTGGCTGACTTCGATAGTCTTCTTTGTGCCATCACCTTTTGTCAAGGTGATCGTGCCGTTTCCGCCTGTGTAACCCAACTCAGCGAGTGTAGTTCCGGTTGTGGTGCTGTCATCTAATTTACCACCGGTCAAGTATCCTGCCTGTGCTACCTTAAGGATGTTGAGTTTCTGTGTACCGTTTGGTGCAGAGCTGCTGGCTGTAACCGTCGCTTTTGTGGAATCAGATACTTTGGTTGATTTCAAATTGTAGTTTTTAGAGAAACGCAGACTGTCCAAGCTTGTATAGAAGCTGTATACTTTTGTGTTTAAAGTCTTCCATGCGTCCTGTTTCCAAGAGAGCTTGGTCTGTGCTTTTTTGTATTTATTGGTCTTGTAACTGTAAGAAGATACTAATGCGGAAATGATTGCTTCGGTATCTAATCCTGAGTTCAAACCTGTGATTCTGATTGGCATAATCCTGCTCCTTTCAGTTTTGTAACTTATTTATATCATTTTCTGTTTGCATCTGTCACTTGTCTATTGCTGCTCCTGTCTTTTGGACAGTGATCTACAGTTTCTTATCCACTAATAATCCTGCCATCTCCCAGACTTTTGCGATCATGTCCAGGGTTTTCTCCGGCGGATATTCTTTCAGGACTTTCTTCGTGTCTTTGTCAACGATCTTGATAGTGACACGGTTGGTTGCATCATGGATTCCGAAGACTGCCTCGGAATTGTGCGCCTTTTTATTGATCTCGTCAACTGCTTTCCTGATCTGGGAATTCTCGGAGATCGTCTGCTTTGCCTGACTGTCGTCCCGGTTTCCGTCTTTGCCGTTTTTGTCAGTCTCTTTCGTGTCGATCTGAATGGTTTTCTTCATGAGATCGTCAGAAGCTGCTGCGTTGGATGCAGTTTCCACTTTTGCCTGACTCTCTGCTTTTACATCTGATGCGGATGAACTTCCCGCATAGGACATCCCTGCCCCTTTCATAGCCTCTATTGCCATTGTTCTACACCTCCGTGTGCATAAGCTTGTGTTCTTCCATGGTTGCGGTCCGGATCTCTACAAATGCCGGAACGCTTATTTTTCTAAATCATATATCGGTAGTTTTCCTGTAAAATTAATAGCTGTCATGCAATTTCCTGCTTTGTGCCGCTGTTGTTATCTGATCAGGGTTTCATTTTAGCAAAATATAGGATATAATTCAATCGCACCGGAAATTGAGCCCGCAATGCGTTTATGTTTTTTACTATTATAAATAGGAAAGGATATTGTTTATTATGTTATATATCATGAGACACGGAAAAACTGACTGGAATGCAGTCCACCGCCTGCAGGGAAGCGAAGATATTCCTTTAAATGAAGAAGGCCGCCAGATGGCGAGAGACGCGCGGAAAAAGTATGGGGATCTGCGATTTGATATCTGCTATTGTTCTCCCTTACAGCGTGCGCAGGAGACTGCTGAAATTTTTCTGAAAGGGAGCGGCACGCCGATCCTGACGGACGACCGTCTCCGCGAGATGGGATTTGGCATGTATGAAGGAACAGAACATGTCACACAGAAACCGGAATGTCCGGTATACACGTTGTTCCATGATCCTGTCCATTATCATGCTGTAGATGGTGCGGAAAGTCTTGAGCATTTGTATGCCCGCAGCGGCTCTTTTATCCACGATGTTTTAACGCCGGAAGTTGTTTCCGGAAAAAATGTACTGATCGTCGCCCATGGAGCCTTAGACTGCAGCCTGATCTGCCAGTATGAAGAGATTCCTCTTGAGCATTTCTGGGATCAGCTGCTCGGAAACTGCGAGCTTAGAAGATTAGTTTCATCAGCCAATGTGTGAAAACAGATACTGCAGAACGTCATCTGTGAATTTTATCGCATGCACACCAATGAATGTGGAGCCGTCTTCCTGCTTTTCTTCGCGGGAAACCTCCGCATACATGATCAGTGTTTCTGCCACAACGATCACCTGTTTTCCGAGAAGGCCTTCATGCCCCTCCGGCACACAGATTCCCATGCCTAACGGACTGATGTCTTTCACGTCCACGTATATTTTTTCCTGTGTATCGCAGATTACGACAACACCATTTGTCTTGTATTCTACCCTCGATATTTCTCTTCTTTCTTCCATGAGTACCCCCTGTTTTTATCATTTCTGTCCTGACTGCCCTGTACAGGCAGAATTGTCTGTATCAGATCGTCTGCATTATTCGAAGATCTCCTGTACATCATCCAGATTTCCGTCTCCGGTGAGAAGCAAGGTCACTCCGCTCTCCGCCTGGCTGATATCCGTGGTTGCCTCAACGCAGAGTTCACCGTTCTGATTATAAAGCGCCCACTGAAAATCTGTGATCTCCACCGGCCACTCTACCGGCATGGAAACAGACTGTCCATCTGCGATTGCACTGATATTGTATTGTTCGCCGCTGATCGGATCGATCACAGAAAACATCCCAATGTCGATGCCGCACTCGTTTGTGGCTGTGATGATGATGCTTTTACGTTCTGCATATTCAGAAGATTCTGTGCTTTCCACGGCTTCTACTGCCGCTTGGGCTGTCCCGGCTGCTTCCGTTGACTCTTCCGATCCGCCGACGGTTTCCGCAGGTTCTTCTGTCGTTTGCCGGCTGTCTCCGGATGTCTGCTCGGTGGCGACTGACGCCTGATCCTGATGATCTGTTTTTCCGCAGGAAGTCAGGAGCATTATGCCAAGAAGCATGCAAATTATGAGTGTTTTCTTTTTTTTCATAGATTTTGTTTCCTTGTATACAAATTACGGATCATGTTTTTCCTATTTTCAGAATACTCCGTATTTTATTTTTTTGCAATGGATGTTTTAGAAAAGGCGCACCTTTTGGATGCGCCTTACTGTTAAAATTTATTTCTCATCTTTCTGAGCTGCTTCTGCTTTTTTCTTTTTATTTCTGCGGTACATTTCCTCGCCGGTTACACCAAGAAGTGCAATGATGAGTAACCACCACCAGGACATTTTCTCCTGCTGCATGTTTTCCACTGCGCCAGCCTCTGCTGCAAGTGGAGTTTCCTCATCGGCAATTGTCGTGCTCTCCTGTGCTCCGTTCGCTGCAAGAGGTGTCTCCTCGTCCGCAATTGTCACATCTGTGTCAGCGTCCGCATCTGTATCGGCTGCGGCATTTGCATTTGCAACCGCTGCTGTTCTCGTTACTGCCGCCGGTGTTGCAGCTGCTGCAAGCGCTACCGGTGTCTCTGCGATCTCAACTGGTGCTGCAGCTGCTGTGGCTGTTGTAACAATTGTGGCTGCACTTGCCGGAGCCGCAGCTGTAGGTGTTGTGGCTGCGCCGCCCGGTGTGGTCTCAGTGCCGGATGGGGTAGTTGTGCCACCCGGTGTCGTTGTGGAACCGCCTTCGCCCGGAGCCGGTGCAGGGGTGAGTTCTGTGATCTTATCAGCCAGTGTTTCTCCTGCAATTCCTAACTTATCTGTCAGGTCTTTTGCCATGTCCTCTGCCTCTTTTAATTTTATCTCTGCCGCGCTGATCTGTCCCTCTAACTCTTTTACCTGATCTGCTGTGTAGTTCTGGCTTGCAAGAAGTGCTGTAAGCTGATTCTTTAAGCTTTCGGCATCTGCTTTTGCTTTATCAACTTTTTCCACCGCATTCTTTGCTGCGTCAATGATCGCATCCGCTTTTGCTACTTTCTCTGCTCTTTCAGCCTCCGCTTTTAATGCTGCATCTTTGAAATCATAGAAGCTCTTTAAGCTTTCATGTCCCGGGAAACGATCATCATCTTTTCCGGTGAGCCAGATTCCTTCATTAATCTTTCCTGTTTTCTTATATTCATCATAATATTTGTTGCTTGTATAAGCTGTTTTTTCCTCTGCTTTGGCTGTCTGATTGTATTTCTGTGTTTCTACGGTCTGCTCGCCAAGTTCTTTGGAATTTTTCTGCTGATAAGTTCCGGTGTAGGAAACGGATAAGGTTGTGGAGCTGTTCTCCTCGTCAACAACTGCCGAATCCGTTGTCTTCTTTCCCTCTGTGAATGTATCATCGGCATAATGGATTTTGATTGCTACGTTGGAGTTATGTTTTCCATTCCAGCTTTCATAACCGTTAATATGCAGCTCTCCATCTTTCAGGTTGTCTTTGATCTTCTTATTCTGGGAAACTGCATCTCCAAGAAGTTTTTCTGCATCTGCTTTTGCAGCATCATATGCCTGACCTTTTAACTCTTCCAAATTCGTATTATCTGCTGCATTTACAGCATTTGTCTGGGATTTCACTCCGTTTGCTTTTGCAGTCACTGTCTGCGAATAAGTAATAACGATCGTGCCTGAAAATACGTTTTTATAAGCAGCAGAATCTGCACCCCAGTCTACCAATCTGCCAGAAGTATTTTTGTACTTATCTGTATCATTCACTTTTGCATTATCTGTATTAATACTTTCGATCTTATAATCGCCGCCAAGCAGGTTCTTTAACGCCTCTTCGTTGGTGAATTTAGCAAAAAGTTCCTTTGCTGCAATCTCGGCATTTTTCTTCTCGTATTTATCGTTATCATTATTGATTTTTTTCATTTCAACAACAATTTTCGATAAATCAATAGTTGTCGTAAATGTAGTTTTCTGGCTTACGGTCACATCTGCAGTCGCTGTTGCGCTCATGGACGTCTCGACATCTTTATCTCCGTCTTTCAATGCTGCTTTTTTATCGGCCAGATCCTTTTCTGCTGCCTCGACACTGTCATATGTCTTACCAGAAGATAAGTCAGCTTTCGTGTATGTGATCTCGGAAACGTTTTGTTTTACCGTTTTGACCAGTTTTCCATTTTCATCCACTGAGTAGGTGATCTTTTTCTCACCGGAAGTTTCATATTGTTCACTGTTATAGTTATCGTTCACCTCAACGTCCTTAGAAGCTGAGTCGACCACATAGAACTGTCCACCTATATTTACGATTGTGTATACCACTCCGTTATTCTCATAAACTGCGGTATCCTGATCATTCTGAAGCTTATCTGCCGGGAAGTTCTCTGCATTGATATTGAATGCAAGGCTTCCGTCTGTGCCCTTCACATCATAGGAAACCACTTCTTCTGCCTTCTCGAAAATAACAAGATCATCGCGGGTATCGTTGAGCTTGTAGTTCAGATATACGGTTTGTGTGTCACCTGCCACATCTTTGTAAGTCACCTCACAATAGTTTTTGTTATCATTCCGATTCCAGGTCCACTTGCAGTCAACAAGTTCTCCCTTGGCAAGTTCCGGAATGTAGTAATTCTTAAGGATCACTTTGAACAGCTCATCTTCTTTTCTCCAGTTTGTGGAGGTATCCCCTGCACGTTCTTTTTCCAGAGCGATGATCTCAAGTGCTGCTTTCTGTGCATCGGTAAGCTCCGGAATTGCTGTTTTTGCTTCCTCTGCTGCCTCCTGAAGAGCCTTCGCTTTCTCCTGAACTGCTGCAAGATTTGCTGCGGCTGCCGCTGCCTCGGTACTTGCTTCGGCAACTGCTGTATCATAAGCTGCCTGTGCCGCCTTAAGCTCGTCTAACGCTGTATTGTATTCGGCTACTTTGCTGTCATAAGCTGCTTTGGCAGTCTCATACGCTTTCTGTGCATCGCCTACAATACCAGCTGCCTGATTGTAAGCATTCTTCGCCTCCTCAATGTCTGTTGCAGAATCAATTCCGGCTTGTGCTTTATCAAATGCGTCTTGTGCTTCCTGCTGCTCTTTCTTTGCATCATCCGCAATTGTATTTGCCTCATCTGCTTTTTTATCTGCCTTATCAAGAGCTGCGTCGGTATCTGCTGCGGCATCTGACGCATCTTTTATGCGATCCATTGTTTTGTCAACTATTTCTTCTGCCACATTCACATCTGTACCGCCTTCGAATGTTACGTTTGCGGTAGCATCCAATACGCCTGCTGCATCTTTTGTTGTCTGGTCTGCGCCACTGTCATCCGCAATTGTTGTATCAACTGCTGCATTTACCGCATCCTTTACTGCTTCTGTTGTTTTGCTCGTTTCTTCAGCGGCTTTCTGAACTTCTCCCACCTGTTCCGCTGCAGATTTCTGTGTTGTTACAGTTGTTGTACTCTCTTCCGGTGTTGTTTCACTGCTATTCTGTCCATCTGCATCCTCAGCAAATGCTGCAATCGGAGTAGATAATGCCATCATTGCTGCCAGTCCGACCGATAATGATCTGATCACGTTTTTGCTGGCTTTTTTGGTTAATTTTACGCCTGTAGCGTTTTCCATCATTTCCTTTTTCATCTGTATAAACCTCTTCCTTACATTTTAATGTTTATCTCGCTGCACTTTTGCCAAGGCTGCAAAAAAACATATTTATCCTTTTTGTTATACTAACTATAACATTCAGGGCGTTACATAAAGTGTTATAAAAAGAACTAATTTTTGAAAAATCAGAGGTTTTATAGTAGTTCTTCTAATAAACGACGCAGCATTTATAATTTAGCAGCGCTGCTCGGTCTCTTTTGTGTAAGTTGCAAGATATTCCTGGGCTTGCTGCGGAGTTATTGCAAGTTTTTTCTGTAAACGTTCTAAAATGGTTTTCTCTGAAAGACCAAATTCATATCCTGCCGCAATGATTTCTTCCGCTCTTCCTTCCGCTCTTCCTGCCTGTTCTCCCTCTTTCCATGTCTCTTCAAATACGGTAAACATTTCATTTTCTCCTTTCCGCTCCAATAATTGATAATCCAGTTTACTGTTCATTACACTTGTCACTGTCCTGATCACAGTTGTATCGACATGATTCTTTTTAACATAATGAATCGCCTGCTCTTTTCTTTTTCCAGGTGTCTCCCTTTTATCGATCAACATTCCCACTAAGTTGAACAAGTCTCTGTTGTTGACATTATGTAACTTTAAATTATTATTTCCAGCCTCGATCAATATCATTTTATAATCATTTACATAACGACTGAATTGCTTGGGAATATCTAACATCCCATGTAATGATACTGCGCCATCCCACGGTCGTTCACCATAATAAATAACAGCCGTGATCACTGGTATAAATTTGTCTGTTTTTCTCATTTTAGACAAAAATTCATCCGAAGATAATCCCTTGCCATTCTTATACTTTACTGCATTATTATCATACTGCTTTTTGTATGCTCCATAGTCATAACCCATTATTCTCATAGGCATTGCGTAATGAATATGTTCCTGACTCTCCATCCCAAGCATCACAAAATTGATCCCATATCTGGTAGATTTCTTGCAAATTGCAATATTATCCCGTGAAGCTTTCAGTGTTTCTGCATAATTTTTATGCTCCAATATAGAAGATTCATCTGTATCTAAATCTTCTAATTCTTCCGGTCTGATAACCGTTTTTCCATCAAACAGAACCGCATTAAAAAAATCTGAAAACCGTTCCTTGTTTTCCCAATACTTTTTTAATACTACATCTGGTTTGTTATTTCTTTTTTCTTCTAACAATAATATTCTCCTTCTATTATACTATGTACTGCATTTTTCTTTCAATAATAAACTCATGTTCACTTACCATTTGCTATATAGTTGTGGATATTGGGAATCCATGCCGATCCAGCATATATGATTTCACTCATTTGATAAAAAAAGATTTTTGCTTTACGCATTTTTAGAGTAACGGATTGCTTATATTCTGTCAAGGGATTTAAAAAAATTAAGCCAGAGGAATTTTCATGTTTTTCCTCTGGCTTAGTTTTTGATTTGTTTAATCTGTCAGATTTTCTTTCAAAGTCTTGCGCACTGCGCCCGGGCCTGCGATTTCTTTTACAAATAATTCTTCAATTTTCTCTCCGATACCGGCTTTGTAAAGATCGATGCCGAAAATATTTTCATTGGATAAAATACTCTTTAACTGTCCTGTATAGGATTCTTTCTCACCAAATTTTACATCTTTTAAGGCAGCTGTTAATTCTGCAAGCATTGGATCAGAAGATAATTCAAACTTTTCTCCCTTATCATCGACGCCAAGCAGATATCTGCACCATCCTGCAATTGCAAGTGGAATTGCTTTTAACTTCTTCGCATCCCCATACTGAGCCACATAGGCTTTGATCGTTTCGCCATAGCGAATGCCCACTTTCTGGGAGGTATCTGTTGCGATACGCTGCGGTGTATCCGGCATAAACGGATTTGGAATACGCACATTGATAACTTCATCCACAAAAGCTTCCGGCGATAAGATACCCGGATCTGTAACCACCGGCATTCCCTCTACAGGACCGATTTCATGGACAAGCCTGTTCAGTTCCTCATCTTTCATTTCGTCTGCGATCAGGGTATAACCTAAAACGCATCCGTAGACTGCAAGTGCTGTATGCAGTGGATTTAAGCAGGTTGTAACTTTCATGCGCTCTACTTTATTTACAGTATCCCGGTCTGTCATATAGACGCCTGCCTTTTCCAATGCAGGTCTGCCATTCGGAAAATGATCTTCGATCACAAGATACTGTGGTCCCTCTGCGTTTACAAACGGCGCTATGTATGTATTTTTTGAAGTGATGACCGGTGCAATATCCTCAATGCCAAGTTCCTCCAAAGATCTGCAGACGGATTCTGCCGGTCTTGGGGTGATCTTATCGATCATTGACCATGGGAATGACACCTGATCTTCATCTGAAATGTAATTTACAAACTCGCCTGTTACATATCCTTTTTTCTCCCACTCTTTTGCCATAGTCAGAATGGAATTTCTTAATTTTTCTCCATTGTGAGAGCAGTTATCCATGGAAACTACTGCAAGAGGAGCCTTTCCTGCCTGAAAACGCTCGTACAGCAATGCGCAGACAACCGCCATTGCAGACACCGGTTTTTCAGGTCCGTTGTCAATATCTTTCTGAATAAATGGAAAATAATTTCCATCCACTCCCTTCAACGCATATCCTTTCTCCGTGATGGTAAATGAGATCATCTGGAGATTTTTATCGGAAAAGATTTCTTTTAACCGATCCCACTCCTCCGGCACTTCTGACTGCGCTTTGATTGCCTCTGCCAGAGAACCTAGCACCTTTTTATCCGTTGAGCCGTCGGCTTTTAATGTCACAGCTAAAACGAGGTTATCATACGGTCTGTATATTTTATCTACCACATCGAAATCAAACGTTTCCACACAGGCAATCCCTTTTTTCATCTCTCCGGAAGATATCAGTGTATCTGCGATCCCTCCGATAAAAATACGGAAAATATTTCCGGCTCCAAAATGTACCCACACCGGGTTTTTCTTTGTCTCTTCTGCCACTTTTTCAATATCATAAGAAGGAAGTCCGATTCCTGCGTTTTTCCACTGTTCTTTTTCCTGCAAACCCTGTAATGTCAGTTTCATCTCTGATTCTCCTTTACAATTGACTCCCACAGACCGCACAAATATGCAGCACCAAGTGCTCTGTCATACAGACCGTATCCTGGCATTGCTTTTTCGCCCCAAATCATTCTTCCATGGTCTGGACGGATTGGTCCTTCAAATCCTGTTTCATATAAAGCTTTCATAACTGCATGCATGTCAAATGTTCCGTCAGAGCTTAAATGAGCACTTTCTTCAAAATCTCTCATTCCATCATTGAAACGAAGGTTTCTGATGTGTGCGAAATGAATTCTTCCTTTTAACATCTTAACAGTTGCAACTAAATCGTTGTTTAAGTTTGTTCCATAAGAACCCATGCAGAATGTAACACCGTTGTGTTTGTTTGGCACCATTTCAATCAGACGTTTTAATTTTGCCTGAGAAGAAATGATACGTGGAAGTCCAAATACGCTCCATGATGGGTCATCTGGATGAATTGCCATGTTGATGTCATATTTGTCACAAACCGGCATGATTGCTTCCAGGAAGTATTTCAGGTTTTCAAACAGTTTTTCTTCATCAATATCTTTGTAAAGTTCAAACAGCTCTTTTACTTTTTCCATACGTTCCGGTTCCCAACCCGGCATTACTGTTCCGTTCATATCGTTTTTGATAGCGTCGAACATTTTTTCAGGATCCATGCTGTCGATTACATCCTGATTGTATGCAAGAACGGTTGTTCCATCTTCTCTCATACGGTCAAGTTCTGTTCTTGTCCAGTCAAATACCGGCATGAAGTTGTAACATACCATGTGAATATCTGCTTTACCAAGGTTCTCTAATGTTTTGATGTATGCTTCGATGTCTTTGTCTCTGTCCGGACCGCCGGTTTTGATTTCATCACTTACGTTAACACTTTCAATA
>ERZ826016.3137-NODE-3137-length-11767-cov-3.637380_pt1 | contig 11767 bp, 7 predicted proteins | sample MGYA00519872_ERZ826016 | MGnify/ENA primary metagenome ERZ826016 (study PRJEB31778, sample SAMEA3449218) | human gut metagenome | biome: human gut; feature: human-associated habitat; material: faeces | place: United Kingdom | collected 2010/2012 ... | reverse complement strand
TTGCCAAGGAAATTGAAAGAAAAACGAAACACCCGGTAGGTTTAGTAGTAAATGCCCGCGGGGGAAGCTCCATAAATGCCTGGTTGAAAGGCAACAAAAATGGGTATTATGAAAAAGCCTTATCACGAATCCGAATAGCCATGAAACAAGGAGGACACTTGAAAGCTATTCTCTGGCATCAAGGAGAAGCCGATTGTTCGAATCCGGAAGAATATAAGCAAAAATTAATTTTACTTATTAAAAGTTTCAGAGAAGATCTGGGAATGCCTGAGCTTCCTGTTATTGTTGGACAGATTTCTCAATGGAATTGGACAAAAAGAGAAGCAGGAACAGCTCCTTTTAATAAGATGATTAGGAAGGTTTCTTCATTTATCCCATACTCTGATTGGGTTTCATCCAAAGGAGCAGATTGCTACAAAGATGAAACAGATCCTCATTTTGGGACTAAAGGACAATTGCTAATAGGAAAACGCTATGCTAAAAAAGTATACAAGTTCTATAAATAAAATGAAGCTGTATCAAAATGCTGATTAACTTATCATTCTGTTCTAAGAGAACATAGCGAAGAATCTCTTCTTTCACTTAAATAAAGGTAAATTCTTCGCTACGTTCAGAATGACAAAGCAAAATAAGAACGATTATCTATTTTGATGCAACTTCACCTCACATTAGCTCCAGACAGAGATTTCACCTCTTAATAACATACGAGATCATGATTCTCCAGAAAGCGGAGGCTGACCAATATAATCTTTAGGCAAAACACCATACTGAGCCTTAAAGCACTTAGCAAAATAAGAAGAAGAACCAAATCCTACCTGTGAAGCGACTTCAGAAATCCGCGTACCACTTTTAATTAACTCGGCAGCACGATTCATACGAAGAGTCTTCAAGTAATCATTTGGAGACACACCAGAGAGAGCTTTTATTTTCCTATAGAAATTAGAACGGCTCATATGCATTTGCTCAGCAAGCGTATCTATAGAGAAATTTTCATCTGCTAATTGATCTGCAATCACTCCCTGTATTTTAGCAACAAACTCACAGTCTTTCTGAGACATCGCAAGATCTGTTGTAACAATAGAGTCTGCTGCTCCAACAGATAAGCTATTCATCAGTTTATAGAAAGACTGCCTCAATTTAAGAAGATTCTCAATCTGCATATGAAGCTGTTTTATTGAGAACGGTTTCTCAATATATACATCTGCTCCGGATTCAAGACCTTCCACTTTAGATTCAAGAGTTGTTTTCGCTGTCAATAAAATAACCGGAATATGCGAATATTCAATATCATTTTTTACTCGGCTGCATAACTCTAACCCATCCATTTCCGGCATCATCACGTCACTTACAATCACATCGACACTTTCCCGAGAAAGTACTTCCAGTGCCTCAACGCCATTAGTAGCTTTCAATACACGAAACCAAACACTCAGTGATTCACGAGTCAGATTCAGTAAATCGACATTATCCTCCACCAGCAACACAGTAAATTTCTTTCCAGAAAACTCGGAAACAGTTGCTTCTCCCCCCTCTTCCGATTGAGCTTCTATTATTTCAGCCTCAGGCTCTACGTTTACTTTCTCCAATGGAAGAGATAAAACAAAAGAGGAACCTCCACCAACAGCGTCTTCTACCCACAGATCACCATGATGAGCCTCAGCTAAAGACTTTGCAAAAGCCAATCCAATACCTGTTCCTACAGAAGCGACCTTGTCTCCCGGCAATTGGTAAAAGGCTTCAAAGACCTTTATTTTTTGTCCATCCGGGACTCCCGGTCCATCATCACTTACAGAGATTCTTATATTGGTATCTGTCACCGACAGTTTTAATTCCACATGTGTCCGAGAATATTTTAAAGCATTTCCCATCAAATTGACCAGAATCTTACTGATCTTTTCCGGATCAATCATTAATACCAATTTATTATCAGGCAATACCAGTTTTAATTCAAGCCCTTTCAGTTCCGCCGGACTAGTAAACTGGCTATAAATATCTTGTACCAATTCATTGATCGAACACCGTTTCTGATTCAATTGCAAAGCTCCACTTTCCATTTTCTGGAAGTCAAGTAACTGATTGGTAATCCCCAACAGATAATTCACATTCTTATCAATGACAGAAAGATACTTAACATCCCTCCCCTCTCTCTGAGTTTCCTGCAACTTCTCAAGTGGAAGCCGAATTAAACTTAGTGGAGTACGTATCTCATGTACCAGATTAATAAAGAAGTTAATCTTCGACTTATATACTTCTTTCTCTTGTTTAACCTGATAATCCTCCATTCGAAGTTTGTATTTACGTTTGACATACCAGTTCCAACGCCAAGCAACCAGATAAGTCAGTCCAAGCAACAAAAGGATATAAACAATATAAGCAATTGTACTTCGCCACCAGGGAGGAGTAATGATTATCCATAAACGAGTTGCTTTATCACTCCACTTATAATCGTTATTAGAACCACGAACTAGAAATTCATACTCACCAGGAGGCAAATTGGTATAAGATGCCATATAACTTTCCGAATTCATAATCCATTCCTTATCTACACCTTTCAATATGTATGAATAACGATTCTTATGCGGGTCTTCATAACTCAATGCAACAAAACGAATAGAGAAACTATTATATTTAAAAGGCAATACAATTTTACGAGCCATATATAACGGTTCGTTAAGCTGAAGAACCTGTTTTACGGTCTTATCTTTAGGTAAATAAGGTAATCGGATATCTGTAACATAAACCGGAGGAATATAAGAATTATCTTCGAATTGTTCCGGAACAAAAGCATTAAAGCCATTTATACCTCCAAAATAGATCTTACCATTAGAAGATTTTAAAGAAGACTGTGCTGTAAACTGATTTCCCTGCAAACCATCATTCACTGTAAACTGACGATAGCTATCTTTAATAACAGGATTAATCTTAATCAATCCTATATTAGAAGATATCCAGAAATTACCTGACTGATCTTGTTCTATAGAATAAATCACATTATTAGGCAATATTTTATTCTGAGGATCAAAATTGGCAAAGTTCTCTTCTTTCGGGTTGAAAGAACAAAGTCCACCTCCATTCGTTCCAAACCACATCGTACCTCTCATATCCTCAAACAAACAGATGACAGAGTTACTGGAAATAGTAGTCGAATCTTCGCGTTTATGCTGAAAATGTCTCCAACTATTATTAATAGTATTATTGAGGAAAACACCATTATTGGAAGTTGCAATCCAGAGATTGTTATACATATCTTCGTATATATCAACTACGGATATCATCGAACCAATGGTTGTAATAGTCAAGAAGTCATCACTCTCCGGAGAATAACAACATAACCCCCAACTTGTCCCGACAAAAATATTTCCTCGTCTATCCTTATATACACATAACACATCATTACTACAAATTGTATTAGGTACTCCTCGGGAATGAGTATAATTTCTCGTCATTCCTGTATTCAAATCTATAACATACAATCCTCCGGCATAAGTACCCACCCATAATTTATTATCATCAAGTAATAACGAACGAATGTCTAATTTCAAATTCTTATCGCCTCCAATGGAATATTCAGATAACTCACCCGTCACAGAATCAAAAAAACATAAACCGTTACGTGTACCTATCCATATGTTTCCTTCTTTATTCTCACAAAAAGGGCCTACCACTTTTCCTGCGCTCAGTACTCCGGGTAATGTAGCCGGTGAATAATAATCAAAGCGTTTGGACTCTTTCGGCATATAATTTACTCCACCTAAGTTTGTCATTACCCAAAGTGCACCTTCCGCATCCCACATCATTGCATTGATTGTCTGATCGCTTAAACTTCGTGAATCATATGGATTATCTCCTCTGCAAAACGTATTCGTAATACGATTAAAAAGATATAATCCATTGTCCGTCCCCACCAATAATTCTTGCTCCGAATATTTCAACAAACAACGAATGGCCCCAAAGTTCAAAGAAGTAGTATAGTGTTCCAGTAACCCTGTTTGTTTATTCAAGTGGTACAGAAGATTAACATCCGCTCCAACCCAAATTTCGCCATCCACATTCTGTACACAATTAATTTTATGACTGTCTGACGCATCCACAAAAGGTGAAACCTCATAGGCCTGCAAGAACTTACCATTTTCATCGAAGCAAAGGAGTCCCTCTTGCAAAGAAGCCGTATAAATCAACCCATCATTTCCAACACAAATATCCCAAAGAAAAGATGTCTGCGAACTATTCTGAATTAACACTTCTCTTTCAGGATCATAAATAAAAATCCCCTGCCCTAAAGTTCCAATCCAAATCTTCCCATCCTTTGCTTTTACTACTTTCTTCACTTCACTACTTACAGACACTCCGTAACTAGTCGTACTATTGAATCTGGAAAAACGATCGGTCTCCCGATCATAAATATAAAGTCCCGAATTAGTACCGACCCAAATTCTCTGCTCATCTTCAAAAAGAGTTTCCACAAAGTTGCTTTCCAAAGAATAATCTTCATTCAGTGCATTGCGGTAAACTTTATTCCCCTGTCCGTCATATCGATTCAGTCCATCACTGGTACCCAACCAAATAAAGCCATAACTATCTTGAATAGCACACCATACCGTATTATGAGATAAACCATCCTCAACTTGATACTTCTTGAATGAGAAGTATGGAGCCGCTGATAATGGTTCGAGCCAAAAGGCTAATAGAAATATTAGGATTTTAGTCAATTTCATCTTACACATGTGTTTTATTAATTCAATTATCGGTTTAACCATGGTTCCGGATTCAATTTTTCTTTCTCTTTACGCAATTGGAAATGCAATACTGTACGTCCATTATCTGTTCCGTCTGAGAATATCTCTCCTATCTCTTGCTTAGTCTTAACCGTATCACCCGACTTAACTGATGCAGAAGAAAGATTACAATAAACAGAAATATAATCCCCATGACGAATGAGCACATTAAATAGTCCATTCAGTTGAAATACAGCTGCTACCTTACCATCAAAAATCGCACACGCCTTCGCACCCGGCTTACCTTGGATATCAATTCCTTTATTATCCAGCTGGACATTACGAAGTCCTTCGACTGCATACTGACCATAATGACTGACAATGATATAAGGACCGGTCACCGGCATTGGAAGCTTTCCCCGATTCGCAGCAAAACTCCCAGATAACTCCCGGTCTTCTTTACTCATCCTGTAAGCATCCAGCGGTTTTGCCTTTGTGGCAGTTACTGTCTCTGTAGATTTCTTTTCTTTAGACTCTGTTTTCTCACGAACAATAGCATTACGACGAGCTTCTTCCGCTCTTTTACGTGCACGTTCTATTTCTTCGTTAATCAAACGGTCAATACGTGCATTCAACTGATTAGCTTCTTTTCTCTTCTTATTTATCTCACTTTGCAATCCTTTCTGCTTTTTCTGCAGATTGGCAACCAAAGTACGCTTTTCTTTTTCTTGATCCTCCAGTTTTGCTTTTTCAGCCTCCCGCTCCTTCAGCAATCCCTCCTTAGCGTTTTTTACCTGTTCGCGTTCTGCTTTCTTTTTTCGTACCTGTTCCTGCTTTCTCAATATTTCCTCTCCCTGCAAACGTTGATAAGTCGCATACTCACGTACATACCGCATACGACGATATGTCTGACTCAAACTTTTTGCAGAGAAAATAAACATCAGTTTCTCTTCCACCGATTTGTTCTTATACAAATATTGCACAGAGGCTTCATACTTTTTCTTCTTATCCTTCAAATCTTTTTGAAGAACATTTAACTGATATTCCAAAGAAGACAACTCATGCTCAATCGCCTCCATATCATTATTAATAGCAAGAATATAACGTTTTCTCTCTTCAATCTGTCCAGTTAGCGCAGCTAGACCATTCAACTGACTACCTACATCCTTTTTTGTATCTTTCAATAATGATTCTGTATCAGATATCTGCTTTTGCAGAACACCACGTTTGCCTTCCAACTCACGAATCAACTTATTCGACTGAGCCGAAAGAGGGATTGCCAGCCATAGGCAACTTATCAGAATCATAAAGATGCGTTTTATCATAACAGAGCTATCAGCATTTTTACTAATTCTTCCAAAGGAACCTCCGTATATTTGGAGGTAAGTTCCGTTGGAGCCATTGAAAATTCTTTTGTCGAGAATTCATATAACTGTATTTTTGCCTTTTCTAATGAAGGAATTCCTAACTCTTTTCCCGTTAGTTCAGTCTTTCCACCCGGGAGAGCTGCATCAGTCAAGGCCCTTTCCAAACGTGAGAATTCTGCATTTTTAGGCAATATATCTTTCAATTCATCTTTGGTTGCACGCACATATCGCTTATTCATCCGATCCACAATCAGTACTTTATCCGGAGCTATCTCGATACGTGCAATCTCGGTACGCAAGATAGGCATTAATAAAGAAATCTGCACCAGTTCGTTACTTTTCATCTTCATGAGACCTCCCACTGACATACTACCACTTTTGCCGGGAATAGTCAGCTGGAGTTTGGAAGCCAAATAACTGAAAGTCGGAGCTACTGCCACCTTTTCCTTTTCTTTCTCTACTACCACATGTTTACTACTCTTACAGCCCGCCAACATTACAACCATCAACAACAGATAAGCAAATCTTCTCATTCAGCAATATACTTTTTCTTTTCTATTTTTTGTTTCAGTATTTTCGAGTCATTCCCCATTTCCAATGATTGTTTCCAATACTTTAATGCACCTTCCACATCACCAGTCATAAAATAAATATCTCCACAATGTTCAACCACTTCACTACTCTTCTCCCCATCACTTTTCATCGCATTGTCTATATAGATGCGAGCTTCCGAGTAATTTCCTTTTTCAAACAATATCCAGGCATACGTATCCAGATAAGTCGCATTATTGGGTTCAGCCTTTACTGTCTTATAACTCATTTCTTCTGCTTTGTCAAGATCACGACGTTCCAATGATAAATAGTAGGCATAATTATTCAAAGCACCGACATTCGAAGGATTGTAAACCAAAGCAGAATCATAAGCCGCATAAGCATCTGCCATTTGCTTTTTGGTATGATACATATCCCCCATAATCGAATAAAAATCGGATATAACTTCCTTCTTAGTATCAGGCGTAATATGTTCCAAAGCCTTTTTGCAAACACTCACCACACTATCCGTTTGCTCTGCCTGATTATAAGCAATCGCAAGATAATAATAAAGCTCCAATGCATCGGGAGTTGCTTCAATACCTGGTTCACAGATTTTGATAATTTGCTTATAATCCTCTTTTTTAGCAGCCGAACTAATTAACATCAAACGAGCTGCCTTATTCATAGGATCCAAATCAACCACTTGCTCCAATACCGGTACAGAAGCATCTTCCATATTCTTAGACAACAGATATTGAGCATAAAGCATCGGGATCTGAGGGTCATCTACATCCTGTCGCATCACTTTTGTAAACAAATCAATCACCTGAGTACTATCTTGACCAGCTTGTTCATTTTCTACAATTACTTGACGCATTACATTCAACTTGATATCAGAAGCCACCTTCTTATTCAGCAACAACGTATCCAATTGTTGTTGGTAAAGCTCTTTCTGGTCAGTCTGTTCATAATAAGAAGCCATTGAATAAAGAGCCATTGGATTATCCGGTTCGGCTGCTAATACTTTCTGATAAGCATCATAAGCTTCCTGCTTCTTTCCATTCTGAAGATATACATCACCCAATATCACCTGATAACGCATATCCATCGGATATTCCTGTACCAGACTTTCAATTTCCTGAAAAGCTTTCTTATCATCCTTCATTTGAAGATAAATACGGAACTTTTCCATGGACAACTGCTCATTCTTTCCGATACGTTTCTCCAAACGGTTCAAAGTGGCAATAACTTCATCAAACTTTTCCTGACGTCCGTAAATATCCAGAAGATTGAACAACGGTCCCTGTTTACTGGGAAAACGCTTCGTCATCTGTTCTAATAACACTACGGCTTTATCCAATTGATCTTGTTGCTGATACAAAGAAACTAATCCCTGACTATACCAGAAATTATCCGGCGCATTTTCTACTGCTTTTTCTAATGCAGCCTGTCCTTGAGGAATCTGTCGGAGAAACATATAATACTGAGAAATCTCATAAAGTGCAGAAGCTGCATTGGGATCAATATCCAAACAATGTTGCAACAACCCAAAAGCAGCTGCATACTCCTTCTTTTCCTTCAATCGTATGGCCTCCAAAAAGAAATAATCATACTTTCGTTGTTCCTCTTCCGTCAGTTGTGATTCCGTTTTTTTGCTAGCCTTAGCTACTTTCTTCTTCTTTTTCTCAACTTTCTTCACAGCCGATTTTGTATCAATGGCATTGCCTAACACAACAGCTGTGCTTCCTGTTACTATACCTGCTGCTTGAGCAGCCATACAAGAAGTAAGTAACAAAGTACTAATCAGTAAAAATAGTATTAACTTAGCTTTCATTTCATTTTTTTCCTGTATGTCCGAAGCCACCGGTTCCACGTTCTGTTTCATCCAACACTTCCACTTCCTGCCACTCCACTTGTTCATGCTTAGCAATAATCATTTGGGCAATACGCTCTCCGTCTTCAATTACAAAAGATTCCGAAGAAAGATTGACCAAAATTATACAGATTTCTCCCCGATAATCAGCATCTATCGTACCTGGAGAATTGAGGACCGTAATTCCTTTTTTAATAGCCAAACCACTCCGAGGACGAATCTGTGCTTCAAATCCTTGTGGAAGAGCAATATATAGTCCAGTAGGTACTAAACACCGTTGCAACGGAGCCAATGTCATTGGTTCGGAAAGGTTAGCACGGATATCCATTCCTGCAGATAATTCTGTGGCATAAGCCGGAAGCGAATGCTTCGATTTATTAATAATTTGAACGTTCATAAAATCACATTTACTATTTAACAGGCGAAAATACACATTTTGTACTGAAAAAGAGTTAAGTTTGCAGTTAAATATTGTGGCGATGTGCAAATATGCCAATCCACTAATAGGGTTACACTATAAACTCACACAAAATTTAGTAGATTGAGCAGTATATTGACAGATTAAACATTTATTTATGATGAATTGGAATCAATTAATATCAGCGAAACGCTTCGGCATGGAAGAATTTCATTCGGAACGTCTGGAAAACCGTTCGGAATTTCAACGAGATTATGACCGCCTTATTTTCTCCGCTCCTTTTCGACGTTTACAAAATAAAACACAAGTATTCCCTCTCCCAGGGAGTATTTTCGTGCATAATCGTCTCACACACAGCCTAGAAGTTTCTTGTGTAGGACGTTCTTTAGGCAATGACGTTGCCAAAGCTATCTTAGAGCGTAAGCCGGAACTCCACAATTCCTTTCTACCAGAGATTGGTTCCATTGTATCCGCTGCTTGCTTGGCACATGATCTTGGCAATCCGCCATTTGGGCACTCCGGAGAACGAGCCATTTCAACCTTTTTCTCAGAAGGGAAAGGATTAAACTTACAATATAAACAGTTAAACGGAGAACAACTTTCACCGATGGAATGGGAAGATTTAACACATTTTGAAGGAAATGCCAATGCTTTCCGCCTTTTGACTCACCAGTTTGAAGGACGTCGGAAAGGAGGTTTTGCGATGACCTATACAACGCTTGCTTCTATTGTAAAATATCCCTTTTCATCGAGTCTTGCAGGTAAAAAATCCAAATTCGGCTTCTTTGTCAGTGAAGAACAAAGTTTTCAAAAGATAGCTACCGAACTAGGACTTACTCAGCTCAACGACCATCCTTTGAAATATGCGCGTCATCCTCTAGTTTATCTGGTAGAAGCGGCCGATGACATTTGCTATCAAATGATGGACATAGAAGATGCCCACAAATTAAAGATCCTGACTACCGAAGAAACAAAAAAGCTTCTGATGTCCTATTTTAGTGAGGAACGTCAAAAACATATCCGTCAAACTTTCCACATTGTCAGTGACACCAATGAACAAATCGCTTATTTACGTTCTTCTGTCATCGGACTATTGATTCGAGAATGTACCCGCGTATTCCTTGATCATGAAGATGAAATCTTGGAGGGAAGTTTCGAAGGAACACTCATCAAGCATATTTCTGAATGCCCAGCAACAGCGTACAAACATTGTGCAGACATCTCTATTAAGAAAATCTACCGTTCAAAAGATGTGCTGGACATCGAATTAGCCGGTTTCCGCGTTATCAGTACTCTGCTTGAACTTATGATAGATGCTGTAACTTCACCTGAAAAAGCATATTCTGAATTATTAATCAACCGTGTTTCCAGCCAGTACAATATAAAAGCGCCTGTACTCTATGAAAGAATACAGGCGGTGCTTGATTATATTTCCGGAATGACCGATGTATTTGCACTCGATCTTTACCGCAAGATTAATGGCAACAGTCTGCCTGCGGTGTAACAACTTTAGGAGTAAATACTTCTTCAGTCTCACAAGGCGCTTTCAACGCATCCGGATTACTTTCAATAAAAGTCTGGATGTGTCGAATTCGTTTTTCTTCTAATATCTCATCAACAGCAATCAAAATACCGGTTTCTTCCACGTCACCAAATTCATAATTAATCGCTGTTCCAAACATACGCATAGTCGGACTTAAACTCATATAAGCATTTACCAATGGCGGAATGTTATATCCTAATTTACGGATCTCACAATTCAGAATTTTATAATCCTCTTTGAATGTATCTTTGCAGAATAAAGCTTGTAATTCTTCTTCCGAAGTTTCCATTTTTAACGGTTCCATCGGAAAAACCAACTGATCTTTATCCCAAAAATGCTTCTTTAGAAAGTGAAGTATCATATCACGACCCCGACGGTGATAACTCGGATACATTGTCACTTTACCGAAGAAAAATTTCACATTCGGCATTACTACTGTCAAAGCTCCCAATCCATCCCACAAATTATCTAATGCAAACAGTCCTTTGCTCCCTGCACGGGTAGACTGATATTCTAATGTCACAAACGAACGCCCCAACTCGATTGTTTGCGGCAAATAATCTTTAATAAACGTATCAGAGAAATGGAACATATGAGAAGTAGCTAGAATCGGAGCCCCCTTTTCATCAAAGCGGACATCTGTCCCAAGCAAATACCGATATCCTCCCAGAATCTCTTCCGCTTCCGGATTCCAAACAATCAGTTGTTTATAAGGATGTTCCATGGTATCGTATTCATCAATATCCATCGACATCCCAGTACCTCCACCTGCTGCACGGAAAGCTATTTCACGTAAACGCCCAATCTCCTTCATTACATTGGGGGCATCCTGATGAGTAATAATGTAAATCTGATTATTACTTTTATTCGTCATACGCAAGCGCCTTTCTTCTGTAAGTTCCGCTTTTAGTAGTTCTTTGCTTACCGGGCTTATAATCTCTTCCATATTCTTTGTTATAGTTGTTCTATAAGTTACAATTTATATACGATATCCTTTACATATTCGGCCCATTGTGCAGGCGTCTTCGATTTATCAAAAGTTTGCCAAGGAATTGGCTTGCCAAATGTAATAGTAAAGGTTTTATGACGATTTTTCAGCATTTCATCGGCCAAATACAGCATTGCGATATTGAATTTGATCCCTAATGTTTTACATGTATTTGCCAGATTGTAAAAGAAATCGGAATTCCGACCTTCAAAATGAACAGGCACCACGTCGCGTTTTGCTTGTACACTCTTCACAATAAATGTTTTCTTCCATTCCAGATCGCGAATAACCCCATTTTGACGACGTGAGCAAAGTCCTGCAGGAAACAT
>ERZ826016.3129-NODE-3129-length-11795-cov-3.316525_pt1 | contig 11795 bp, 4 predicted proteins | sample MGYA00519872_ERZ826016 | MGnify/ENA primary metagenome ERZ826016 (study PRJEB31778, sample SAMEA3449218) | human gut metagenome | biome: human gut; feature: human-associated habitat; material: faeces | place: United Kingdom | collected 2010/2012 ... | reverse complement strand
AGTTCGCATCCCCCTTACCCACCGCTTAGTGCTCTACGCACTTGAAGCGGGGGATTGCTTATTCTGCGTTCAAATTAAAGTGAATCTACTGCCGCTCTTTCTACCGCCAGCCCTGCCTTATATCGCTCGATAAACTCATCAAAGCCCTTGACATCCTCCGCTGCAGGCTCTAGTGTGCTTCCCGTCTGTCCGGCAAATACCTTGTTATTCAGGTAATCGTCAAGTGTCTCACCGTCATTTTTGTTAATCATGTATGCTGCAAGAAGTGCCATTCCCCATGCGCCGCCCTCGCCTGCTGTCTCCATGACGGTTATAGGAGCGTCCATGGCTGCCGCAAGGAAGCTCTGGCCGACCCCCTTGGTCTTAAAGAGTCCGCCGTGTCCTGTGATGGAATCCACCTTAACACCCTCTTCCTTTAGTAAGATGTCAAGTCCTATCTTAAGAGCACCGAGTGATGTGTAAAGGTGTGTTCTCATAAAGTTGGCAAGACTGAAATTACTGTTGGTATTTCTCACAAACAGAGGTCTTCCCTCCTCCATGTGAGTGATATTCTCGCCCGATATGTAGCCATAAGACATAAGTCCGCCGCAGTCTGCATCTCCCTCAAGTGCCTTATTGTAGAGAAGCGAAAAGAGCTTATTCATATCAACAGGTATTCCGAGAGCTTCCTCGAACTCCTTGAATATGTTGACCCATGCGTTGAGGTCGGATGTGCAGTTGTTGCAATGAACCATGGATACAAGATTTCCTGTAGGTGTTGTGACAAGGTCAATCTCAGGATATACCTTGGAAAGCTCCTTCTCCATGACTATCATCGCGAATACGCTTGTTCCGGCTGATACATTTCCTGTTCTCACCGCAACAGCGTTGGTGGCTGTCATTCCTGTTCCTGCATCTCCCTCAGGCGGGCACATAGGTATTCCCGCCTCAAGGTCACCATCCTTATCAAGGAGCGCTGCGCCCTCTGCTGTGAGAACTCCTGCCTCATCACCCGCAAGAAGCACCTTCGGCATAATATCCATGAGTCTCCATGGAAGCTGTGCCTTGTCTCCCTGTGCATTTCTCTCCTCGATGAGCGAGTCGAATCTGCCTACCATATTTGCATTATAATTCTTAGCAGCAGTATCAATTGGGAACATGCCGGAAGCTTCACCGACACCGATAACCCTCTTTCCGGTAAGCTTCCAGTGTATGAAGCCCTCCAGTGTTGTCATGTAGTCAATACGCGGAAGGTGCTCCTCATTATTTAACATTGCCTGATAAAGATGGGCAATGCTCCATCTCTGAGGAATGTTGTAATTAAAAAGTGAAGTAAGCTCGTTGGATGCCTCCTCGGTTATGCTGTTTCTCCATGTCCTGAACGGAACTAAAAGCTGCCCATCCTTATCAAATACCATGTAGCCGTGCATCATGGCTGAAAAGCCTATTGCCCCAAGCCTTTTGAGTGTAACTCCGTATTTTTCCTTTACATCCGCCTTCAACGATGCATAACAGTCTGTAAGACCTCCCCATATATCATCAAGGCTGTATGTCCACACACCATTCTCATAGCGGTTCTCCCATTCATGGCTTCCCCCTGCTATCGGTGTATGCTTCTCGTCAATGAGTACCGCCTTAATTCTTGTTGAGCCGAACTCGATTCCGAGAACAGCTTTGCCGCTCTCAATTGTTTCCTTTACATTTCCCATTGCTTTCTCCTCCAGGTTATATTTTAATATTGTCTGCCAATAATAGCATACCTTCTAATGTCGACTATTCATCATAATCATCGTCATCATCATAGTCATCGTCGTACTCATCATCTTCATCATAGTCGTCATTATCTTCTGTATCATCAGAAAAAGCCTTTTTCTCTGCCTGCTTATTCTTCTTCCAGGCCCGTGATTTTTTCTCTTTTTTAGGCTTATCCCTGTCATTCTCTATAGAGTCATCCGGCTGCGTATCCTCCTCAGCTTCCGTATTCTCTTCGTCCTCGTCATCTTCATACTCATCCTCTGAGCTTAAGTCACCCTCCTTGATGGTAAGAACAGAACGGAATCTGCCGAAAAGCTTATTGCCAAGCCTGTTTTTCGCATGTCCTGCAGCGTGGTTCATTATCTCCTTTACCAGTTCAACAACATTACCCTGATCATCATTCGGAACCTGGCTGAGTATCAGATACAGCTTTAAAAGTGCCTTATCCTCGACTCTCCATCCCTGACTCTCCGCATAATCCTTGGCAATATCCACAAGCTCATTTACCGTATACTGCTTAAGTAAAAAGCAGCCCGTGAAATTATCTGCAAGATCCGGATTGTCCGCAAAGAGCTTATTTATCTCGAACTCCTCGTCCATGATAATAAACAATGTGTTGCGACTAAGCTTCATCATCGAGACAAGTGTTTCCCTCTTTAACCGTCCTGCATTCTCAATTACGAGAGTCTGACCTGCGAGCTTATCCGCATACACCTCATAGCCCTTCTCATTTATCTTTTCCGCTGATATGCGCGCAAGTTTCTGGTCACGGTCTTCGTCATACGCATGAAGTGCTTTAAACAGATTGATTGCAAAGGCTGTCTTGTCGGTGGTGCGGCTGCCCATGATGGCTGCATGCCCTGCATTATCAAGCTTTCCCACAGCCTCAGCTCTCTTAGCTCCGATGTATCTGCACAACCTCTTCTCCATGCCGGACATATATAAATATCTGTCAAGAAATACTCTCTCCTCAGCCTTGAGCAGATATCTTCCCGAATCAGAAACTCCTACAGCTGCCTTGGCATTATCCTCGATTATCTGCTCTATTCCGGCATTTATCGCATGTTCAAGATCAGGCACACCTCCTGTTTCATCTGACTCATCGTTTACATCATTTTCCTCTTCGATGCTCTCATTGTCATCTATATCCGGAATCTCCTCGAATTCTTCCTCCTCAGCTTCAGGCTCCTGCTTATCTGATTCTGCCTTCGGTTCCTCATCCTGATTGATTGACGCAGCTATCTCCCTGACCGTCCTCTCGAGAGCTTCCCTCTCCTCTTTGCTGTAGTCATCTGCCTTATGCTCAGTCTGTGCAGGCTCCCGCCTTCTGTCCTGTGCATGCTGCTGTGGTGCCTCAGCCTGTTCCTCTTCTGATTTGACAGGCATAACCATCTTCTTAATCTCAGCTACAGGAATCTCCCTCGTGGCACGATTATCAGGCTGCTTCCCATCATCCTCATCATCTAAATCGGAAAGCCACTGTGTTATGTCCATCTGTGAGGAGTTGGCTTCGCGGTCTGCTGCCGCCTCCCTCCTTCTCCGCTCCTGCTCGGCCTGAAGCTGTGCTACAAGCTCCGACATCTGTTCAAGCGTAAGCTGCTGCGTGACTTCTCTTATATCGGCATCTTTCAGGGCATTAATATCAGGCAGCCTGCTGTCGGACACAGTACTGCCGGGCGAAGCCTTTTTTCCATTATCGTCATGTGTCTTTGCTGCATTTCTTGATGCCTTGCGCCACTGGTGCTTGTTGATTATAATTTCCTTCGTAGGCTCAGAATCATCCTGTATATCTTCAAGCTGTGCCGCTTCCCTGAGTGCCTCGGTTCTCTCTCTGTTCTTATATGCCTCCATTATCTCATTGACATTCGCCTTAAGCTCCTGCTGCACGTTTCTGGTGTCATATACTGAATAGTCGGGAACCTTTATACTTATATCATAATCCGGCTCAAGCTTCTGCATATCTTCTTTTATAGCTGTCTTTGCAGGCTTTTTCTCTAAAGGCTGTGGTTTAACTTCTTTTTCAGGCTCCGGCTGCGCTGATATAGCATTATCGATATCTATAGGTGACCACTCTGTTGTGTTTCCTATATCATCAATGTATACCGGCTTGTTCTCCTCATCCGCAGAATCCGCCTCTTCGGCATAATCTTCCGGCTCTTCCGGCTCTTCCGGCTCTTCCGGCTCTTCCGGTTCTTCCGGCTCCGCTTCATGGCTCACAGGCTCCTCAACGATACCCGGCTTCTGCTGCTCATGTTGCTCCTGTTCTTCATCAAGGGCATATAATGCCTCGTTGTCATAGTCCTCTGCTTCCTCAGCTGTCGGCTCATAAGACATATTATAGTCCTGCCGGGTATCGCGGGTATCATATTCATGTTGTTCGTACGCACTAATATCGCGGGTATCATATTCTCCATTATCATACGCACCGGCATTGTCGGTATTGTATCCCTGCTTATTGTACGTGCGGTCATCATACCCATAAGCTATGCCCGGCTCTGCCTCTGTTGCTGCTGCTTCCGTCTGCGCCGGCTCACCGCCCATGCCATCATGCACATCTGAGCTGTTTATTCCGAGCGCGGACAGCTTCTCAAGCCTTGCAAGCTTCTCCATCTGCCCCGGTGTCAGCGGAACATACATCTGCTTAAGTCTCAACGCCTTCTCGACATATATTCCATCTGCGAACCACAGCACCAGCTCATCACATTCCCTCACACACTTGTCGGTAAGTCCTGCCTCGCTGTAGAGAAGCGCAAGCTCATACTCATACTCCTCGTCAAGCTCCTTATCCTTGTAGTTCTGAAGAATGGTTATAAGCTCCTCGACAGGTGCCTTCTTAGCACGCTTTAACTTATACAGAAGGATATATCCGGTCACATCGCGCGGTGCCAGCTCCACATATTCCTGATAAATCTCCTCCGCATCATCCAGCTCACCGAGCTTGATATACATCTCCATAAGAGTTGCCAGAAGTCTTCTTCCGCCAAGCTTACGGTTATAGGCATAAATGCACACATTTCTCGCCTTATCATATTTCCCTGTTGCAACATACGCCTCTATGGCATTGGACATGACTGTCCACTGTTTCATCTTCTTCCATTCAAGCTGCTCAGCAACCTTGGCAGCATTGACATAATCCCCGCTCTTTACAAGCTTATCCAGTTTTTCTATCTTAATGGTCAACTCATACTTGTCCAATATGTTCACCTCACATTACATGCTTTTTTCCAGTTTATCACAGCACCTAGAGAAAATCAAAACTTTCCTGTGAAAAAGTTAGTCTTTCGTATTCAAGTTCGCTCTCTGCTACCTGACTGTGGTAATCGACCACAACTGTCTGCTGTTTTTTATCCACAAGTCTCTGTCCAAGTACATAATTGACATCGAATCGTCCTGTTATAGCCGGAGTAGCTCCTCGTGCCGGGACAATGAGCTGGACATGGTTGGTCTTTAAAAGCTTAAAGATAGGTTCCCAGATATATATATCCTTCGCCGCACCGAACGGATTATCAATGAATATCGTCTTTCCGAGCACTGCTGCCTCTTTTCCTCCTGCGTTTATGCTTGCAATATAATTGATCACGGAGACAAGGAACTGGATATATATACCCTGTGACTGCCCTGTACTTCCGACTGCCTCCTCATAGCGCAGATAACGGCTCTGATCCTTTATCCTCTCACGCTTGTACAGGCTTAATCTTATACTGTTCATGTCCGTAACTATGACGGAGAACAGTCTCTTCCAGCAGAGCCTTCCCCTTATGAATTTAAGCCTCTCGTCCATAGTCCTGAAGCCCTCTGCCAGGGATACCGTCTCATTAATATATACAGACATTCTGTCTTTATACATTTCTTCCTTCACATACGGAATCTGTAATGACAATACCGGAATAGCCTCTTCGTCAAGAGTGATTCTTGAAAGCTTATCCAGCCTTTCAAGCTCAGAGCGTATATTGGTGCATATCTGGACACATCTGTTCTCAAAATTGCTCTTGATAAGCTCCATGTCCTCAATGCCTCTGCTTATTCTGCCGCGCTCTAATTCAATACAGTCCTTGGTTGTTCCAAGCGCATCCGTGAGAGCCGCTGCCTCCTCCTGTGTCTGCGGAGGAAGGACATTCTGCTTCACCTCCTGTGCAAGCTCATACGCATTAAGACTCATAAGCTCATCGACAAGCAGATCTCGTGCCCTGGTGAATGCAGTGCGCTTTTTCTGTTCCTCCTTCAACACACCGTCAAAGGTGCGCCCTGCCTCCTCATACATTTCGTTGGTGAGCTTCTCATCGGACACACTGCCTTCATCCGCGCCCTCGGTTGTCATCCGGCTTATAATATCATCTGCATCCGGAGCGGCAGTCCTTACCATGCGTTCAAGATCCTTCTGCATCACCATACATGCCGTCTGCTCCTTGAGATTATCCTTTTCAAGCCCCGAAAGTCTTGAAAGCTCATTCTTAAGCCTCGAAAGCTCCGCCTTGTGCTGCCCTGCATATTCCTGAGGATTATTTATTTCCACAGGCATATACTCTCCGTAATGCTCCTCATAGCTTCTTTTCGCGTACTCACAGCTTCCCTCAATCCTGTTCATCTGTGTGCTGGCAGCATCAAGCTCCCCCTGCAGGTTCTTCATGTTCTGCCTGAGCTTCTCCTGCTCATCAGTCATGGCATTTATCTGCGCATTACTCTTCTCCTTTAAAAGTCCACGGCTGTCAAGCTCCTTTGCCCTCTCAAGGCTCACACCTCTGTAAAGCATCGAACGCTCCGCCTTTTCCATTGCCGCCGTGCAGTTAGCCATGAGCTTTTCCTTGTCCGCTATATCACCCAGCTCATCAGAGATAAGTGAATATATCGCATTAAATTTCGCGTCTATCTCGTCTGCCGTGACATTCACTTCTTCCTGTTGAGCTTCGGTGCCTGCCTGCTCCTTATAGTAAGGAGCGTACCGCTCCCATGTCTTTTTTATCTTAGCTATAGTCTCCTGAAGTATATTTCTTTTATTCTCCAGCTCCTTGAATGCTCTCTCCCTGCTCTCACACAGCTCCTTTGAAAGCCTCCGCGCCTTGACTGCCGATTCCTTATCAGCTTCGCTCTTTTTTATCTCCTGTAAATACTCGGCAAGCCTTTCACTGAGGCGCACTATATCCTCAAGGTTATCCCTTATCTCAATACTTTCCGAAAGCTTCCTTTCAAGCTCCGACCTCTGACCTGATATCTGCAGGGAGCGCTCCTTTGCGCCCTCATTGATATCGGCAAGCCTTTCAAGCCGGCTGTCAAGGTGTTCAAGCTCCGACCTCTGACCTGCAAGAAGCAGCTCAAGCTCCGAAGTATTTTTCAGTGGTGTGCATGCGTAACCGCTCACCCTCTCATAGTCGCTCTTTACCGCCTCATATCTGTTCTCAAGCTTCACCAGCTCTGCATTTATCTGCTCAAGCTCCTCCGATGCCTTCCTTATTCCCGCCTGACGTCCCGCCTCATCATATATAAATGACAGGTCACGGCACGCAAGCATATAGTTGTCATCATCCTGCGGCACCGCCGGTTCATTATCGTTCTCTAACAGTGCTTCCACTGCCGACAGTCTTATTATCGGGACTACTCCGCAGTCCATTGCCATCACATTCCTGTCACGGCATATACTGTCATAGTCATCACCCGCAAGCACGGAATACGGAAGGTACGGAAAACGTGCCGCGAGTGCGGCACATTCATCGCTTGTTTTCTCCCTCAGATATTCGGCTCCGCTCACAACGCTTCCCTCATATCTGCTCGAAAGATATTCGCACATTCTCTTAACACCATCGGAATCTACAGGTTTAAGGTTCTCTATGGCGCTTATATAGCCCTGTGTCTCACTCTTCTTATTTTTTAACTGTTCACGCTGTGAAAGTATTCTGTCATAAATACCTCCAAGTGACCTAAGCAGATTATCCGTATCCGGCTCACCGTACACCTTCGCAAGTGCAGCAAGCTCCCGCTCCCTGTCCTTAGCCTCCGCAAGCTCTTTTTCAAGCTTCTCTATATTGTTACTGCAAATCTGCAGCTGCGCTGTTGTCTGCGCATGCTCATTTATATCGCTGTCGCTCTTTAGCTTAAGCTTAGCCTGCTCATCACCCAATGCCGCAAGTGCTTCCTTCAATGCCACGATATTTTCCCCATAGCGCTCTGCCTCCGCCGGCGCATTCTCCGTCACAAGGAGCGGCGTTGCTTTTAACTTACCTGCAAGCTCGCCCTCAAGCTCCTTAACCTGCCTCCGGTATCCGGCCAGCTCTCCGTCGATTCTCGCACACTCGTTATCGCTCATGCGGTAATTCTCTCTAAGATTATCAAGCGCCTCCGTGCTCTCCTGCAATTCTGCCTCTGTTTCACTAAGGCTGTGCCCGGTTACGGAAAGCTCCTCCGCCATATATGCGTGCTTCGCCGCTGCCAGACCTTCAAGCTCCTTTGCAAGGTCCTCTCTTCCCCTGCTGCGGTTGTCAATATACTGCTTAAGCTCCGCAAGGCTTCTCTCCTGCCTTACATAATCCGCATAGTCCTCCGCCGCGTAGGAAAGCTCAAGCTCCTCCTTCTTTTTATCGAAGCTCTTCTCTGCCTGCTCATAGCTCTCCGAAAGGCTGTCCACCAGAGCACGCACCTTTCTAAGCTCCGCCTCCTCATCGGCGATAAGCGCCGCCGATATAAGCCTCTCTTCCTCAAGCTGTGCCTGCCTTATACCCGCTATATCCGCGGCAAGCTTCTGCGCCTGCGCTTCGTTCTTCTTCGTCTGCGCCTGCGCCATGAGAAGGTACTTAAAGAGTCTGTTCTTTCCCTCCTCCTTGCGCTCAAATATATTTCCGAAGTCTGCCACCTTGGTGGAAAAATCGGATATGAGCTTAATCTCCTTATCGTAATTATCCATCGTCTCCCTTCTCTTTGCAAGCTCCAATAGCTTATCCTTTATCTCAAGAAGGGTCTTTGACATCTCATCATCGCCGTTACCGCCGCGGATACGGTTGTTGTATGACTTCTCAATAATCTCCTCTATCAGTAAATCCTCGACAACCTTTCTGGTGGTTCTGTAATTACTCTCAAAATAAGTCCTGACATGTCCCTCGGTCTTATTGATTCCCCTTACCAGCTCCCAGTGGCTCTCATAGATTCCATAGTCATTTATAAAGCTTAGGTAATCCCCCTTGCGCTCAAAAAGCCGCACCTTCACACCGAAGTCCTTCTTCTCAAGGTCGCGCAGGTATGCCTTCAGCCCATTGTAGGTAATTCTCTCCCTGCCATCGGACAACGGAAGATTCTTGATATCATTGTCCCCGAACTCCCTGTAAAAAATACAGTAGTTAAAATACTCTATTCCCGTCTTCTGCTCGCCCTCGGCGTCCTCACCTGCCCTCGCCTTACGCGCGCAGAAGCCGCAGGTCATGTACCTGTAGCCGTTCCTTACATCGCAGGAATCTAATTTCCACTCCACAAGCGAATGTATCGTGGTGCTTCCTCCCGGCTGCGCGAACAGCTTCTCCACAGGCTGCTTCTCGTCAAGAGTACAGTTCGGAAGCATCGTCTGAAGCAGAAGAAGCATGAGCACACTCTTACCTCCGCCGTTTGCAAGGTCATATATGGTGTTCCTGCACGAAAAACGCATCAGAAAATCATCGTAGAACTGAGTGCCAAAATTATATTTTATATTGTTGACCCTGATTCTGTTAATCTGTGGCATTCTGTGCCTCCTGTTCTTCCCTTGTTAATATCTCGTATAGCCTGCCTCTGTTGATACTGTAATAATTCTCCGCCATAGCCTTGAACCTGTCTGTCGGATAATATTTATCCTGATTTTCCACGAAAAGCCCCTGAGCCACAAGAAAGTTAAACGTAAGTTTAACATAGCCCGTCTTGGAATTTCTGGCGGCTCTCTGTCCCTGAACGTCATCGGTCGACGTGACAGGAAGCTCATCCCACAGCAGCGCAAGCGTCTTAAAGCTGTTCTCCTCAACCTCATCAAGCACAAGCCCTGCCGAAGGGTCAATAACCTTCACCAAAGCGCTGTCAACAGCCTTTATGACATCCTCATGTCTTACGAACTCCGTGTAGGTGTAGCTGCCCGACGTCTTATAGAATTCCGTCATGGTACAGTATATTATAAGATAACACAGAAAAAGCTCCTTGTTCACCCTGACACCAAGAGCGCGCCTCAGCTCCTCATTAGTAAAGCCAAAGCCGGCATCTCCCATGCCGGCGTTATCCTCATCCGCACTGACAAACAGTGCATTATTATATTCATAAAGCTCCAGCCCGAACTTCTTTAAAATCAGCCTGAGCGCATCATATACCTGCGAATTGGACGAATATTCCTCATAGAGTGCCACATTGCCGCCTGACGCGCTCACTCTGTCTCCTCTTATCAGGGCGGCGGCAAGCTCAAGGGCTTTTTCCAGATTGCGTTGCTCCATGTGTGTGTGTTCCTTTCTACTTTATTATTAACCCATACGTTGTGTAATTTAACTATATTACCGCCGGGCCCGCTCTCGCTACATTGCAGCTCGTAGCGGTACATAAGCGGCTAAAATACAGCCGCTAAGTACCGACGGCTGCAAAGTACCCGGCTTGCAATATAGTTAAATTACACAACTGTTTGTTTTCAAGCCTAGTAAATGTAAATATAAATTAAGATTATTGTTAATTGTTTACAGCTTCAAGGCTTGGGTTGGCATAGTTATAAGTAATGTAGCGTTGTTTTAGTTTTTACTGTTTTGTAAAGTGTATGTTAGATATCGTGAAGCCTTCTGCAAGCTCGATTTCATCGGGTGGGTCGGCGGGGGTTATGGTGAAGTGGGTTCCGAGACAGGAAGCGTATTCCTGGGTCTGGGCACAGTCATGGAAGATTTCATCAAGAAATGTCTCCGGCTTGTGTCTGTCCGCCTCGAAGCTGTACTCCTTTTTCTGGCACAGATGCACTATAAATGAGTAGTAGTCACCATTCTCAAACAGCTCCTCGCCAAAAATCCTTGCGGCACATTCGTTGAAGGTTCTGAGGTCAATGCAGTCCCTTCTCTTTAGGAGCGATAACAGAACCTTTATGAGTGCCGAATAGTTGCCGCGTATTCTCTCATCCTCAAGCTCATCATCATATATGATATTCTCCGGAATGGTGTCTGTTATAAGCTCCGCCTTGTCATCGCGTCCCGGCTTGTAGGTTATCAGATCCTCGATTCTTTTTATTCCCAAGGTTTTTTGGGTGTTGAGTCCCATTATAGGGCGCACCAGCATGCCAAGAAGTGTTATGTCATCCTTCTTCATGGCAAGCTCCAGCGCATTTCTGAAATCAAAGCTCGGTCTCAGCCTTCCAAGCTTCGCCTTTTTTACCATCTCATCTGCCATTATCCCAAGCCGGGTGCATGCCGACAACAGCTTCAGATGATTATTCATAGCTATCTTAAGCTCCGTATCAAGCTGGTATATTTCTCCCGTTATCTTGAGATACGAGGCATAATCATCATTATTTTTGTCCGTCTCCGCTCTTTTCTGAGCCGCCTGTATAAGCTCTGAATTCTTTATAAATAGCTTCTGCTCCTCCTCGAACCACTTTACTCCTGTGGCAAAAAAATCCTCATACGCCTCAAGCCCGGAAAAAATATCCGAGGCAAGCAGCGACATTACACGGTTTTTCCTGAGCCACAGACAGTCCACCTCTTTGTTTATGCGGCGCACCACATCCGTTCCACCCTTGAAATCCTTAGACTGTATCATCTTCTCAAGAAGGAGCTGCTCAACGCTTATCCTGCTCTCGTCCTTGATTTCCTTCGTGTCCAGATAGAACTCGATTCCCTCCGGGCTGATTGAATACCATACCGTTCCGTCCTCTATGCGGCTCTCGATAAGTCTCACCCTTGATATCTTTTTCTTTCTGTCAACCGGATCAAAATACCGGAAAATGAACGGCTTACCGTCATTTTTTAATTTGTCAAAAATATATTCAACAAGAATGCTCATATCCCCCGAAGGCGGATTGAGCTTGAAGTCACGTCTTATACACCTGCTCATAAAGGCGGCATATTCCGTATATGTGACGTCCCTCTCCTTGA
>ERZ826016.3127-NODE-3127-length-11804-cov-2.756745_pt1 | contig 11804 bp, 10 predicted proteins | sample MGYA00519872_ERZ826016 | MGnify/ENA primary metagenome ERZ826016 (study PRJEB31778, sample SAMEA3449218) | human gut metagenome | biome: human gut; feature: human-associated habitat; material: faeces | place: United Kingdom | collected 2010/2012 ... | reverse complement strand
TGTACCATGCGCTCGGGCGAGCGGGCGCTGCCGCCGTATACGCTGAGCGCGCCGCCCACCTGCTCGAGCGCGAGCGAGAGCTGCAGAAACCGTCCGGGCTTATCGATGTAAACGCGGGCGCTGCCGCCGCAGCCGATGGCGACGCGGTGGGCAAGGCGCGAGAACGAAAGCACCTCGGCATAGAGGCTCGCCGTATCGCCGCAGCGCTGCGCGAGCTCGCGCTCGGCCTCGTGGCTGTACTGCTCGGGAACGAGCAGGATGTATCGCTCGCCGCTGTCCGCGCCGCGCCGGATCTCGTCCATGATCGCCGCGCTTTTGCCCGTGCCTGCCGTGCCGTAGAGTATTCTGAGCATTCTTCCACCGCCTTGAAAATTTCTAACGCTTCATTATACCAAACAATCCTCCCCCTGTCTATTTTTAGTGGCGCATTGAGGCACCTACGGATACATATATCTCTGGTGGCCCGGTTCGGGATATTGGAATAAACCGTATTTGCCTCGCCGTACATTAGTGCGCTGCTGAGTTTTCGGCGCATCCTCGTAGGGAACGGATTCATCCGTTCCGTGTGTTTCATCTACTGACGCAGTTAATACAGCGCTACGCAGCAGAGGTTTTGCCATTGCCTTCCCCTTGCGGAGCTTGAGGGGAAGGTGTCGCTTGCGACGGATGAGGTGTTATTAAATCTGCGGTGCTAACCGCCACATTATAAAAAACGGGCGGCCGATGGCCGCCCCTACGACTATATATTTAGGTGCCGACAAAATCGGAACACGCGGAACGGATAAATCCGTTCCCTACGAGCAATAGATTTTGGTGTCGGCAAAGTCGGTACAGGCGGAACTGGCCCGTTCCCTACAAGCGACCGTTGGTCGCAGTGAAGAGCTAATAGCTGATAGTTAATAGCTTTTTTATTCAACCCCTCGGCAGCAAAGCTGCCTGCTCCCCTTGACAGGGGAGCCAATGGGTGCGGCAAAAAACTCAGCATCGCACTTGCGTTACGCGAGGCACTCACTGTTTTGTCAGCAGTCTCGAACCGGGCTACCAGAGATATATGTATCCGTAGGTGCGTCAATGCGCTATTAAAAAAATAAAAGGCGCGCAGTTGTTTCCGCACGCCTTTAACTCACCAAATACCGATAGCCGAAGCGTCTGCTTCGGCAAAAACTCAGATCTCGTCTTTTATAAAGTTGAATACCTGAGTGTTGCCGGAATCCGCGGGAGTGGGTTCGGAAACGGGAGCGGGCTGCTCCTTCGGTATTCGTATGGCCTCGGTCTTGAGCGCTTCGGGGTTTGCGGCCTTCATGATGGTATCGAGCGTCTGAAGCTGCTTCTGGCACAGCTCACGGGCGCTGTCGAAGAATTTTGCCGAGCTGAGCTTGGCAGCCTGAAGACGGGATTCCTCCTGGGCGATCCTGTCGTCGATATTGCCCAGCAGTGCCGCGGCCTTGGCCTCGGCCTCCGCGACGATGTTCGCGCTGCGCGTTCTTGCGTCGTTTTCGATCTGAACGCTGAGCTTCTGCGCCGAGAGAATTGCCTGATTGAGGGCACTTTCGTTGGTGCGGTATTCTTCGATCTTGTCAACAAGGACCTTCATCTTGCTCTTGAGGACAACATTCTCCTTCTGCAGTGCTTCAAAGTCGTTTGCAAGTTCCTCGAGATATTCGTCGATGGTCGCCATATCGTAACCGCCGAACATGCTTCTGGCCTTGTCAAAGCTTTTTTCACGGATCTCCTGAGGAGTAGTCATATCTTAAAATCCACCTTTCAGTACTTGTTTAAAAGTAAAGCCCTGCGCTTTCAAAATCGGCGACCGCATCGCCGACGAGATCGACATTGGTCGGCGCGATTATATACGCCTGCGCGGAAACGCGCATGACCCTGCCGCCCAGAGCATAGGCTGCGCCGGACAAAAAGTCGAGCAATCTGCGCGCCGTGTCCGTCTCGGTCGCCTCAAGATTCATAAGCACCGCCTGATGTGCGCGGAGACTGTCGGCAATTTCGGCGGCCTCATCGAACTGCTCGGGATGCACGAACTTGAGCTTCATCTTCTGCTTTTCCTGCGCCGGAGCACTGTAGCTCGGCTGCTGCTTCGGCTCGCGCCGCGAAAACACGGGGCGCGGCTGCTTATCCTCAAAGCTTTCGTCTGCCGGGATATCGTCCTCCTGCCGGGAAAACTCATCCTCGGCGGCGCGCTCTTCGTTTTCTATATAATCATCGTCGTAAGGGTGCATAGCGTTGCGAATGTTATCTAACCATGCCATTGCACATCCTCCTTTGCGCTTAGTAATGTCTGGCCCCGAAGATGCCGGTGCCTACGCGGACTATGTTCGCGCCTTCCTCTATCGCGGTCTCAAAATCCGCACTCATGCCCATGGACAAAAAGTCCATAGAGACATTATCGTATTTTTTTGCTCCATTGTCAACAAAAAGCTGCTTCATTGCGCGAAAATATGGGCGAATTTCTTCCGTTTTTTCGCAAATCGGGGGTATCGCCATCAATCCGCGCACCCGAATCGAGGAAAATTGCCCCATCTGAGGCAGGCACCCGGCAAGCTCACCGGGCGCAAAGCCGCTTTTTGCCTCCTCGCCGCCGATGTTCACCTCCAGCAGCACATCCTGCACAAGTCCCATCGACTTTGCGCGCTTATCAATCGTCTCAAGAAGCTCGAGGCAATCGACCGACTCGATAAGCTGCACCTTGCCCACAAGGTATTTTACCTTATTTTTCTGCAAATGTCCGATGAAATGCAGCGGACAGCCCTCGTACGCGCCCTGCTCGAATTTCTCGCTCAGCTCCTGCACGCGGTTCTCGCCGCAGATATCGACCCCAGCGGCTATCGCCTCGCGCACGCGGGCGGCGTCGTTCATCTTCGTCGCCGCGCAAAGGCGCACATCCTCCGGCGCTCTGCCGCTTCTGACGGCGGCCTCGGCAACGCGCTGCTTTATGCTTTTTACGTTTTCTGCAATACTGCTCATTTTCATCCCAGCTTTATCTTAATTTTTAACTGTCTAATAACTGTCTATAATTATCTGCATGCCTTCGCGTATCTCGCCCTCGCGGACCAGAACGTATCCGTCGCCGGTGTGCAGGATATCGGCCTTGCAGCGCTCGGCGATGCCGGCGCGCAGGACATACACAAACGTGCCGTTTTCGTCGCGGTGCAGAGCCTTGTCGGGGATCTTTATCCCCTGCGCCTCGGATACCGTTATGCGGAATGCGGCGCGGCGCGTGTTGACAACGTCCTCAAGCCCGTCGCGGCAGCGGAGCACCGCCTTTCCGTTTTCTGCGGAAATGACTGTCGCGCTCACCTCGTCCGGGAGCGATATCGTAACGCTCTGCCCACGGCGGAGCTTATCGGTCTCCGGCGTTTCGGCGATGAAATACCAGCCGCCCGAGACTATTTTGCCCACCGCGCCCTGCGGAATAAACGGCTCGGCCGAGCTTACCTCCTCGAGCGAGCATGCCTCCAGACCGTCAACAAAGGTGCTGAATATCCCGGCCTCGGGCGCGTATGTAAGGCCGCGCATTTCGCCCTTGTCGGGCTGCGCGCCGCCGGATAATTCAAGGTGCGTCAGGTAATCGTCGAGCACGCTATTCTCGACGGCTATGACGCTTCCGCCGGACACTCTGTCGCCCGGCTTGTGCGCAAGGTACGCGCCGTCGCCGTCACAGACTATGACGGTTTCCCTCCGCCAGACCGTGCCCTCGGCAACGATGCTTATCCCGGCCTCGGCCCGCTCGGCTCTCACCGTTTCCGGCGACTGCTCGCGGCCGATGAAGAATGCCAGCGTCCACGCGGCAGCGGCGAGAAATACCGCAGCCGCCGCGTATCGCAGGTACGATGCGCCCGCTTTCACTCCTCGCGGCTCAGCTCGACGGGCTTGGGCGGAATTATCGTCGATATCGCGTGCTTATAAATAAGCTGCTGCCTGCCGTCGGAATCGAGCACGACCGTGAAGCCGTCGTAGGCGCGGATAACGCCGTGCATCTGAAATCCGTTTACGAGAAATACCGTGAGACTTACCTTCTCGCGGCGAAGCTGATTGAGGAATGCGTCCTGAAGATTCTGTGTCTTTTGCATCTTTCGTGCTCCTGTTTATGTAGATTATCCCGTGCCGGGACAAGAGCATCATAAACCACACGAGTGCAAATATTCGGTCGAAAACCGTCGCGCTTCATTAAAATCGGGCGAGGACGGCCATTCGTACCATTTGACCGTTTCGTCGCGCCGCAGCCACGTCAGCTGCCGCTTTGCGTATCGGCGCGAGGAGAGCTTTATAAGATCTGTCGCCTCGTCCTTTGTCATTTCTCCTTTGAAATATGCCGCAGGCTCTTTATAGCCTATCGCCTGCATGGCAGTACAATCGGGCGAAAGGCCGGAGTCAAGAAGCCCTTTTACCTCATCGAAAAGTCCGTCTGCGACCATTTTATCGACGCGCTCGTTTATCCTGTCGTACAGCATGGCGCGGTCGGCAAAGCTCAGGGCTATCTTCACCGCGTCGTACTTTTTCGGGCGCTTTCCGGTTTTCTCGTCGTGCTCGGTGATCGTCTCGCCGGTGAGGGTGTATATCTCGATTGCGCGCACGATGCGGCGCTTGTCGGCCGGGTGGAGCTTTGCCGCGCGCTCCGGGTCAAAGCCGCGCAGAGTCTCTATCATCGCCTCGCCGCCAAGCTCGTCATACTGCGCATTGAGCCTTTCGCGCAGAGCATTATCCTCCGCCCTTTCGGCAAAGTCAAGCCCCGAGATGAGCGAATCAATGTACAGATTCGTGCCGCCTGCAATTATCGGCAGCCTGCCGCGTGCCAATATATCCTGCACTGCTTTATTGGCATCTTCAACATAGCGCGATACGGAATAGACCTCGGTAGGGTCAACAATGTCTATCATGTGATGCGTAACACCCTGCATCTCGGTATGCGTTACCTTGGCCGTACCAATGTCCATACCACGGTATATCTGCATGGAGTCGGCCGAGACTATCTCGCCGCCGAAATCCCTTGCAAGCTCAACGGAAAGGCGTGTTTTGCCCGTTGCCGTCGGGCCTGTTATAACAACGATCTTATCTGCCATATCAAACGATCCTGCTGAAGAATTTATCGAGCTGCTTTTTGCTCAGGCGCGCGGAAACGGGTCTGCCGTGGGGGCAGTATTTGACCTCGCCCGAGGCGACGGCGCAGGCGATGCGCTCAAGCTCGGCGATATCGTGCCGCCGTCCGGCCTTTATCGCCGCCTTGCAGGCGACGGTGTGCAGTATCTCGTCGCGCGCGCTCCCGGCCGAGACCTCGCCGCCCTCGCGCAGCCTTTGGCATATCTCCTCAAGCGCGGATGCGGCCTCGGAAACGTCAACGTCGTCCGGTACCGAGCGCACGGCAAAGCTCTCCTCGCCGAACGGCTCGACCTCAAAGCCCATCTCGTCCAAAAGCGCGGCGTTTTTCTCGATGATCTCCGCGTCCTCGGCCGTCGGCCGGATGATGACCGGCGCAAGCAGCGTCTGGCTCATTATCTGCCGGTTCTGCGCCTTGAGGCGGTCAAATATCATGCGCTCGTGCGCTGCGTGCTTGTCGATGAGCATAAGCTCGTCGCCGATCTCCGCAAGGATGTAGGTATCCAGCGCCTCGCCGATCACGCGGCAGGCCGGAGCGCTGATTTTTTCAACATTTTCAACTGATTTTTCAACATTTTTTCGCTCGGGAGCGGGAGAAAAAAGGGGGTTTTTGTCGATTTTCGGCAAGACCGGGTCTTTTTGCGGCGGCTCGGGAGCCGGGTACGCCGCCGGAGCGCGGAAAGCGGGTCTTTCCTCGCGCCTCGGCGCAGGCGCGGAAGCCGGGGGCTTCGCGGGCGAGGAGGAAGCCGCCTTGGCGCGGTATTCCTCGGCGCTCATGCTGCGGAAAAACTCCGGCTTCGGAGCGGAAACGGCGCGCCGCGTGCCCTCTGAGAGCGTTATCTCGATCGGCTTTTCCTCGGCCTCGAGACAGGCGCGCACGGTCTGGTAAACAAGGTCGAAAACCTTCTTTTCGTCGGAGAATTTGACCTCGGTCTTTGCCGGGTGAACGTTCACGTCCACCGCGCCGCGCGAAAGCTCCAGATACAAAACGCAGGAGGGGAATTTTCCGGTCAGGAGCGTGTTTTTGTACGCCTGCTCGACCGCCGATTGCAGCAGCACGGACTTTATATATCTGCCGTTGCAGTAAAAATGCTGGTTTGCGCGGTTGCCGCGGCCGAAGGCCGGGGAGGAGGTGAAGCCGGTGACGGCCATATTTTCGCCCTTGCCGGAAACCGGCAGCATGCCGCGCGCGGTCTCGCGCCCGAGAAGCGCGTACACCGCCGATTCCTCGCGCCCGTCGCCGGGGGTGAAGAAAACCTCCTCGCCGTCGCGCTTTAGGCGCACCGATACCTCGGGTCTGCCGAGGGCGCAGTGCAGCGCGGCCGAAATGCAGGCCGAGGCCTCCGAGCGGTCGGATTTGAGAAACTTCAGCCGCGCCGGGGTGTTGTGGAAGATATCGCGCACGGTGATGCTCGTGCCCTCCGGGCAGCCGATGGGCGACATGTCGATGATATCGCCTGCCTGAACGACAACGCGCACGCCCTCGGCCGCGCCCTTTTCGCGCGTTATAAGCTCAATGCGGCTGACCGCTGCGATCGCCGCAAGCGCCTCGCCGCGAAAGCCCATCGTTCCGATGGCTTCAAGACCCTTTTCGTCATGCAGCTTGCTCGTTGCGTGCCGGGTGAAGGCAATGCCCGCGTCCTCGGGGCTCATGCCGCAGCCGTCGTCGCTTATTTTTATGTATGTCGCGCCGCCGCTTTTGAACTCGACCGTCACCTTGGATGCGCCCGCGTCGAAGGAGTTTTCCATAAGCTCCTTTATCACCGACGCCGGACGCTCGACAACCTCGCCGGCGGCGATCATATCGGCCACCAGCGGCGGAAGAATATTTATGCGTGTCATGGGCTAACCTCGTCTTTGCTCATCTTTGTTAATTAACTCATTATACATTAATTGTGTTGAAAATTCCACTGAATTTATGTTAATATATAATGTACTCAGTTTGTCGAAAAACTATGCTGCAAAAGAAAGATAATAGAGCAGCAGGGGAGCTCGAGGGGGCAAAGGCCCCACTCGAAATTGGATTAATAGCCATCAAAAACGCCTGATTTATCAGGCTTTTTGACGAGCGTAGCGAGATTTTTCGTGAAAACCTGTTTTCACAAAAAATGTGGCGTTTTTGCAGCGTGCAAAAAAGTCAAAGACTTTTTTGACACGCTGAGGCCATCCGCATCGCGGATGGCCGAATTGCTTTTTGAAAATTATGCAGTGCTGAACTGCAGACAGATAACGTTGATACCTTTTCAGAAGGTCATTCCGCCTGCGAAGCGGTTGAACATGACCGCGACCTGCGAACGGACCGCACTGCCCTTCGGGCTGAGCGTTGTGCTGCTTGTGCCGTTGATGATCCCTGCGCCTATTGCCCAGCACATGCTCTCACGCGCAAAGGAGCTCACCTGCTGCGCGTCGGCATAGCCGCCGATATCGGCGTAAACGTCGGTGTTATAGCCCTTGTAGTTTGCGTATCTGTGCAGGAAGGTGACAAGCTGCTCGCGTGTGAGCGTTTCGTTCGGCGCGAAAGTGCCGTCGGCGTAGCCGTTGGAGATGTTGTTGTGCGAGCCCCAAAGCAGGGCGTCGTAGCAATACTGCGAGGAGCTTACATCGGAAAAACGGTTTTCATATTCCGAAACATCGGGGCTTCCGTCAAGGCGATAGAGCACCGTCACAAGCATGGCTCGGTCCATTGTAACATTGACGCCGAAATTGGTCTCTGTCAGCCCCTTGAACATGCCTGACGCAACAACATTGTCAATGTCGTTGTGCGCCCAATATGTCACAGGAACGTCGGCGAAGCTGCGAGAGGGGCAATTGTCGCCGAACAGGCAGCCGTCCTTCCACACAGCGACCACCGTGACGTCGGATGTGGGCATCGTTATGTACCAGTATCCGTCGCTGCCCTTTGAGGCCGTTGCGCCGGTTACTTCCCAGTGATCGAATATCTTTGTGCCATTTGCGCCCGGAACAAGCTTTATTTTTGCTCCGGCCGTGTAGCTTCCGCTGCCTTCGCCTCCGGAAACGGTGAGCTTATAGGTCGTCGGCTCCGGAGTGGCGCCGCCTGCCCAAACGGCGACGAGAGTCCGAGTTTTGTCTGCGATCGTCGAGGTCGTAACGGCCTGTGCCGGAATCCTTCCAGTAGTCGAGCTTGTATCCGTCGCGCGAAACGTTGGGGAACGAGCCGTAGGCCTTGTCCTTGTAGTAAGCAACGACGCGGTTTCCGCTCACCGTGCCGCCGTTTGCGTTGAAAACTCCGGCAACGAAGTGCGTAAGCTCGGTGCTGTAATTGTTATAAAGGAAGATCTCCGCCTCGTTTATGCGGCGCTTGACAAGTCCGGGGAGGATCTCGCCGCCGGCAGAGCACAAAACCGCGAACGAATCCGCAAGCTCAAGATCGGAAACAGGGTTGCCGTAGCTGTCTTTAAAGCCCTGCTGTATGTACCGAGCCAGTCTCCAGCCTGTGTTGTAATCGACCCAGTTCGGCCCAAAGTTGTAAGCAAGGCTTACAAGCGCGTCAAACTGATTTTGCGTCAAGCTCAGTCCGTATTTTTTCGCGGTGTTGTTGACGCCTCTTTCAAATCCGACTATATCCTGCTCAAAATATGCATCGGCCTGCTCGAGCGTGATCTCCATGCCCTCGTAAATGTCCGAGGCGTAGTGACCGTAGCCGATGGTCCAGTATTCCTCGCTCGGATGCGCCTTGTATGCCGTAAGCCGTAGCCCCTCCCAGCCCTTAATGAGGAGCTTTAGGTTGTCGCTGGCTTTCATGTCTGTCTCCGCAGCGTCGGCGAAAGCCGCCGTCGGCACAAGCGTCACGAGCATCAGAACGGCAAGCAGGAAGGATATGTACCTTTTCATATGCATGTCTCCTGTTTTACGTGATGTGTGAAAATAAGTTTAAAAATGAGTGGCAAAATTATTACATTCTGCATTCTAACAAAAAAACCTTGAAAAATCAAGGCTTTTGTTGTCGAACGCCCCGGAAGGTAAAATTTACTGCGTTTAAAGTACTCGAAAGGGGCAAAAGTCGCCTAAATGCGAGGTGCTTGGACGGCCTATTTTGTCACAGGCGCTTATTGACAGAATCGGGCGGATATTATAAAATTTATTGTCCGATATTTATAATTATTGAGGAGCTGAGTGCAATGCGTGATTACAGCAAGGAATTTGCCGACAGAGTTCAGTATATAAGAAACCTTGTGGAGGAAAGCGGCGTTGACGGCATCGTTTTCGGAAACTCCGGCGGCAAGGACTCCGCCCTTGTCGGCATACTGTGCAAGTTTGCCTGCGAGAACACCGTTGGTATAATGATGCCATGTGCGTCAAAGCGCAATTTTGAGCAGGACATGAAGGACGCAAAGGAGGTAGCCGAGCATTTCGGTATAGAAAGCCGCGTTATTGACCTTACCGATGTCCGCCAGGCAGAGATAGACAGGCTTCAGAGCATAACGACGCTGACGAATGCCGCCGTAAATAACATCGCTCCGCGCCTTAGAATGACAACGCTGTACGCCGTTGCGGCCTCGGAGTACCGCCTCGTTGCCGGCACGGGCAACCGCAGCGAGCGCTACATGGGCTATTTTACGAAGTGGGGCGACGGATCATGCGACTTTAACCCCATATCCGACCTCACCGCGACCGAGATAATCGAATTTCTCAAATGGCTCACGGCGCCTGCGTGCATCATAAACAAGGCCCCCTCGGCAGGACTGTTCGACGGTCAGACCGATGAGGACGAAATGGGCGTGAGCTATTATGCGATAGACAGCTATATAAACGGCGGCGAGGTAAGCCCCACCGAGAAGAAGATAATCGACCGCTACCACCGCGTAAGCGAGCATAAGCGCAGCGGCATAAACGTATTTAAGCAGATAGATGAGTAAACACGAGTTTTATGAAAATCCCCTGTGTGGGAGATATGCCGGAGAAGAGATGAAGCGCCTTTTCTCCGATGACTTCAAGTTCTCGACCTGGCGCAGACTGTGGATCGCCCTTGCCGAGAGTGAGAAGGAGCTTGGACTCGATATAAGCGATGCGCAGATAGAGCAGATGAAAGCGCACGTTGACGATATCGACTACGAGTCGGCGACCCGGCACGAGCACGAGGTGCGCCACGACGTTATGGCGCATGTGCTCACCTTCGGCGAGTGCTGCCCCGACGCAAAGCCGATAATCCACCTCGGCGCAACGAGCTGCTATGTCGGCGATAACACCGATATCATCCGAATGCGCGAGGCGCTCGTCCTTGTGCGGAAAAAGCTCGTTAACGCCATTGCGGCGCTGCGCGATTTTGCCGAGAAGTACAAAAGCGTTCCGACGCTTGCGTACACGCATTTTCAGGCAGCACAGCCGACCACGGTCGGCAAGCGCGCAACGCTCTGGGCGTATGACCTCATAAGCGACCTTGAGCAGCTTGATTTTCAGCTCGGCAGGCTCGAGCTTTTGGGCTGCAAGGGAACCACCGGCACCGGCGCAAGCTTCCTTGAGCTTTTCGACGGCGACGAGAAAAAGGTTACGGAGCTTGAAAAGCTCATAGCCGAAAAGATGGGCTTTAGCCGCTGCGCCCCCGTGAGCGGGCAGACGTATTCGCGCAAGGTCGATTTTTACGTTTTGCAGGTGCTCTCCGGCATTGCGCAGAGCGCGTCGAAATTCTCGAGCGATGTAAGGCTTCTGTCGCACCTTAAAGAGGTCGATGAGCCGTTTGAGTCAAAGCAGATAGGCTCGTCGGCAATGGCCTATAAGCGCAATCCCATGCGTAGCGAGCGCATAGCGTCGCTTTCGCGCTTTGTTATAAGCGATCTGCAAAACGCGGCCTTCACCGCGTCGAGCCAGTGGCTCGAGCGCACGCTGGATGACTCGGCAAACAGAAGACTGAGCATCCCCGAGGCCTTCCTCGCCGTTGACGGTATCCTCAACCTTTATATAAACGTTGTATCCGGCATGAAGATATATCCTGCCGTGTGCAAAAAGCATCTGGATGAGGAGCTGCCGTTCATGGCAAGCGAAAATATCCTCATGTACTGCGTTAAAAATAAGGGCGGCGACAGGCAGGAGCTGCACGAGCGCATCCGCGTCCACTCCGTTGCCGCGGCGCAGCAGGTCAAGCTCTATGGCGAGAAAAACGACCTGCTCGAGCGCATAATGGCAGACCCTGCGTTCAAGCTCAGTGAGGATGAGCTGCGTGAGCTATGCGATCCGCGCGGCTTCACCGGCATGGCCGAGCATCAGACCGAAAAGTTTATAAACGAGTATCTTGATCCTGTCATCGACGCAAACAAAGAGTATCTCGGCGTCGAGGCAAGTGTAAATGTGTAAAGGAGCGTAACAATGTTAACTGCAATCGTGGGAACAAACTGGGGCGATGAGGGCAAGGGCCGCATGGTCGACCTGCTCAGCCAGGACTATGACATTGTTGCGCGCTATCAGGGCGGCGACAATGCAGGCCACACCGTCAAGACCGAGCGCGGCAAATTCGTCCTGAACCTGATTCCCTCCGGCATTCTGCGCCCCGACGTTGTCTGCGTTATGGGCGGCGGCATGGTCATCGACCCCGAGCACCTCGAGAAGGAAATCGCCTCCCTGACCGAGAAGGGTGTTGAGATCAGCCCCAAAAACCTGAAAATCTCTGACCGTGCGACCATCACTATGCCGTTCCATGTCGCACAGGACGGCCTTGAGGAGGAGCGCCTGTCCAAGACCGGCGC
>ERZ826016.3126-NODE-3126-length-11806-cov-3.153434_pt1 | contig 11806 bp, 5 predicted proteins | sample MGYA00519872_ERZ826016 | MGnify/ENA primary metagenome ERZ826016 (study PRJEB31778, sample SAMEA3449218) | human gut metagenome | biome: human gut; feature: human-associated habitat; material: faeces | place: United Kingdom | collected 2010/2012 ... | reverse complement strand
ATTTAAGGTTAACAAAGGTTGGAGCAAGGCGTTGCTCCTTTTTTTATGTCCATACGTTCCCTTCTATTCTTTCTATCAGTTATTATTATCTTCCTAAAGCATGTACAGGAACCTGGTAAAAGAAGTACTAGAGTTAGTTGAAAGAAGTACTAGAGTTGCTTAAAAGAAGTATAAGAGTCAACTGAATGTTGTACAACAAGGAAACAAGAGATGTACTTCATTTGAAGGAAAGATATACTTGAAAAAACAACCACTCCTTTTTACTCACTTGATTGCTACTTTCCATAAAAATAAGCAATATAAATTGACTACTCTATCTGATTAAAACAATCGCTTTTTTATAAATTCCTAAGTATATACTTTTCCAATCTATGGGAAGTTTATTTCCAAACATTTCGATGTTTTTTTAAAACATAATGATGTTTAGAAACAAACTTCTCAATATTTTTAGGAAAATAATACTTATCACCAAAAACGAAAACACTTTTTTCTCTGTCATGTTTTTCAGTACGTCGCTATCAATCAGCAAAATACAATGAAGGATCTTTATGACGATGAAGCACATCCTATATTTTCCATAAAAAATGTTTCTGTATGCTTATTCCTTTCGTCGTAGATCCTGAAAAAAGGATGACGCAATGCAACAGATTGTATATCATAAAAATACGCCAAAGTATGACGATGACTGAAAGTGAAATCACATTGATAAAATGAATCAAATCAGTATATTTCCGACTTATTCAATATTGTTACTTCACTACTACTTAATATGTTTGATCACATTTTTTATTAAATACATAAACACAACGTAAGCTTTATCAAATTCTATAAATTATATTAAATCCAAATATTCACCCATTCATTAATGATTTTTATAAAGAAGCAAAAGAGATAACACCTACAAAAATACACGATCTTATAATAAATATTAGCATTTTTCTTGTTTATATTAGATAATAACAATATTTTTGTATTTACATAAATCTAATTTATATAATTATGAATAAAATTCCCATTTTTTTACTAGTGTTACTTTTTGCATTTCTTTTACCATTATTTGCAAATGCTCAAGCAACAGTGAAAGGTATTGTTACCGACGAAAGTGGAGAACCATTAGTTGGCGTATCTATTCGCTACAAAGAAGTCCCCCAAGTTGGCGTTACCACAGATATGGATGGTAAATTCTCCATTAAAGAAACAGAAGGAGGTAAAACACTTGTTTTCTCCTACGTCGGTATGAAGAATATAGAACACTTGATAAAAGGGATAACAAACTTTATCAAAATTATAATGGAACCTGAAGCAAGTGAATTGGATCAGGTTGTTATCACCGGATACACCCAGACCACATTTAAGAAAATGACTGGTTCTGTTGGAGTTATAACTGCCGACCAGTTGAAAGACCAACCTCAACCGACTATAGATGCTCTTATGCAAGGTAAAATTGCAGGTGTGGCTGTATCTGCTATAAGCGGACAACCAGGAAGCACTCAAAAGATTCGTATCAGAGGTACAAATACACTCACAGGAGATGGTGAACCGCTTTGGGTAATTGATGGAGTACCTATGCAGGCAAATACCTCAGATATGCCCAGTAGTTCCGAAATAAAATCCGGTCAATTTGATGACTTGTTTATGAATGGTGTAGCCGGAATCAATCCGAGTGATATTGAAAGTATTACTATTCTGAAAGACGCCTCTGCAGCAGCTATCTATGGCTCACGGGCCGCCGGTGGTGTAATTGTTGTTACTACCAAAAAAGGAAAAGCAGGAAAAGTTAAAATAAACTATTCAGGCAATGTATCTGTTACAATGGCTCCTCAACGAAGCTATTCGTTGATGAATGCACGAGAGAAATTGGCGTATGAGCAAGGATTATGGGATGAGTTTTCAGCTCCAGGTTTCGAAGCTGGTAAAACAGATTATCCAGTAGTTGGATTAATTGGTATTATCCGCTCAGGCAAAGGTCGATTTACCGGATGGACCAAAGATCAACAGGATGCTTACATCGATGAATTAGGCAATACAAATACAAATTGGTATAATGAATTGTTCCATAATAGCGTCTCAACTACTCATAATCTGTCTATTAATGGTGGTGGTGATAAATACACTTATTATACTTCACTGTCTTATACCCGTAATGGTGGTCTTTTGAAAAACAACGATTATGACCGTTATAATTTAACAACCAATCTATCAATGAATCCAAATGAGAAGGTTAAGATTGATTTGGGTGTAAATATGTCATATCAATATTCTAAAGCTCCGGCTTTAAGCAGTCTTGATCCCTTCACATATGCCTATTTTGCCAATCCATACGAAAGTCCATATAATGAAGATGGTAGTTATCGGGCTGATGAAACTTATTATGCATTGGGGGAATTTAATAATAATAAAATAAAAAATAAGGTAATTCCAGATTCTGGATTTAATGTACTTCGTGAAATGAATGAGACTTCTTCACGTACCAAGAATGTACAAACAATGGTTCGTGCCGGAATTGACTATACCATCATTAAAAGTCTACGATTTGTAGGACTTGCATCATACACCTATTCTACTAACCGAGTGAAAGAAATCTACGGCAAAAACACCAAAGCCGCTTTAGATAATCGTCTTTCTGTAGATTTTAGAAGTGACAAAGAGTATGCTTCTATCTTGCAACGTAATACAGACAATGACAGCTATATGGTTCGAGGGCATTTTACTTACGATGAATCTTTTGGTGATCATTCTATTTCTCTCATTGCAGGTGCCGAACTTCGAGGCAGTAAGTCGAATGGTCTATACAGCAAGCGCTATGGTTATGATGATATTACGGGAAATACAATTACTCCTATTCCCGATGATCCTTCAGGAGTAGGATATGAAAGACTAAAAGCCTACCTAGCTGCTATCGACGCCTCCAATGGAGAAACATGGAGCGAACAACGATTTGCTTCTTTCTATGCTTCTGCAGACTATTATTACAAAAACAAATATGTAGTAAATGCCTCTTTCCGTACTGATGGAAGTTCTAACTTTGGTAGTGATAAACAGTTTAACCCTAACTGGGCAGCTGGTGCAGCTTGGAATGTTAGCGAAGAAGACTTCATGAGTTCCCTTAAACCTGTATTAAATAGGCTAACGCTACGTGTAGCAACCGGATTTACAGGAAACATTAACCGTACCATTAGTCCACAAATGATAATCAGTTATTATGATGATTACCGAAATGTTTCTAACAATATCTACCACATAGGTAAAGTAGTTAGCCCTCCTAACCCGAACTTACGTTGGGAGAAGACACAAGATGTGAAAGTAGCACTGGATTTCGGATTATTCAATGAGCGTTTGACGGGTATCGTAGAAGGATATTATCGAAAAAGTAAAGACATTGTAACACCTGTACAAGTGCTAAGTACCACTGGATTTGCAACACAAAGTTATAATTCTAGTGAAATCGCAAACAAAGGTATAGAGGCTACTTTGAATGGAATTCCTATTAAAACCAGAGATTTCAGTTTATCACTTTCTGCCAATTTCGCTTACAACCAAAACAAAGTAGTGAAATATAAACCTATACAAAAGACTATGGCATTAGGATATTTATGGGAAGGTTATCCTATAAATGCGATCTATAGTGGCAAATACAGTGGTATTGACCCAGAAACAGGACTATACACATATCAACTACGCCCTGATGCGGAAATACATACAGCTACAGATTTGAATAAGGCCGATAATTACCGATATTATTTAGGTACTGGTGAAGCTCCCATAACGGGGGGATTCAACATAGCAGCCGAATATAAAGGTATTCGGCTTAGCATAAACGGTACTTTCGCCACAGGCGCTAAAACATTTGAATTTATTCAGTCGCCTGCTTCGTATAATAGTGTAAACGATAATGGTCAGTTCACTTACAACGAAAGTACACAAGTTTTTCAGAATGATTTATTTGCACAACATCTTAATGTTCCTAAAGCAGCAGCAGACCGTTGGACAGCAAACAATACCGATGGTACCTACCCACGTGTATGGAATCCATTTGGAGAATACTATGGATTTAGCTATTATAACCCAATGGATAAACAAATAACACGTGGAGCATATCTTGCCGACTTGTCGTATGTTAGAATTAGAAATATCATTTTAGGATATACACTACCCAATAAATTGATAAGCAAGTCTTCTCTCTCTAACGTAGATTTTTCTTTGTCACTGAATAACTTCTTCACGTTCACCGGTTATTCAGGCATGGATCCTGAAACACCAGGTGCAACTTATCCGGTAAGTCGTTCCGTGATGTTTAGTGTAAATGTTGGATTTTAAAAATAACAAACGATGAAAAGAAAACTATTTATATTTATCTATTGTAGTTTAATGGCATTATTGACCTCTTGCAGCAACTACTTGGATGTACAGCCTAAAGGAAAAATTATTCCTAAAACGGCAGAAGATTTTTCTACCATTATCCATTATTGGCTAGATCAGGTAGAAAAAGGGACAGACGATGTTATTATCTCTAGTTCTGCAGAAAAAGTTAAACTAGAAAATTTTGCCGAAGATCTAAATGCAACACTTGCCAGTAGTTATAGTTATTCAGCTATTTATTCAGGAGATGCTATCAATAATAACCAATCTTATTACAAAACTCTTTACTCTATTATTAAAGATTGCAATATGATTATTGGCAATATGGAAGACACTGAGACTGAACTAGCCAGAACATTACTTGGAACAGCTTGGAGTATCCGATCTATTTGTTACTATAACCTTATGTTACGCTATTGTGAACCATATCGACCAAAGACAGCAAGTGAAACTTTAGGACTACCCTTGGTCGATGAGTTTGATATGGAAGCCAAACCTGCACGTGCGAATTTGAAAGAGACTGCAGAATTTATTGAGAAAGGATTTCAGAAAGCAATTTCTTACAATGTTGTCAATGAAGATTTTCTCTTCACTTCACCCGTAGCAAAAGCCTATCTGGCACGTTTACTCTTTTGGACACAAGATTGGAGTAATGCCATCACATATGCCAAAGAGGTGTTAGAAAAATATCCTATGTTAGAAGCGAATGAATTTGTGGAAGCCATTAACCAGAAACAAAAGAAAACACACAATGTCATTATTCGTTCTTTTACAGAAGATGATGATATTGGATCAATGAGTTATTCTACAGCCCAAACAGATATCAAAAAACGCCCAGTAGACAAGAATCTGATAGAGCTATTTGCACTAACCCCCAATGATGTACGCAAAACTTATGATTCAAAACGATTGGTAACGAAAATTATTACTAGCAAATTTCGCAGTGAGGAACTTTGTCTGATAATAGCTGAATCTTATGCACATCTCAGTAAAGAAACAGAAGCATTAGATTACTTAAATCAGTTACGTGCTAAACGAATCACAAAAGATTATACAGCTTATACTATGGATAATCTGCCTGAAGTATTTCCACAGCTGATAACAACCGACGCAACTGATGTTCCCCTAAGTAAACTAATTTCTGCTATTCTTTGCGAACGCCGGAAAGAAATGTTTTTAGAAGGAGATCGCTGGTTTGAATTGAAGCGTAACGGATGTCCTGAATTCTGGGTTGCAGCCAAAGGTAAGAAATTTGTTACAGAAAAGTATCTTTATACTTATCCTATTCCAAGATCAGATGTAAATCTATTCCCTGGTCTGATTATTCAGAATCCAGGATACAAAGAATAATTTATTCATATATAAATAGAAACAATTATGAAAAAGATAGTATATATATTTGCTTTAATTATTACTTGTGTTTCAACTCTCTTCCTTTCTTGTGACAGTCCCGAAGAATTGACACCTAAAGTAGACGAAACAATAGATAAATATCTAATTCCTACTGGAAGTATTCTAAATGTACAAGAGCGTGAGGAAGTAGAAGCTTTATGGAATGAATATAACAATGCCATTAACCAATAAAAAGCAATAATAATGAAAATAATACTCAGAACTATAAGCGGTTTCCTACTAATAACTACTTTAGCTATCTTAGCAGTATCTTGCAGCGACGATGATTCGTCTACTGCGAAGTTATTTTTCAGCCGTTCAATATACATATTGCCCCCTAGTGGTAATCTGAAGGTAGAATTAAAAGCGTCAGTCGCTCCTGAAACTGATTTAAAGATTCCTGTTATCATAGAAGGAACTGCTGTTTTAGATGAAGACTATGAGATATCCGCCAAAGAATTTGTGATAAAAGCAGGAGAAACAAATGCAACTCTGACTTTGACGCCTAAGAATAATTTAATCGCTAATCGTGAAATTCGTCTTTCCATAAACCCTGCTCCCGGATATTCACTAGGTGATAAGAAAGTAGCGATTATTCCTATTGAGACGAAAGAACGAATTATGTATTCTTTTGAACCAACAAGTTATCGTTTGCTAAGTGAAATAAACGTAAAGGTACTTGTGGGTGGGGAAACAAGTGGCACTAATTTTAAAGCTACCACAGATATCGTATTGCCTTTAGAGATAGACCCATCTAGTACGGCCGTATTAGGCACTGATTTTGAACTGGAAAATGGAATAACCTCTGTTACCATCCGAACAGGTTCTAATTATGCTTATTTCAAAATAAAGATAAAAGAGGGTGCCGAAGATTATGTAGGAAAAACTGCAATTTTAAACCTAAAAACACCAACGGATAATTCAGATCTTTACTATCCAGGATCTCTTATATCCTATAATATCAAATTAGATCAGTTGAAATTTATAGACATGCTAGGTAAATGGAAACCTGTAGCAATTACAAATAAAGACCTTTTCGTTAATTTGGAGATTCCAAATGAAGAATGGGAAAATACATTACCAGAAAGAAATGACGCTAATGATTATCTGGAATTTACTCAGAATGATGATGGAAGCACAATGATCGTTCCTCATTTGAATGGTGATTTGACAAGCTATTTTTGTAATCCGGCAGGACACGCCATCACCTTTAGCCACATTGGAACTTATGATGATTTTGCCACATGGGATACTTATGATATATCATACTTTACAATTTCACAAGTAAATACTCTCTTCTCCAAATCAAAAAAAGAACTGGGAGATGTATTGATAGGACTTGAAAAAGTAGATGACGATAATATCATCGTTTATTTCCATGAATATACACCCACTGATTTCTTTGTGCAAACATGCAATGATTATGGATTTGCTCCTGATTTCTTCGGTATCACTTATACATTTACTCGTGTAAAAGAAAAAAGTAATTAACTAAAAAGCCAAGGAGTTCTTAATAGTTACAAAGGCTCTTGTAAATGCCGTTCCTGAAGAATTAGCTATTATTAAACGCCGTGAAAAAGCCGAAGAGTTTATAAAGAAGTTATAAAACAAAAAAGAGATCGTTCTATAAAAGGAAACGATCTCTTTTATTAGAAACAGCTTCTATAAACTACTTCCTCAACGCCTTCTCCACTGTAAACAACCGATAAGCATACTCCTCCTTTAACTCTTTCGTCGGTGCTACAACCTTTCCTTTCTGAAACTCCTGCTTCAGATCCTGCAAACAACCATACCAGAAGGGAGCACGTACGGGAGCGGACATATATGATATACTTTCTATAGCTTTCATACCCCAATAGGGATGCATCTCACTTAACGCAAAACCGGAAGAACTACCGGAAGACGATTTATCCTTTGCCGGACTCACATCTGACCAGGAAATGACTACATTCAACAGCTGTTCTTGCACGAAACGTTTAAATCCGGATGGCTTCTTACCTACTCTAGTCTCTTTGAATAAAAAGTTAATCAGATCCGAAGTAGCCTGTTTCTGCGTATAAGGATCATTCGATTTACTTTCACTAAGCCAAAGATTACCCAACTGCACCAGAATTAAATTTCCAAAGAACTTTTGAGAATAATCCGCCGCACTTCCCGTCAATGCGCAATGATTCTGCAACTCCTCATTGTCCATCCACGACATCTTTTCAATAGCATCCAACATCCACAAGAAAGAATTGCGTTGTACCTCTTTCGGTACCGACTGATAAGAAGGATACACGTCCCCCTGATAACTATCATTCAGATAAATACCTCCTACCTGCTGTAATACATGTTTCACGTACTCATCTACCTGATTGATAATATGTCCATACAACATAGTACGCTCTTCATAATTTATATCTTCCTTGTCCAACCATTGGTTTGCATTCGCTATAACCTTTCCCATATTCTCAAAAGCAATTGTAGCGGCACGAATCGCATCATTTCCTAAATCCATCTCCATTCCACGAGGATCATAATAAGCCTTCCGGTTTTGAGGACCCTTAAAAAGTAACAACGGATTCCGGTTGCGCTCTGAAACCAATGTCCGCAAAGCCGACAATTCCTCCTGAGGAGTTTTCTTATTCATCGGCTGATATAAATAACGAAGTGCCCAATGATCATACTCACCCAACACTTGTTGAGTTAAAGGCATTCCGGACTTGTAACTATCAGATGAAAGCAAGTAATTCATCGGAAGTTTATCCATTACCGAAGCTGACAATCCATACTTTTTCACAAATCCTTCCGACTGAAGCGAATCTACAGGATAAGCAATAGAGCCTGCCATATTATCCGTCAGTCCGAGACAATGTCCCCAATGTTTCAATAACAAAGACGTCAATGCTTCCTCTACCAGTGAAGCATCGGGAGTCAATGTACGTGCTTTCTCGTTAAAAGAAGAAGTTTGCAAGAAGTAATCCAACTGAATTTGTGAAGCCAAATTATGAGGAATGTAGATATTGGCACTAATGATCTCTCCTGTCTGAGGGTCACTCCAACAATTATCTGTGATCTTTTCAGAAGGAGAAGCCACATACCGAATACATGATTTAGTGATACTATTGGCATCAAACGAGTCACTGTCTTTAGAGTAAGGTTTCACTTCCAACGCTTTGGAGAAACCAATCTTACGGAAAGCCTCATTCCAGATATCAGCACTGCGAAAAACACAACGCTGCCAACTATCAGGCAATAAAGTATCCACATAAAAAACAATCGGACTCCCATCTTTCAAATTCCAACGATTCACCCAATATTGTGTCTGACTCCCTTGCTCCTTATCGGAGAAGCTCACTTTATCATTCCATAAAGTACCAATACGTGCATCCGCCAAACGAGGAAGATAATCTTCATCTTCCGGTAATAACATAAAAGTACGCTTCACAACTGCACTGAATGGAATATCTTCTGCAATTGGGAAGATACCGAACAATGACATTGAAAGATCATAGCTCATATTACAGGAAATCGATACATTATCAACATAAGCAGCAATACCGGATATCATCGACTGTTTCTGTTTAAAGGTAGCTTTCCGTTTCACCCAGCCGTCCATTGAATTAAAACCCTTCGGATCAATCGGATTCATAAATTCATCATTTTTAAAAACAGATGATGTGACATCTATCACCATAGCGCTATCCGGAGAATAAGCTTTCACAGAAAACTGCTCCAAGAGTATATCACTAAAACTTCTTTCCAAAGCATTTCCTATATAAGGATCATGATCAGTCACCGGACGATTTGCAATCTGGTACAATCGGATTAAAGAATCGGATTTGCAAAACTTAACCTGCAAAGGAGGAGCTGCCCGAAATCCAACAGATGACTCCTGCGGATTACTTAATTTATCTACCACAGCCCCCATCAATAAGCGTTTACCCACCACATTTTTAGGAATCTCCATATATACTTTATCACCGATCCAATAAAGATTCATCAACCCTTTGGCCTCAATTCTAGTAGAATCTCCCACCAACTTCTCATACTCACTCTTAACCTTTACCTGTTCTGTTTTCTTCTTCTTTTTCTTAGCGACAACCTCCGCAGGAGAAAAGAAAGACAAAACCAATACAGATAGCAAGAGCAAAAGGATATATTTATTCTTCATAGTCATCTATTTAACGCATTATTCATTTGATGAAGCAATAATTGATAATGAAGCCGTGTATCTTTATCAGCATGCTGCTTCTGACCATTCAACAGATCACGTATACGAAGAAAATAGCCGTAACACATACTATCCTGATTTTTAGGAACGAAATACTCAGCCATCGGCTCGTCGAATCCCGCTACGGGATTGAACATACGCTCCAGATCCGAAACACAACATCCGCTATGCCCTTCGTGAGCATGACGATGGAAAACAGACAATTGTTCCCATACATTTTCTTCATCTGCCAACGATTTGGTCTCTTTATTCCAACGGATTCCGGCAGTAGACGCCAGATATTTAATAAACAGATTCTGCAACTTCATCTGACTTTCAGTCAGTTTACGCCCTTTCATAGTCGGGCTCCAAATATATGTATAAATATCATTCATGCACTCTTCAACACCATATCCTTCTTTGCCGGCTTTCAAAGCTGAAAACTCGACTCTAGCAGGTGCTTCCATCAACAGTTTCATCATGACATTACGCAAAGCATCGGATGGCTTCCCTACCATAGGCAATGTTTTCAGGATATTACTATCATCCACCCAATCCAACGTTGCCAACTGCTCCAGGAAATAATTCATAGCCTCTTTCTGTTTCTCTTTCGGTTCACTCTGCAAGGCTTCCACTTTATCACCTACCAACTTCTCATGCAAATAAATTCCGCCAATATTATGATACACATGCAACATATATGTTATATACTGCATCAAGATGCCATCATACAAATCTGATCGATGAGTATAATCCACATCTTCTTCCTCCAGCCACTGATTGAGATTCGATAGAATATATTTCAGATTCTTCACCCCATATTGAGTAGCTTTTACAGCATTATCTCCCAAATCCTCAGTTTGAGAACGCGGATCGAGAATGTCAGACTGCTGCTTTCCATACCGATATACTGGATTATCCGACAAATCAGTAATCCATTTTGAAGTAACCGCATATTCTTCTTCCGGAGTCTTAGCTCCCGGCACAGGAGTATAATTCCAGCGAATCAGATAATTATCATACGGACCAAAATAAGGAGGCATCATACGAACCCCTCTTTCCATATCTCCTGGCTGTGCCACATAATTAAAACGGGCATAATCCATAATGGAAGTAGTCGTCCCATTCTTCTGTGTGAACGATGGAGACCGGAGCGAATCGACCGGAATTACAGAAGAAGCACTCATATTATGCATAAATCCGAGACAATGCCCCACCTCATGAGAAACAACATAGCGCAAAGCATCATCCATCACCACTCTCGGAATAATTTTATGACGTACGCGCTCGTCCGCCTGGGCCGTCTGAATAAACAACCAGTTATTCAATAACTTGATGACATCATGATACAGGTATACGGAAGCGTTTAATATTTCTCCACTACGCGGATCAACCCATGACGGTCCCATTGCATTCTCAATAGCAACAGGAGCATAACGGATACATGAATATTTCAGATTGTCAGGATCAAATTCGGGATCATCTTTCGGAAACTCTTTTGCCTGTATCGCCTGTATAAACCCTATTTTCTCAAACGGCTGATTCCATTGATTCACAGCTTCAAAGATAGACTTCTTCCAACTCTCAGGAAAACAACTATCTATATAAAAAACAATCGGTTTTACGGGAGTCACTTTTTTACCTGCCAGATATCCCGCATATTTGCATCCTGACTGCATGACAAAACCCGGGATCAGCCAGATCTTTCCTCTGGAAAGGAGATAGCGGAATGTCTGCTTCACCAGGCGGATGCCCTCACCTTCTGATTTCACCGATGCAAAAATTTCCGGATGCTCTGCCTGTGAAACACCCAGGTCAAAGTTTCTGTGAAACTGCTGCATGCAGGAATAATTGTGAGAA
>ERZ826016.3125-NODE-3125-length-11807-cov-2.575732_pt1 | contig 11807 bp, 9 predicted proteins | sample MGYA00519872_ERZ826016 | MGnify/ENA primary metagenome ERZ826016 (study PRJEB31778, sample SAMEA3449218) | human gut metagenome | biome: human gut; feature: human-associated habitat; material: faeces | place: United Kingdom | collected 2010/2012 ... | reverse complement strand
TGATAAAAGTTGAAAAAAAATATAATCCCGGTGATAAACTTCCAAATGAACTTCAGTTATCTGAAGAACTTGGAGTAAGTAGAATTACCTTAAGAGAAGCAATACGTATTTTAGTAGCAAGAAATGTATTGGAAATAAAGAGGGGAAAAGGAACATTTATAAGAGAAGATTACACTCCTAAAATGGTAGCAGGTCTTGAAGATACGGCTTCAGCAAAGGTTGATATAGATGACCTTTATGAAATGCGTCTTATATTTGAACCGGAGATAGCGTATTATGCGACCATAAGGGCATCAGATAGAGAACTAGAAAGAATATTTGCCATAGGTAAAGAAATAGAAGAACTGCTTTTAAAAGGCATAGATTATACACATAAAGAAATGCTGCTCCATTGCAAATGCAACTCATAATGAATTTATAAATCAACTAGAGCCTGTACTGCATCAGTCAATTGAAAAAGGTGTTTATTTGTATGAAACAGAGCATATTCCTGTAGAGCAGGTTATATCAGAGCATAGAATGATTATGGAATTTATGAAAAATAGAAATGCAGAAGGTGCCAGAAGTGCAATGCGGGTGCATATCATGCATGCTATTGACCAGTTAGAAATAAATAAAAATCAGGGTAATAACAAGGCTTAACTAAATGATTTAAAACAAAGCAGTACCCATTATTGTAAAAGCGTAAGAAATTGCCGTAAAAATTTGCAAAATAGCATAATAAATTGGGGGGAGAATTTAGATTTACAAGACAGACATAAAAAGTTTGCATAAAAATTTTTGTGAAGAAAACAGACAACACTATTGACATAAGACAACGCGAGCGATATAATACAAAACTATAAGAAAAAAATAAACATTTTTATAAATGAGATTAATTAAATAGGAGGCATAAAATATTATGGAAACAGCAAGAATATTTTATCAGGAAGATTGTAACCTTTCATTATTAGATGGAAAGACAATCGCAATCATCGGTTATGGTAGTCAGGGACATGCACATGCATTAAACTTAAAGGAATCAGGATGCGATGTCATCATTGGTTTATATGAAGGAAGCAAGTCATGGGCTAAGGCTGAAAAGCAGGGATTTAAGGTATATACAGCAGCAGAAGCAGCAAAGAAAGCTGACATCATCATGATTCTTATTAATGATGAATTACAGGCTGATATGTACAAGAAAGACATCGAACCAAACCTTGAAGCAGGAAACATGCTTATGTTTGCACACGGATTTAACATTCATTACGGATGTATCGTACCACCTAAGGATGTAGATGTCACAATGATCGCTCCTAAGGCACCGGGACATACAGTACGTTCAGAATATCAGGCAGGAAAAGGAACACCATGTTTAGTAGCAGTAGAACAGGATGCAACAGGTAAGGCATTAGATATGGCTTTAGCATATGCATTAGGAATTGGTGGAGCAAGAGCCGGAGTTCTTGAAACAACATTCAGAACAGAAACAGAGACAGACTTATTCGGAGAACAGGCAGTACTTTGCGGTGGTGTTTGTGCATTAATGCAGGCTGGTTTCGAAACATTAGTAGAAGCTGGATATGATCCAAGAAACGCTTACTTTGAGTGTATCCATGAAATGAAACTGATCGTAGACTTAATCTACCAGTCAGGATTCGAAGGAATGAGATATTCTATCTCTAACACAGCTGAATATGGTGATTACATCACAGGACCTAAGATCATCACAGAAGATACAAAGAAAGCTATGAAACAGGTTCTTACAGATATTCAGGACGGAACATTCGCTAAAGACTTCTTATTAGATATGTCTGATGCAGGATCTCAGGTTCACTTCAAAGCTATGAGAAAATTAGCTGCTGAACATCAGTCTGAAGTTGTCGGAAAAGAAATCCGTAGCTTATACAGCTGGAGCAACGAAGATAAATTAATCAACAACTAGGATTTATTTATCTTACATAAGGATATAAAAGATCAGAGATTTTTAATTTCTGATCTTTTTCTTTATGTAGGAATATTTAAAGAAAATAATACCTTAAAGGAAGGAAAAGCAATGAAATTTGTAATTCAGAGAGTAAAAAAAGCATCGGTAAAAGTAGATGATGAATACACAGGGAAGATAAAAAAAGGATATTTAGTTTTGATCGGTGTAGGGCAGGAAGATACAAAAGAAGAAGCCGATAAATATATTCGTAAGATGATCAATCTTCGTATTTTTGAAGATGAAAATGGAAAAACAAATTGTTCATTAAAAGATGTGGATGGAGAATTGTTGTTAGTATCTCAGTTTACGCTTTATGCAAGCTGCAGAAAAGGAAATCGTCCAAGTTTTACACAGGCAGGAGATCCAAAGAAAGCAGAAGAATTATATGAATATATCATTAAGGAATGCAACAAGGAAATAGATGTTGTACAGACAGGTATTTTTGGAGCACATATGGAAGTTGCTTTAATAAATGATGGACCATTTACGGTTGTCCTTGAAGATCTATAGTGGTAAAATAAAAGTGACAAATGATCATGCTAAATTATAGAAAGGATGATGACATATGGATTTCACAAATGGAATGAAAAAAGCATTTCTTGCAAGTGTAGGTGCAGCAGCAACAACTGCAGAAGTTACCAAAGACATTCTTGAGAAAATGATTGAAAAGGGTGAACGTACTGTAGAACATGGAAAAGTGTTAAATCAGGAATTAAAGCACAATGCAAAACAGAAAGTCAAAGAACATGTATCTATCCAAGTGACTAAGAAATATGATAAAGCATTTGAATGTGTTGATGAAATGTCCCCAGAAGATCTTGCACTTTTAAAAGAAAGAATTGCAAAAGCTGAGGCACTTCAGAAAGAAAAACAGGAAGCTGAAGAAGATGTTGAAGTGGAAGAAAGTGAAGCAACAACAGATTCAGAGACATCACAAGTACAAGAGGATGAAACTGAACAATAAGAGGTACTTATGAAACAGGAAACAGGAAGACTGAAAGAGATCTTGCATGTATTAAATCAGCATAATGTCACACATGGGATCAATCCAGAGAAGTTATGCAGTATTTTAGAAGATCTTGGTCCAACTTATGTAAAGCTTGGGCAGATCATGTCAATGCGTTCGGATATATTGCCAGAGAAGTATTGTCATGAGTTAGCGAGACTTCGCACGGATGTAAAACCGATGAGTTTTAATGAGATATGGAAGATCTTGAATAAAGAACTTCATAATGACCCCGGTCAACTATTTCAGAAGATTAACCAGATACCAGTTGGGTGTGCATCAATCGCACAGGTCCATGAAGCCGTTTTAGGAGATGGCAGTAAAGTTGTATTAAAAATCCAGAGACCGCAGATTAAACAGATCATGGCAGAAGATATTGCTCTGTTAAAGAAGGCTTCTGGATTTTTAAATTTTGCAACAGGAACCGGTGAATTGATTGATTTTAGAAAAGTTATTGATGAGTTGTGGGAGACATCCAAAGAAGAAATGGATTTTGAAAAAGAAGCACAACATTTGGAACGATTTTATGAGAACCAGAAGGACGTTGCATATGTGACATGTCCGAAAGTATATAAGGAATATTCGAATGAGCATTTGCTGGTGATGAGTTATGTTGATGGAATCCAGATCGACCATATCGAGGAACTTGATCGCAATGGGTATGATAGGAAGGAGATTGCCCAGAAAACAGCACAAAACTATTGTAAACAGATTTTGGCGGATGGGTTTTTTCATGCAGATCCACATCCAGGGAATCTATGGATTAGTGGTGGTCAGATCGTATGGCTTGATCTTGGAATGGCAGGTGATCTATCTGAACATTACCGTGCGATCATGAAACGTGCGATCACAGCTATTCTTAAAAATGATATTTATGAACTTAAGAATGCATTCTTATCGTTTGGAAAACCGACAGAGAAGATCGACCATGCTAGTTTGTATACGGATCTTGATGATATGGTTGGAAAATACATGAATATGGATTTCGGGACCATGGATCTTGGAGAATTGATGGAAGATGCAATAGGGCTTTTGAAGAAACATAAGATTGCGATCGAACCAGATATTACGCTGCTTGCAAGAAGTATGGTGACTATGGAAGGAACATTGAAATTATGTTCTCCAGAAGTGAATATGATACAGATATTGACTTCTTATATGTCTGCGAATATGTTTCATGAGATTGATATAAAGAAAGAGATAAGACATGCTTTGAGAGATATTTATGGGTCATCTAAGAAATCTTTGGAGATACCAGCACAGGTATCAGATCTTTTGAACATTACAAAGAATGGACAGGTAAGGGTAAACATTGAATCTGCGCAGATCGAGAAAGCAGGTAGAGAATTAAAAAAAGGATTTGATCATCTGTTGCTTGTATTGATCGTGATGGCACTTTGGTTTAGCTCTGCAATTTTATGTCTAAGTGATGTAACACCGAGAGTGTTAGGAATGCCATATCTTAGTGTGGCAGGATTTATATCAGGGTTTCTGATTGTTTTGTATGTATTGATACATATGCTGATTCAGAGAAAGAAATAAGAATAATGATAAAACAAATAGGAACATTAAATATTGAGATTGAGCGAAGGAAGATTAAAAATGTAAATATCTACGTGAAACCTCCAAACGGAGATGTTTTGGTAACAGTTCCAATGAGAGTTTCCAACGAAGAGGTTTTTCGTTTCCTTAAGAAAAAAGAAGAGTGGATTTTAAAAAATCATGAAAAAGTAAAAAACAGGCAAAATTCATCACAGCAGGAAATTAATCTGGAACAAAGGAAATGGCTGGAAGACAAGATCATAGAATATGCAATGAGATGGGAATCAATCATGAAAGTTCATGCGAATGGCTTTACGATTCGAGATATGAAAACAAGATGGGGAAGCTGTAGTATTCACAGTAAAAAGATTCGGATGAATCTGCAGCTGGCTGTAAAATCAGAGGAATGTGTAGAGTATGTTTTGGTGCATGAATTATGTCATCTTTTAGAACCAAGCCATAACCAGAGATTTTATGATTTGATGAGTCATTTTCTTCCAGATTGGAGGGAACGTAAGCAGAAACTAAATGAAAAAATGTGAAGAAAGTGTTAAAATCCATTTTTTATCTTACATTTTCTATTAATTTGAGTTATGATAAAATGTAAAGCTCAAAAGAAGGAGAAAAGACGATAACGAATGATGAATAACGAAATGACAAAATCAAACGAACAAAATATATTAGTCGGGATCGACGTAGGATCTACGACAACCAAAATAGTAGCAGTTGATGCCAATGACCGTCATCAACTGTTATTTTCTGATTATGCAAGACATCATGCAAATCAGATCGCAAGTGTGATCCGAAGCATTAAGAAGTTTTGCGGACATATAAGAGATAAGAAGATCAGATTGTGTCTGACTGGTTCTGGGGCAAAACCAGTGGCATCTATTTTAAAAGTACCATTTGTGCAGGAAGTTGCAGCCAATGCGATCGCATTACAAGATCAGTTTGACCAGGTCGGAACGGCAATTGAATTAGGTGGACAGGATGCCAAGATGATCTTTTTTAAAGATTCTGAAAATGGACAGTCACAAAGTGTTTCCGATATGCGTATGAATGGAAGCTGTGCGGGTGGAACGGGAGCATTTATTGATGAAATTGCATCCGTATTAAAAGTACCAGTGGAACAGTTTAATGAGTTGGCACAAAAAGGAACACATTTATATGATATTTCTGGAAGATGCGGGGTATATGCAAAGACAGATATCCAACCACTTCTGAATCAGGGAGCAGCCAAGGAAGACCTTGCGTTATCCGCATTCCATGCGATCGCGAAACAGACGATCGGAGGGTTGGCACAGGGATTGGAGATTAAAAAACCTGTTGCATTTGAAGGTGGCCCATTAACATTTCATCCAACTCTGGTAAAAGTTTTTGCTGAACGTCTGGATTTGAAAGAAGATGAGATTCTTTGCCCAAAGCATTCAGAATTAATGATTGCATATGGGGCAGCATTATCTTTGGATAAGATGTTTGCAGACAGCAAACCAAAAGATGTGAATAAAATGTTAGTAATACTGGAAGACGCACAGAAAGATCATTCCCACGTTTCAGGAGAAATTGCAAAACCATTTTTTGAATCAAAAGAAGAAGAAAATGCTTTTAAAGAAGCACATAAGAAGAAACAGGTGACATGGAAGAAACCACAAAAAGGAGAGGTTGTTCGATGTTTTCTTGGGATTGATGCAGGAAGTACCACAACAAAATTTGTATTATTAGATGAACAAGAAGAAATTCTGGATTCTTTTTATGCACCGAATGAAGGGAATCCGCTGAAAGTAGCGAAAGAGGCCTTGATCTGTTTAAGAAAACGATATGAAGAAGCAGGAGCAGAATTAGAAATTTTATCAGCTGGTACGACTGGGTATGGAGAAATGCTGTTTTCCAAAGCTTTTGAAATCCCTTGCCATACGGTTGAGACGGTAGCACATGCAAGAGCTTCTGAAAAATATGTCAAAGACGCCTCTTTTATTTTGGATATTGGTGGACAGGATATGAAAGCAATCTGGTTAGAGGATGGAGTTATCACAAATATTTTATTAAATGAGGCGTGCTCTTCTGGATGCGGTTCATTCCTTGAAAACTTCGCATCCTCTTTACATATTCCGACAAAAGAGATTGCAAAGAAAGCGTTTGCGTCTAAAAACCCAGCAGTTTTGGGTAGTCGTTGTACGGTATTTATGAACAGCAGTATTATCACAGAGCAGCGAAACGGTAAGAATCCAGAAGATATCATGGCTGGATTATGCAGATCGATCATCCAGAATGTATTTACAAAGGTTATCCGCGTATCAAATCTTGATTCTCTTGGAACTAAGATCGTGGTACAAGGTGGCACTTTTGAAAATGATGCGGTTTTACGTGCGATGGAAGAATATGTAGGAAGAGAAGTGATCAGAGCACCATATCCAGGGATCATGGGTGCAATTGGTGTCGGATTGATCGCAAAAGAGCAATATGAGAAGAATCCGAAAGAAGTTAGCACATGGGATCTTCGTGATTTAGATACATTTTCTTATGAGCAGCAGGCGAATGCACCTTGTCCATTTTGTACGAATCATTGTCAAAGAACAATTGTTCAATTTTCAAATGGAAATTCCTGGGTAACAAATAATCGATGTGAAAAAGGCGAGATCATCGGAGATCCAAGAAATGATGAGGTTGGAAAGCAGTTAAAAGAAACAATCCGAAAAACACAGAGTGTTCCAGATTTATTCCAAGAGCGAAAGAAATTATTGTTCAAAGAATATCCTTATCCAGTGCCTAAAACAGAAAGAGATATCACCATCGGAATTCCAAGAGTGTTATCCTATTGGGATACGATGCCATTTTGGACAACTTTTTTCAAAAGTTTGGGATACAAAGTACAATTATCGGATGAAAGTACAAGAGAGATTTATGAAAGTGGGTTGTCAGCAGTGACATCAGACACGGTATGTTTTCCAGCAAAACTTGTGCATGGACATCTTAGAAATCTGGTGAAAAAATATCATGTAGATCATATTTTTATGCCATCGATCACAACAGTACCGCCAGAGAATATGGAAAAAACAAGTGAGTCTATGTGTGCGGTGGTAAAAGGTTATCCGATTGTTATCAGGAATTCTGATAATCCACAGGATAAATGGAATGTGCCATTTGATGCACCATTATTCCATTGGCATACCAAAAAGGACAGACAGCATCAGTTGGTAAAATATATGGAAGAAGTATATCATGTCTCAAAAGAAGAGGTTATGAATGCAATGCATACAGCAGATCAGGCTCAGAAATCTTTTGACCAACAGTTAAAGAAACGAGGAGAAGAGATTCTAAATGAAGTAAAGGAAAAGAATGAATTTGCAGTTGTTTTAGCATCTCGTCCATATCAGAACGATACACTGGTTAATCACGATCTGTCTAAGATGTTTACAAAAGCAGGCATCGCAGTCTTAACCGCAGATTCCCTGCCAGAAGTGAATCAGACAGAACTCTCAAAAAGCCGTCTGGATATTGTAAATAACTATCATGCTAGAATGTTATCTTCTGCTATCTTATGTGCGCAAAGTGAGCATCTGGAATATGTACAGCTCGTAAGTTTTGTGGACACGATGCTTATCTATCCGATGAGATCACGAGAATGATGAAAGAAATTTCCGGGAAAACACCATTGATCTTAAAAGTAGATGAAAGTGATAATCAAGGACCATTGGGAATCCGTGTGCGTTCTTTCTTGGAGACAGTGAAAATGGGACGTGAGAAACATCAGAAATTAGAAGTAAAAGAGTTACAAGAACCATATCCAGTCAAGTTTACAAAAGAAAACAGGAAAGAAAAAATTGCATTGGTTCCAAATACATCGCATGCATTTTGCAGAATTATGACAGCAGCATTAAGAGGACAAGGAATTCGGGCGGTTGCTTTGGATATCGGGCGTGAAGAAGCAATTCGTTTGGGAAAGAAATATGTACATAACGATATCTGTTTCCCAGCACAGATCGTCATCGGAGAAGCATTGGCGGCACTCGAAAGTGGAAAGTATGATGACAAAGATGTTGCGATCGTTATGGGGAAATATGTCGGAGACTGTCGACTGACACATTATGGGGCACTACTAAGAAAAGCTCTTGATGATGCAGGATATGATCATATTCCGATCCTGACAAATGATGATGCAGATTCTCATAATATGCACCCAGGATTTAAATTAAATCTGGCATCTTCTGTAAAAATCGCATTTGCATTACCGATGATCGATGTATTGGAGGAATTATTACGAAAGATCCGTCCATATGAAACAGTCAAAGGAAGTGCGGATGAAGCGTTTGACAAAGCCCTTGATCTTGTAATCGATGGATTGGAAAAGTCAGGAGTTCTTGGTGCAAGAAAAGGATTTAAGAAGGCTATTTCTATCATGAAAAATATTTCTTATGATCGTACGAACTTAAAACCACAGATTCTGATCGTTGGGGAATATCTTCTGAACTTTCATCCAGGAGCAAACCATGACATTGAAAAATATCTGGAAGAAAATGGATTTGAGATCATTGAAGCACGTATGACGGATGTTATCCGTAAGACATACTTTTATCAGGATTCACAGATCAGGGAATATCATTTAAATAAACCAATGGATCAAAAGATCTGGTTTCGGACAGCAGACATGTTCTTTGATCTTGCACACAGTCTGACCGATTCCATTGCAAAAGGACATCCTTTATATAAACCAGCAATCCGTATGGATGATCTGGTAAAAGACAGTGATCCGATCATTCATCATACATTTGATGCAGGAGAGGGTGTATTGATTCCAGGAGAGATCATTCATCACGCAAAACATGGATGCAAATATTTCTTGATCTTACAGCCATTTGGATGCCTGCCAAACCATGTTGTTGGAAGAGGTATTTCTAAGAAGTTAAAAGAAATGTATCCAAATGCACAGATTCTTCCATTAGACTATGATCCAGATGTCAGTTTTGCGAATATCGAAAATCGTCTGCAGATGCTTGTTATGAATGCGAAACAAGAAATCTTGGAAGAAAATGAAGAACGAGATCGTAGAAGAAGTCATCACTACATGGAAAGTGACAAAAAAACATATCGTAGAAAGAAATATGGTGTCGAAAAAACTTCTGGCGTATAAAATATAGAATTAAATTGTTGAATTTTGTTAAATATGCTATAATCCATTTTAGGTTATTCAAAAATAATTTGAATGGAGGAGAAGTAATGAATATTCAGGAGTTTTATGACAGTATTGATGAAAGTTATGAAAATGTAAGCAGCTGTATGATGGGAAACCAGAAATTGGTGGAAAAGTTTGTCCGTAAGTTTTTAGATGATCCTACTTATGAACAGATTAAAGAAGCAGTAGATAAGATGGATTATGATGAAATTCTTCGAACAACTCATACGATGAAAGGAATTGCAAGCAATCTGGAGTTTACACATTTACAGCAAAAAAGTGCGAAAGCAGTAGATATGATCCGTGCAGGACAGCGCGAAGAAGTATTGCCAGTGATCGGTGAAATTGAGAAAGAATATCAAAAAGTTATCGAACAGATCCAGAAATTGGATTAAATTGGATAATAAGAAGACAAAGATGAGGGAATCTTTCGAAGTAGTATGAAGGAGACAGCGACAACATAAAAAATAAAAAGGAACTAGCGATTATGCAAAACAAAACAAAAAATATATTTTTTAAGATAATCTCAGGACTCGTTTTGATTCAGGGTGTGTTGCAGTTATTGAATCTGTTAGGGCTTGTAGGTTATGGAAGAACGACGACTTCTGCAACAAAGTTTTATCTTGGACTTGTTTTGATCGGCGGCTACGCAGTAGCAGCAATGGTCGGTGGATATACGGGTCTTAAAGATGGAAATACACAGGAAGGATGTAAAAGATGTTTTTATGTCAGTCTTGTACTGATCGCAATTACGATTGCCACGATTATTTTAAATGTTGTATTTAAAGCATATTCAGTAACTCAGTTTGAGGCACTGATCATACCAGTGTTGTTTATGCTTTTTACAATATTAAATGGACGAAAGAATTTGTAAACACAAAAGGGCCTTTTTCGATTTCGAAAGAGGTCCTTTTTATAGTTGTTCTTTTCTTGATGATATGATATAATTTCACATAGTGATTTGGCAAAGAAAGAACAAATGAGGTAGACCAATGAAAGATTTAAAAGATATGAAACGTGTGCTTTTAAAGTTAAGTGGAGAAGCACTTGCCGGAGATAAGAAGACAGGATTTGATGAAGCAACATGTGCAGATGCAGCACGTCAGGTAAAGACATTAGTAGATGAGGGACTTCAGGTAGCGATCGTCATCGGAGGAGGAAACTTCTGGAGAGGACGTACAAGCGAGAGTATGGAACGTACAAAAGCTGATCAGATCGGAATGCTTGCGACAGTTATGAACTGTATCTATGTATCCGATGCATTCAGAACAGCAGGAATGGAAACAGAAGTATATACTCCATTTGTATGCGGAGCATTTACAGAATTATTTTCCAAAGATAAAGCAGTCAAAGCTTTAGATGAAGGAAAGGTTGTATTTTTTGCAGGTGGAACAGGACATCCTTATTTTTCCACTGATACAGCTACAGCACTGAGAGCTATTGAGATTGATGCAGATGTGATTCTTGCGGCCAAATCCATTGACGGTGTATACAACGCAGATCCTGCCAAAGATCCGAATGCTAAAAAATATGAAACAATGAGTATGGCAGACATTGTGGACAAACAGTTAGGTGTGATTGACCTTGCAGCAGCAGTTCTCTGCATGGAGAACAAAATGCCTATGTGTGTCTTCGGTCTGAATGAAGAGGACAGCATCATCAAAACAGTAAATGGAAAAACAACCGGTACTATCATTACCGCAGATTAGGAGGACAAAATGGACATTAAAATATATGAAGACAAAATGGAAAAATCTCTTGCAAACCTGGAAGATGAGTACACATCCATCCGTGCAGGAAGAGCAAATCCGAGAATTTTAGACAAGATCCAGGTGGATTATTACGGAACTATGTCATCTCTTCAGAGTGTGGCAAATGTTTCTGTACCGGAAGCCCGTATGATCCAGATTCAGCCATGGGAGAGCAGCCTGATCAAAGATATTGAAAAGGCGATTTTGGCATCGGATCTTGGTCTGACACCGGCCAACGATGGCAAGGTGATCCGTCTTGTGTTCCCGGAACTGACAGAAGAAAGACGAAAAGAATTAGTAAAAGATGTAAAAAAACGTGGTGAAAATGCGAAAGTTGCAATCCGTAATATCAGAAGAGATGCCAACGATGCA
>ERZ826016.3116-NODE-3116-length-11851-cov-4.283486_pt1 | contig 11851 bp, 9 predicted proteins | sample MGYA00519872_ERZ826016 | MGnify/ENA primary metagenome ERZ826016 (study PRJEB31778, sample SAMEA3449218) | human gut metagenome | biome: human gut; feature: human-associated habitat; material: faeces | place: United Kingdom | collected 2010/2012 ... | reverse complement strand
AAGTGGTAAGGCGTGGGACTGCAACTCCCTGATCGTCGGTTCAAATCCGTCAGTCACCTTTTATAAACACGATGAGACTTCTCATCGTGTTTTTTTAATAAAATTATGTCTAATATAAAGACATTTTGGCTTATCTGGTAAATTAAGATAGAGAACAATATTTCTAACATTCACAGCAAGAAATCCATAGACATTTGCTTCCAAACTCCGTATGCTGAAAGTAGAATACAGGAATTACGGAGGAGGAAGCAATATGCAGCAAAGAGGAAGAGTCACTATTCCGACTGATGTAGATGTCGTGCCGGAGACACTTACACTGATGGAGCGCTGGGGGGCCGATGCCATCCGCGACTGCGATGGTACGGATTACCCAGAGGAACTGCGCGCTGTGGATGCCAAGGTCTATTCGACCTATTACACCACAAGAAAAGACAATACATGGGCAAAGGCACATCCGGAGGAGATACAGCAGATGTATATTATGACGCCGTTTTATACGGCGGTCGACGGAGATTTACAGATCCATCTCATGACGCATCTGTACCCGGATATGTTAAAAGTCAACAACCGTGATGACATTACGCGTTGGTGGGAAGTTATCGACCGCACGACGGGGGCGGTTGTTTCAACCAGCCAGTGGTCGTATGATGAGACAACTGGCGACGTGACGATCCACAAGCCGGAGGCGTTCCACAGTTACACGGTCAGTTTTCTGGCATACATTATGTGGGACCCGGTGCATATGTATAATGCCGTGACCAACGGCTGGAAAGATGTGGAAAAGCAGATTACGTTTGATGTGCGCCAGCCAAAGACCCACACCTACTCCATGGAGCGGCTGCGCAGATTTATCGCGGAGCATCCGTATGTGGATGTCATCCGCTACACGACCTTTTTTCACCAATTTACGCTCATCTTTGACGAGTTGGCGCGGGAAAAATATGTGGATTGGTATGGCTATTCCGCATCGGTCAGCCCGTATATCTTAGAGCAGTTTGAAAAGGAAGTGGGCTATCGGTTCCGCCCGGAGTTTATTATCGACCAGGGCTATATGAACAATACTTACCGCGTGCCGTCCAAAGAATTTCAGGATTTTCAGGCATTTCAGCGCAGGGAAGTGGCAAAGCTTGCAAAGGAGATGGTGGATATCACACATGCGTGCGGAAAAGAGGCGATGATGTTCCTCGGTGACCACTGGATCGGTATGGAGCCGTTTATGGAGGAGTTCCAGACGATCGGGCTGGATGCTGTGGTCGGAAGCGTCGGAAACGGTGCAACGCTGCGTCTCATTAGTGACATTGAGGGGGTCAGATACACTGAGGGGCGGTTCCTGCCGTACTTTTTCCCGGATACCTTCCACGAGGGAGGCGATCCGACACGCGAGGCGAAAGTCAACTGGGTGACGGCGCGCCGGGCGATTCTGCGCAAACCGATCGATCGGATCGGCTATGGTGGGTACTTAAAACTTGCCACACAGTTTCCGGATTTTATCGACTATGTGGAGAGCGTGTGCAAAGAGTTCCGCGAACTGTACGAAAATATTAAGGGAACGACCCCGTACTGCGTCAAGCGCGTGGCAATATTAAACTGCTGGGGAAAAATGCGCGCGTGGGGCAACCATATGGTCCACCATGCCATTTACTACAAGCAGAATTATTCTTATGCGGGCATCATCGAGGCACTCAGCGGTGCTCCGTTTGACGTGAAATTTATCAGCTTTGATGATATAAGGAATCATCCGGATCTGCTCGATTCCTTTGATGTTGTCTTAAATGTGGGCGATGCCTACACCGCTTATACCGGCGGGGACAATTGGAAGGATGAGGCGATTCTGACCGCAGTCCGCCGGTTTGTCTACCGGGGTGGCGGTTTCATCGGCGTGGGCGAACCGGCATCCTGCCAATGGCAGGGGCACTTCTTCCAGCTTGCGGACATCCTTGGCGTGGAAGAAGAAACCGGCTACACGTTGAATGTGGACAAGTATAACTGGCAAGATCATGCGCATTTTATCACGGAGGACAGCGGCGATGCGATTGATTTTGGCGAGGGCAAGAAAAACATATTCGCGCTCGAATCCGCGACCGTGCTACGCCAGATCGACAAAGGTGTACAGCTTGCCGTGAATACGTTCGGGCAGGGCAGGGGTGTGTATATCAGTGGCCTGCCGTACAGCTTTGCAAACAGCCGCCTGCTGTACCGGGCGATTCTGTGGGCGGCTTCGGCGGAGGGGAAAATTCACCGCTGGTTTTCCACAAATTACAATGTCGAAGTGCATGCTTATGTAAAAAACGGCAAATACTGTGTCGTCAACAACACGTATGAACCGCAGCAGACGACCGTTTACCGGGGGGACGGCAGCAGTTTTGCGGTCGACCTTGCGGCCAATGCGATCCTCTGGTACGAGATCTAGGAAAGAAACTGTCTGCGGTAGGCATCGGGGGAGAGCGTGGTTTCCCGACGGAATGCCTGCGAAAAATACGACTGGGAAGAAAAGCCGACCGCCTGGGCAATTTTTGCGACCGGAAAGTCGGTGTGTTCTAACAGGGATTTCGCCTCTTCAATGCGTCTGGTAATCAGATAATTGATGGGCGAGATTCCTTTGTATTTGGTGAAGGCGTGGGCAATGTAATATTTGCTGTGGAATGTTAAGGCACTTAGTGTATCTAACGTGATTGTTTCCGCGTAGTGCGCATTGATGTACTGCTCGATCATGCGGCATTCCTGTGAGGTTTTGCCGACGGAGACGGCCTCCGGCGTGACGCGGATCTCCCGCCGGATCAGATAGAGCAGATTTTCGAGCAGATTCTGTGACATTTCTACATAATTTTCTTTGCGGTCATGCAGTTCCTGTATGAGCGATCTGGTATAAAACAGACAGGCAGGGCGGATTGTCTTTACATTTTCGCAGAGGCAGGTTATGGGCGCGTGTCCGTCGGTTTCAAACGCTATGCCCTCAAATCCGAGAACAACATATTCCAAAGCCGCATCGCCGTTGCTGAATTCTGTGTGCATGACATGGGGATTGATGAGGATCAGGTCATCTGCCGCAATGCAGAAGGTTTGTGTCTCGGTCTGGAATGTGCCGGTTCCGTTTAAGACATAAAACAGCTCGGTAAACGGGTGGGAGTGCAGCACGCTCGGCCAGGTCTTGTCGTAGCTGGAATGGCTGATATAAAGCAGGCGCAGATCCGGCCGTTTCTTTTGCGCGTCAAAGGTTTGTGGTTTGAAGTTGTACTGCTGGTATGGCATAGGCATCCCCTCCTGAAAATAGCATGTGCATTTGCACCTGAAATCTGTTATAGTAATTATAGCGCAAGATTTATAACAATGTAAACAAGATCCCGATAGCGGAGCGGCAGCACGCGCCTTATCATGAAGTGGTAACAGACACAACACATAAGGGGGAAAACAATATGAGAGCGATTACAGAACAGCAGAAACAGGAAGCCATTGCAGCATTTGCATACGAGGGAACACTGATTGCAGATACGGTGTACGGGAGCGGACATATCAACGACACGTTCCGCCTGACGTTTGCAGTCGGCAATATGGGGGATCTGGATGTGATCTTACAGCGGATGAATGCCGATGCCTTTCCACATCCGGAACAACTCATGGAAAACATTGCGGGTGTGACGGGGTTCTTAAAAAAGAAGATTATTGCGCGGGGCGGCGACCCGGAGAGGGAGACGTTAAATATCATCCCGACCGTGGACAACAAACCGTACTACCGTGACACAAACGGGGACTACTGGCGGTCGTACCGGTTTATCACCGGGGCGAGCAGCTTTGATCAGGTGGAAACGCCGCAGCAGTTTTATGAGAGCGCGGTCGCATTCGGCAGCTTCCAGCGGCTTTTGGCGGATTATCCGGCAGAGACACTCCATGAGACAATTCCGGGGTTCCACGACACGCGGGCGCGGTTTGCGGCATTTGAAAAAGCCGTCCGGGAGGATGTTGTGGGGCGGGCCGCGGAGGTTCAAAAGGAGATCGCTTTTTTCTTAGAGCGGAAGGAGACGGCCTGCTATTTTGCCGGGCGGCTTGACCGCGGGGAGCTTCCGATCCGCGTGACGCACAACGACACGAAATTAAACAATGTCATGCTCGACGATAAGACCGGAAAGGGGGTCTGTGTCATTGATCTTGATACGGTCATGCCGGGGCTTGCCATGAATGATTTTGGCGATGCGATCCGCTACGGGGCGAGCACTGCGGCGGAGGATGAGCGGGATCTCTCCGAAGTCTCGTGCAGCATGGAGCTGTTTTCCCTCTTTACCAAAGGATTTCTGGAGGGCTGCGGCGGCAGCCTGACTCCGGAGGAGACCGCGCTGCTTCCGATGGGGGCAAAGGTCATGACGTATGAGTGCGGCATGCGGTTTCTTATGGATTATTTACAGGGCGATCGTTATTTCAAGATCCACCGGGACGGACAGAATCTCGACCGTGCCCGCACGCAGCTTACGCTTGTGGCAGACATGGAGCGCAAGATGCAGCAGATGCAGGACATTGTAAGAAAGGCAGCAGGGTAATGGCAGAAAAGAAAAAGAAGAAGATGGAGTTTAGGTACTACCAGTTACCGCCCGGAAGTCCGATTCTTGCACTTCTGGGAGAAAAGTGGGTGCAGAATTATGGTGACCGCACGGCAGACAGGCTTCATTTCCACAATTACATGGAACTTGGCTATTGTTATTACGGGGCAGGCGACGTGGTACTGGGGGATGACACCTACCGTTTTTCGGGGCAGCAGTTTACCGTCATCCCGTCGAATTTTCCGCACACGACAAACAGCGATCCGGGCAACATCAGTCGCTGGGAATATCTGTTTGTCGATGTGGAGGTGGTACTTGACGGTATTTTCCCGGACAATGCACTCCGCAAAGAGCGCGCACTGCAGCGGCTCTATGAAAAGCCGTGGTTTTTGGAGGAAGCAGAGTATCCGAAGGAAGCGGCAAAAATTAAAGAAATCTTAAACATCATGCGAAAAGGCGATGAATTTTATCTTGAGGAGGCAAAGGCACTGCTGGGCTGTCTTCTTTTGGAGATCACACGGTTAAACTACACGAACAAAGAGACGCGCGCGGATGCCGAGCAGGGCAGGATCACCTGCATCGTCTCCCGCGCCATGGACTATATCTCCGATCACTACATGGAACCAATAAGGGTAGAACAACTGGCGAAGTACAGCCATCTGAGCGAGACACATTTCCGGCGTGTGTTTACCGAATATATGCATATGGGGCCGCTTGAATATATCAACACGGTGCGCATCCGCACGGCGTGCGAGCACTTAAAAAAGACCGAGGAACCGGTGGCGGACATCGCCCACAAATGCGGATTTACGACCAACTCCACGTTCAACCGCAATTTCAAGCAGATGATGGGGGTCACACCCGTGGTGTGGAGGAAGCGTCCGGAAAATTACGAACAGCGGCTGCTCAATTATGAGATCCACACAGAGAAAGGATGGTAACAACCGATGCAGGGGGCAAAACTGATACAACAGGTAAAGAGGAAACAAAAGAAGATGACGGGGGTTCTGCGGAAGCTCATGGTCGTATTCGGGGTATTTTTTGTGCTGCTTGGGATCATGATCTCACAGGCATTTATGTTAGCGGGCTTTCTTCTGGTGGCACTGTATTTTGTATTTGATGTGTTAAGCCGGAAAGAGTACGAGTACATCCTCGACGGGAAAACACTCACAATTGATGTGATCTATGGGAAGCGGTACCGTAAAACGGCACACATCATTGACATGACCGAGATGGAAGTGACCGCGCCAAACCGCCACGAGGCTGTGGCAAAGTACCGCAAAGACGGGGGCGGGGTCCGACTGCCGAAGTTTGATTATACCTCCTATGAGGATGACATTCCATACTACACGATGATCGTCATTGAGGACCGGGAAAAGAAAAAATTGTTGCTTGATCTCAATCAGGAACTGCTGTTTGCACTCAAAAAACAGTATCCTTCTAAGGTTTTTGCATAAAGTGGTGAATAAAATATGAACAGTTGCAAACAAATCATGAACAACAAATGTGCGCAAAATCAGAGAATCCATCATTTCGACGAAGAATTGCAGGAATGCAAGCGGTTGTAATGGTGGATTTGTTGCATCACATGGCACGCATAATGGCAATATGAATGGAAATAACCGAAAATATGCGAAAAAATAGTGCAAAGCACACAAAATGATTGAAATTGCACATTATACGGACAATTATGCAAACTAGATATATTCAAGCAATGCTATAATACGTTCATCAGCAAAAGTAACAAATACTCTTAGGGAGAAGGAGGAAATTTATATGAAAAAGAAAATGATTACAGCATTACTTGCAAGTGCAATGGTATTGTCACTGGTTGCTTGCGGTGGAGGCGGAACAGACAGCAACGGTGGCGGGGATACATCCTCCAGCGGAAGCGGTACTTCTTCCTCATCCGACAGTAATAAGCTGACCGTATGGGCATGGGACCAGAACTTTAACATCAAGGCAATAGAGACCGCAGCCGAGCAGTACAAGAAAGACCATCCGGATTTTGAACTCGAAGTGGTTGAGACCTCTTCTGATGACTGCCAGACCAAGCTGACAACCGCAGCAAATGCCGGTGATTACAGCACACTGCCGGATATCGTACTCATGCAGGACAACAGCTACCAGAAATTCTTAAAAAGTTATCCGGATGCCTTTACCGACCTGACGGATATGGGAATCAACTGGGATGATTTCGGAAAATTAAAACAGTCTTACTCTATGGTAGACGACAAGCACTACGGTGTTCCGTTTGATAACGGTGCTGTTATCGCATGTTACCGTACCGACATCTTAAAAGAAGCCGGATACACCATCGACGACCTGACCGATATTACCTGGAGCGAATTTGCAAAGATCGGAAAAGATGTTCATGATAAGACCGGCAAATACTTACTGACCAGTGAGGGAACTGGCGGAGACACTATGATGATGATGATCCAGTCCTGCGGTGCAAACTTTGTCAATGAAAACGGAGATGCTTACATTGTAGGAAATGACATCGCTGAGAAGTGTGTCGACATCTACACCGAACTCGTACAGAATGATGTTGTAAAATTAGTAAACAACTGGGATGAGTATGTATCCACCATCACAAATGGTGAGGCAGCAGGCGTTGTCAATGGTAACTGGATCACTGCAACGATCGCTTCTACCGAAGACCAGAAAGGCCAGTGGGCAATCACCACAATGCCAAGTGTAGATGGTGTGGATTCCGCTACTCATTATGCAAACAACGGTGGATCTTCCTGGTATGTTACCGCAAACTGCCAGAACAAAGATCTTGCAGAAGATTTCTTAAAGAGCACTTTTGGTTCCAGTACAGATTTCTATGATGCAATCCTTCCACAGACCGGTGCGATTGCCTGCTACTTACCAGCCGGAGAATCGGATGTATACAACGAGCCAAACGAGTTCTTCAACGATCAGCCGATTTACTCCACGATCGTAGAATACTCTTCCCATATTCCGGAGTTTACAAAGACTCCGTATCACTATGAGGCAAGAGAGTGCATCAACACAGCAGTTGTCAATATCGTAAATGGAACAGCTAAGGCTGATGCATTACAGGAAGCACAAGATACCTTACAGTTTAAGATGACGGAGTAATCCGGTACATAAAAAAGAATGACAAGTTTGTATAGCGGGGGGCGACCTCCGCTATATGTGAAAATGACCAGAAATGCGAAAGGGGGAATTTGTTGTGAATTCCAAGAAAAAAGGGATGTCACTTATTGCAAAACAAAGAGCGGCAGGATGGACATTTCTAGCACCGGCATCGATTCTGATTGCGATCATGAGTTTTTATCCGATGGTGCGGGCATTTATCATTTCCCTGCAAAAGGGAACGGGTGCCAATATGCGCTTTACTGGATTTTCCAATTATCAGAGAATCCTTGTTGATAAGGTGTTCCAGCAGTCCATCGGCAACACATTTTTCTACCTGATTATCCAGGTGCCAATCATGCTTATACTTGCAATTCTGCTGGCACAGTTATTAAACAACAAACATTTAAAATTGCGGGGATTGTTCCGAACCTGTGTCTTCCTCCCATGTGCGACTTCACTGGTTTCCTATTCGTTGATCTTCCGTTCGATGTTTGCAACAGACGGACTGATTAACAGTATCCTCATGAAACTTGGTATCTTACATTCCGGCTATAATTTCCTGGGTCATTCCGGAAGTGCCAAAGCGGTCATTATCCTTGCTTTGATTTGGAGATGGACTGGTTATAACATGGTTTTTTATCTGGCTGGTTTACAGAATATCGAGTATTCCGTATACGAAGCCGCCAAGATCGACGGTGCAAACGGCTGGAAAACATTCTGGAGGATCACCGTACCGCTGTTAAAACCGACGATCATCATGACCTTTATCATGTCAATCAATGGTACGTTGCAGTTGTTCGATGAGTCCGTCAACCTGACAAAGGGTGGACCTGCCAATACGACTATTACCATGTCACACTATGTATACAACACATGTTTTATCAATGTGCCAAACTTTGGATATGCGGCAGCCATGTCATTTTTGATCTTTATCATGGTAGCGATCCTTGCATTTATCAACTTGAAAGTAGGTGATACGCGTGACTAAGCAGAAAAGCAAATCAATGATCCAGAGAAGATTGATCCCGACGTATATCTTTCTGGGGATCGTGTCCTTTATTTCCGTATTCCCGCTGTATTGGATGATTTCCGCAGCCACGAATACATCCACGGACGTATCCCGTGGTCGCCTGCTTCCGGGTACGCACTTTATGGAGAACTTTAAGAACTTAATGTCCCAGCAGCCACTGTGGAGAGCCCTCGGGAATTCGTTCCTGTATGCGATCCTTACGACGGTGCTGTGTCTCTTGGTCTGCTCCATCGCCGGTTATGGTTTTGAGATCTACCATGACAAATGGAAAGACCGCCTGTTTTCCATCCTGCTTCTTGCCATGATGCTTCCCTTTGTTGCCATTATGATCCCTTTGTTTAAATTGTTTTCTTCCTGGAAACTGGTCAACACTTGGATTGCACTGGCACTGCCTTCGATTTCTACACCTTTTCTCATTATGATGTTCCGACAGGCAGCCCGTTCTTTCCCCCACGATATTATTGAGGCGTCTCGTCTGGAGGGACTTAGTGAGATCAAAATTTTCTTTACTATGTTTCTGCCAATTATGAAGTCAACCTACGGCGCAGCCATGACTGTAACCTTTATGAACGCATGGAATAACTACCTGTGGCCCACTATTATTTTACAGGACAGCAATCAGGTTACCATGCCAATGCTGGTTGCTAACTTAAAGAGTGGCTACAGCGTAGACTACGGTATGTTAATGTTGGGTGTATTGATTTGTACCCTTCCTACCGCAATTATCTTTCTGTGCTTACAAAAGAGTTTTGCCAATGGAATTGCAGGAGCAGTGAAATAATGAATCGGAAATATTGTCTGGATAAAAAAGAATGGGAGGAGGCGCAGGCAGCCCTTCTTCTTGCAAAACAGTTCGGGCTCATTGAAGATGCCGGTATCGAGGCTTTAGAAAAAAGGCGGGCGAAGAAAAATAAGGAAAATTCTCTTTATGGTGTCCGTTTTTATTCTCCAGCCATGTATCTTCAGTACGAACTCACACGATTTAAGCTGGACTTCGTTCAGCCCTCGGAGCAGATAAAAAAGCTGGGGGTCTGCCCCGGCTTTACTGAGGAAGAAAAGCGGGCATTTTATGAAAATAACCAGGATCTGTTTGGACGCTATCATGGGGATTTGTTTGATTATGAGGATGTCCGCCAGATTATCGAAAAAAGACTGAGGGAGGATGCCTATGATAAGCTCATACAGGACATATTATGTCAATTGCAAAACCGGGAGTGACACCAATGACGGGATGTCTATGGATTCCCCTTTTGCCAGTCTTTTTCCCATAAACACATTGACACTGAATCCTGGTGACAGGGTACTGTTAGCCAAAGATTCTATTTTTACAGGGCAGTTTCTGCAGATTAAAGACAGTGGGACGAAAGAGCATCCCATTGAGATTGGTTCTTATTCCCCAACAGGAGAGGAGGGGGAAAACGCTCCTTTGATTGCAACCGGGGGGCAAGGCATCTGGTATCAGGACTATGGCATACCGTTGGATTCCCCCACCCATGTTTATCAAGGATATGTGTCCTCCGCCGTGCTTTTGTATGATGTAGAGCATGTGGTTATCCATGATATTGAGATTACAAACCGGGCAGGGGAGATTCTGGGGGAAAGCTACAGCGCTCCGCATAAAATGAATCGTACAGGTGTGGCTGTAGTAGCAAAGGATAAGGGCGTACGCAGCGGTATCACCCTGCGGAATCTTTCTATCCATGATGTGAATGGTAACGTCTACGACAAGCATATGAATAATGGCGGCATTTATATGACTGCATTAAAGCCTGCCGATGAAGAAGCTACCGGAGTGGCACGTTTTAAAGATATTACAGTGGAAGGCTGTTTTGTATACAAGACCAGCCGCTGGGGTATTGCCGTAGGATACACATATGCCCATGATAAATTCCGGGGAGCGGAACTGTCCACAGATATTTTTATGAAATATGGACATGAAAACATGGTCATCCGGGACAATTATGTGAAAGCCGCAGGTGGTGATGGCATTACTGCAATGTATGCTCTGCGTCCTTTGGTGGAACACAATACAGCAGACTCTGTTGCCTGTGAGATTAATGACAGGATTTACAGCCGGCCGGAGAACCGTGCCGGAAAAGTGGCAGCGGGCATCTGGCCCTGGAAGTGTAAGGATGCCCTGTTCCGCTATAATGAAGTGGCAGACACTAGATTGAACCAGGACGGAATGGCTTACGATGCAGATTCCGGTGATGGCACTATTTACGAATATAATTACAGCAGACAAAACGAAGGTGGATGTATTATGTTTTGCTTACAGGAGGCAATTCACAATACATTCCGCCATAATGTAAGCTTTGACGATCTTGGAGGCACAGTGAGTCCGTCAGAAAACCCGGATGCCTTACTTGCCCATAACACTTTTTATGTAAGGAAGGGAGTGCCCTTTATTCGTAACAAAATGGATGGTGGGGCTTATACCGAGGAAGATAACACAATCATCCCATTGTAAACCGCTGCTGCAATGACTTATTTTTTCAGGAGGTAAGATACCAATGAGTTTAAAAGAAGGAAGGGTAACCATTCCCACTAACCTGGATGTGGTGCCTGAAACCATAGAACTGATGAAACGCTGGGGAGCCGATGCTATTCGTGACTGCGACGGCACCCAGTTCCCGGAGGATCTGGTCAAGACTGGGGCAAAAATATATGCAACCTATTACACTACCCGAAAGGATAACGAGTGGGCAAAAGCAAACCCGGACGAAGTACAGCAATGCTATGTGATGACTGCTTTTTATACCGCAGTAAAGCCTGATCTGGAGATTCCACTTATGAAAGGCATTTCCAAAGACCTGATGATGGTCAATACCAGAGATGACATAAAACGGTGGTGGGAAGTCATTAACCGTTCTACTGCTGAAGTTGTGACGGTTGATCACTGGGAATATGACGAGGATAAGGGCTGTGTAGTCATTCATGATGCAGTTCCTTTCCATGAATATACTGTCAGCTTCTTAGCCTACATTATCTGGGATCCCGTACACATGTACAATGCGGTCACCAATGATTGGAAAAACTTCGAGCATCAGATTACTTTTGACGTGAGACAGCCCAAGACTCATAAGTATTCGATGGAGCGTCTTCGCAGATACTGCGCTGGGCATCCTTATGTGAATGTAATTCGATACACCACCTTTTTCCATCAGTTCACCCTGATCTT
>ERZ826016.3115-NODE-3115-length-11858-cov-5.534271_pt1 | contig 11858 bp, 13 predicted proteins | sample MGYA00519872_ERZ826016 | MGnify/ENA primary metagenome ERZ826016 (study PRJEB31778, sample SAMEA3449218) | human gut metagenome | biome: human gut; feature: human-associated habitat; material: faeces | place: United Kingdom | collected 2010/2012 ... | reverse complement strand
GTTCGATGCAGATGAAGACCATTCTGGCTGAACTTAATATGGAACAGTTTCGCCGCGTACCGTTGTATGAAAGCTATATGGCTGATGAAATCACGGAAGAACAATATCAGGCTGAAGTGCTGGATTATGAAGAAGCCCATCGAAAGCTGAATGAACAGCTTACAACAATCATGGAAAATACAATGGTATGGGAACGGGCATTGAGTTTGCGAAATCCGTGGATTCAGCAGATGGAACAATATAAGACCCCAGAGGCACTGGATCGTAATTTTGTGAAAAAGTACATTGAACAGGTCGTGGTTACATTTTTAGGCGATAGACAGGCAGAAATCAGTCTAACGATGAAAACAGAGGAATGGAAGCAGATGCTTGAACGGATAGAATTGGAGGGTACAGACGATGGCACGAAAAAGTAGAAAGAATTTGCTCCAACCGGAACAGGCAACGGTTTCAGTGCAGTTCCCGGAATTGGATGAAGAAAAGATACCAACTGCAATCTATGGACGGCTTTCGGTGGAAGATGATGAAGATAACGAAAGCATGGAAACACAGATTGCACTGGTGCAGGATTTTATTAACCGTAGCAGTGAATTAAATTATGTAGATACGTATTTTGACAATGGATTTACAGGAACAAATTTCAAGCGCCCGGCCTTTACCCGCTTGATGAACGATGTGCGGCAGAAAAAAATCAAGTGTATCGTTGTAAAAGACCTATCGCGTTTTGGCCGTAACTATCTGGAAGCGGGATACTATATTGAAACCGTATTTCCATTTCTAGGTGTTCGCTTGATTGCTGTCACCGATCATTTTGATAGTACGCGCAAAGAGGATATGGAAAGCCTGGCTCTCCCGATTCGGAATATGGTCAACACCATGTATGCGAAAGACATTTCCAAAAAGGTGTGGACTTCCCTGCAGCGTAAAAAAGAAGCCGGCTATGCAGTCGGAAGTGATGCTCCGTTTGGATATATTCGGAATCCAGTGACAAAACGAAATGAGATTGACCCGGAAACAGCCTTTTATGTACAGTTGATTTTCCAGTGGGTACTGATGGGCGTAGCGATTTTTGAAATCGCCAGACGGTTGACTCTGCTGAAGGTTCCAACCCCACGGGAGTGGCATCGGAAAATTGTTGAGGGAAAGGAAGTTGTTACTTATAAAAAATGGGGCGAAACCTCGGTACGGCATATGCTGGCAAATCAAACCTATGTGGGAGATACCATCAACAATAAAAGTACACAGAGATTTTTTGCTGGGCAGGACAAACGTGACTTGTCGAAAGAGCAGTGGTATGTGGCAAAAAATACACATCCAGCCATCATTGCAAGGGATGATTTTGAAAAGGTGCAGGAGATTCTGACGAAGAATCAGAAGGTGTTCAAAACAGTAAGAGCTGAATCGGAACAGATTCGCACGGAGTATCAGAATGACCTTGCCGGAATGGTGTTCTGTGCAGACTGCGGCAGATCGATGGATTTTGATAGGCTTCCGCATGGAGCAGAAGAAAGTAAAAAGGTTTGTTACTATATTTGCAGAGCAAGGCAGGCGGATGATAAGTGCATCGGACACCAGATTACGGAAAAGTTGTTGAAAGCTCTGGTAATGGATCAGCTGCATCTGTTTATTGTTCGGCTTAGTGATAAGCGCAAAGTTCTGGAAGAGCTGCGAAAAATCGAAGATATGCAGAATCCTGTCTACCGTGCAAAAAGTGAGATTATGAGCCTGACGGATAAAGTTAGCCAGATGGCAAAGAAAAGAGAACAGCTTTATGCAGATTATGTGGCAGGCGTGGTGGATTCTGAAGATTATCAATTGATTCGGGAAGATTATTCCAAACAGTATGACGGCCTGCGAGCAGCACTGCAGAGAGCAGAAGCCAAAAAGGTGGAAGTAGAACAACAGATCAGAGAATATCTGAATATGACTTCCAACTTGGAAGAGCATCTGGATGACTTTGGATTTGATGCTCAGCTGGTAAAATCCCTTGTGCAGAGAATCGAAGTGAGTGCAGATAAGCGGATTCGCATTGTATTTGGATTTCAAGATGTGTTTGCGGACCTTGGAAAGGAGAGTGCGGGAAAATGATTGCAGCGTATCAGCGCATTTCAAGGGCAGACGGTGATTTGGGTAAAGATGGAAAAGACAAGAGCAACAGCATCAAAAACCAGAAAGAACTGATCCAGCGGTATATTTCCCACAAAGAGAGTCTGCAAAATCTGCCTGTGATGGATTTTGTGGATGATGGTTACACAGGCAGCAATTTCGACAGACCGGGCTTTCAGAAAATGATGGATGGTGTGCGCAGTGGCGAGATTGATACCATTATCGTAAAAGACCTGTCTCGTTTTGGACGCGATTACATTGGTGTGGGCGAATACATGGAGCAGATTTTTCCACTACTGGGTGTCAGGCTCATCTCCATCAATGACAACTATGACAGCAGCAATTATAATGGTACAACCTTGGGGATGGATTTGGTTGTCAGCAACCTGGTAAACACCATGTACTGCCGAGATGCAGGAAAGAAACTTCGGACAGCCAACCGAGTGAAGTGGCGCAAGGGTATTTCTACAGCGTCTGCTGCACCGTTTGGTTATCAGTTTGACCCGAATAGAAAAGGATCATATATCATTGACCCTCCAGCGGCAAAAATTGTCCGTCGCATTTTTGACCTTGCGATTCTGGGATTGGGAACGCGAGAAATAGCGATGGCATTGAATGATGAAAATGCTCCTGTGCCGAGTGTTTATAACCGGGAGCATAAGGCGTATGGAAAAGAAACGACTTACACGATTGCACCTGTGATTCTTTGGGATAGTTCTCGCGTCTGGAAGATTCTCACGGCTTATGTGTACACCGGAGCGATGGTTCTGGGAAAAAGTCAAAGATTGATTTCCGGCAAGAAAATCATTCGCATTGTTCCAAAAGGGCAACAATACATTACGGAAGGAACCCATGAAGCTATCGTCAGCCGGGAAGAATTTGAAAAAGCGCAGCTTGTCATAAGAAATAACGGACATAGAGTAGTGATGGGAAGCGTGGATTTTCCCCTTAAGGGAAAAATTCGATGCGGTAATTGCAGACGAGTCCTGGGATATGACTACAAACAGGCTTCTCCCATATTCTGGTGCAGAGAGGGAATGGAACTTATCGGTCAGACCCAATGTTCATCGGAAATATATCAGGCCAGTGATATTGAAAATGCAGTGTTTCAGGCATTAAAAAAAGAACTTTCTCTATTGGACTCACTCTATAGTGATATTAAAAAGGAAGAACAGAGCTTAAAAGAAGCCAGTAGAAAGGCAAGCCGCCGAAAAACTTTGATGGAGCAGGAACTGAAAAATCTGAAAGGTGAGAAGATGCGGATGTATGAGGAGTACGCGGCAGGAACGCTCTCCCTGGACAATTATAAGAGCAAAAAACTGGAATGCGATAGGAAGATTGCAGAAGTGCAGGACAAAATCGAACAATTCAAAGCGGAAGAATCTGTCAAGAGCGTTGTTCCAGGGACGGTGCGGGCAGCAGCAGAACAGGCAGAAAATTTTCTGCACGGCACGAGACTTACGGCAAGCATGGTGTCAGCCTTCATTGAAAATGTTTATGTGCATGAGGGTGGGCGTATCGTAGTACGGTTTAAATATGAGCAGAGTATACAGGATGCCGTGAGAGCATTACACACAGAATGAATTTCAAAAAGGCGAAGTTGCCCATGATACAACATCAAAGAGTATGTTATAATATGGGCAACAGACCAACCGGAAGGAGAAGGACGAAATGAGTATAACCCGAAAGCTGGCAAAACTGATATTGACCTTATTGACCCTGCCGCTACTCGTCGTAGTATGGCTACTGAAATGGTTCGTGACGTTCCTTCATTGCTGTTCGGCATGGATATTCTATCTGCTGGGCAGTGTGCTGCTGGCAACAGCAGTGCTTTCGTTCCTGATGAAACAATCGCAGGGGATAGAAGCACTTCAAATGCTGATCGGTGGATTTGTGATTTTTATGATTCCGCAGGTGGTCGGCAGTGTGGTGGTATTTTTGGAACTGGCAACAGCAACGATTCGGCAAGTATGGTACATATAAGGAGAGGTGAAACCTAGAAAATGAAATTAGCAGCGATTCATCATGTGGCAATCATCGTTTCAGATTATGAGAAATCGAAAGACTTCTATGTGAATAAGCTGGGATTTGAGATTGTACGAGAAAACTTCCGTGAAGAACGGAATGACTGGAAACTGGATTTGCGTGTTGGTGAGGGTGCTGATGCGATTGAGCTGGAGATCTTCGCAGAGCCGAACCCACCTAAGCGCGTGAATCGACCGGAAGCCTGCGGACTGCGGCATTTGGCGTTCCGGGTGGATGATGTGGAAGCCACTGTAGCAGAACTGGAACAGATGGGGATAGGATGTGAACCGATTCGATTTGACAGCTACACCCAAAAGAAGATGACATTTTTCTTTGATCCAGATGGTCTGCCATTGGAACTGCATGAATAAATGCTTGGAGAATAACAATAGGATGGTGAGCAAAATTGGCAAGATGGGAACGAGAAGGGATTCCGCATAAAGGATGGAAAGAAATAGGAATAGAAGATTTGGGTGAGGATTTAGAATTTGGCGATGACGTAGAATACGAACAGTGCGAAATGTGTGGACAAGAGAAAATACGCTACGTTCACATTTTACAGCATTCTGATTTTAATGGCGAACTGCGTGTGGGATGCGTATGCGCAGAACACATGACGGACGATTATATCAACCCTCAAAAGTCTGAGAGAGAACTAAAAAATCGCTTGAATCGCAAGAAAAATTTTATGCGCAGAGAATGGCAGGAACGCGCGCAAGGAAAATATGTGCTACGGTATAAGGGCGAAAATATAACGATTATGAAAAGTAAGTTTGGAGCAGGTTGGGGTGTTCTCTATGGAGGACAAAGTGTGTTTCGATATAATAATCGTAGAATTGATGATTTTCATACGGCTAGGCTAATTGCATTTGACCTTTTTGATGAGCAACATGAATCCAGAGGAGAAGTTCAGCCATATTGGGATGGTATGCGCTGGCTTTATTATTAAAGCTGTACGCTGATGGAAAAGTAAACAAAAGGTAACACCCGTCTAGGTGAGAGGATGTAAATCTTCTCGACTAGGCGGGTGTTTCATTCCGTAGGAATGGGAAGGTTACAGATTGAAAAGGTCTAACTAGCTACCGAGCAGCTATGCAGAAAAGTGGTTGCAGCGACTTCTTGATCTAAGGTGGATATCGAGTTTCAGCTACCACAAACGAAGGCTCACATAAACCACAGACAGCACCCAGGAGGATTCGAGGGTGCGTCTGCAGCTTATGCGGGCTTTTTTTATTTTGTGATTTTAATACGGATGGATGTTAAATTCCAAAGCTGACAAGAGTGGCCTTTAACTCCCTCGCCGTGCGGATAATGATTTCCTGCTCAGTTTCGTTGCAGTCTAATAAGAGGCGATGTAAATCGGAATCAGAGGAAGAAAGAGAATAATCGAGGCTGTCAACCAGTAACGCATCGACAGAAATATGTAGAGCATTGGCGAGATCAACCAAGATTGGCAAACTGGGGGTCTTGACTCCGTTTTCAAGATAGGCAATATATTCACGACTACAGTTGGTCAAATCGGCAAGCTTTTCCTGAGTCATGCTGAACTTTAAACGATAAAAACTGATTCGTTTACCTAAAGCAATGCGATTAACGGACATAGAAAACATTCCTTTCTTACGCCCGCATAAGACATTACCATTATTTACGCTTTTAGTCGTAATAACAAGAAGAGAATAATGAGTTCAGAGTACATAAGTGTTCACCCTCATCAATCGTGTATTCTGAAAGCAAAATGTAAACCACCTGTTTACATTCTGGAGCACGTGTAAACAGGTGGTTTACAGAAAAAATCATCTGAAAAGAGTATAATAAAAGCATGAAATCAAGCTGCGAAAATAAAGTGGGGAAAACGAAATGGAACGGTTGCTGACACTGTATAGCGAAGTTCAGTCAACGGATGTACGGTGGCTGTGGTATCCCTTTATTGCAATCGGAAAAATCACACTGCTGCAGGGTGATCCCGGCGATGGAAAATCTACCATGATGATGAATCTGATTGCGGAACTTTCAACAGGAGGTAAGACTCCGGACGGATGCAAAATTGGTGCGCCGCAAAAAGTGATTTATCAGTGCTCAGAGGATGGCGTTTCAGACACGATAAAGCCCCGTCTGGAACGCTGCGGAGCAGACTGCGGGAAGATCGCTTTCATCAATGAAGAAGTCTATAACGGCCTTACATTGGACGATGAGCGCATCCGTCAGGCAATCATTGAATTCCGGCCTCGATTGGTCGTGATCGATCCGATTCAGGCTTATCTTGGCAGCGATTCGGATTTGCAAATCGCAGGCAGAGCGCGGAAACTCATGCGCCGCCTTGGAATGTGGGCTGCTGGTTACGACTGCGCTATCGTTCTGATTGGACACCTCAACAAAAAAGAAGGCTCCAAAGGGCTGTACCGCAGCCTGGGAAGCATTGATGTTGTGGCAGCAGCACGAAGTGTCCTGCAGGTGGAACGGGATGCCGAGAACCGTGATATAAGAATCGTACATCAAATCAAAAACAGTCTTGCGCCTACGGCAGAAGACATCCGCTTTTCCATTTCTGCCGACAAGGGCTTTCGATGGCTGGAATGCAGGCCACAGCTTTTTGAAAAACAACAGCCGGACGCCGAACCTAAATTTGATACAGAGCAACAGAAAGCTGCCTACTGGATCAAGCATTTCCTTGAAAAAGGCGATATGAGTGCAAATGAAATTTATTGCCGTCTGGACAATGAGGGTGTCAGCAAACGAGTGGCGCGGATGGTAAAAACGGAAATGGGAATCCACTGCTACCAGAAGAAGCGGAGATGGTATTGGAGTGTTCAGCCGGAAGAAGGTGCTGTAAATGGACCACAGGCATAAAGTTGGCGGCTATGTGAAACTTGCAAAGCTGTGGGAGCGTTCCAAAGACGCAGCAGTAGCCTATCATAGCTCCTACTATGCTGAAAAGTTCAGGGATGATGCTGATAAAAAGCTGGTGGGCGTTTACATCGACATTACGGGGAATAAGGAAATCTACAAACGCCCGGAAATGGTGCATCTGCTCAAAGATTGCAAAAATGGTTCCATAAATCTGATTTTCTCGCAGACAAGGGCCTATTTTGCAGCAAATACCTGTGATTTCTGTTTTTTGCTGAAATATCTGTTTGACTTGCCGATGCGAGTGGATATTGTTACAGACGATGATGACCAGAGAATCGACACCATTCTTGACGTTGATAACCAGCGGCAGAGCCTGAAAGATTTGGCTGAAAAATATACATCGATCCGAAGGAAAGATTATCTTGAGTGGAGAATCCGACTGGAACATGAAATGACAAAGGCTGAAGAAAAATGAACGTGGAAGGACAGTATAATCCAAAAGACGTAGAGTGTATTTCGGTAGAAAACCTTGAAGTGCTGCCGAGTGGGGCAGACTGGCAGAGCCGACATCTGGAATCTGAAAGGCGAAAAGCAGAGATTCGTGACAGAATCCATAAGCAGACAGAACAGGGGCAGAAAACGGCAAAAGATTACTTTCGTCCGGCGAAACCGACACCGTCGATTTACGACAGCGACCTGAAGCGTGTAGCCGTTTATGCCCGTGTCAGCACTTCCAGCGAAGAACAGATTTCTTCCATTGAAAACCAGACTCTATATTACACCAAAAAGATTGCAGAAACGGAAAACTGGAATCTGCAGGACATTTACAGCGATGAAGGAAAATCGGGTACTTCACTGCGGAAACGGGATGCGTTTAAGCGCATGATGCGAGATGCCAAAGACCAGAAGATGGACTTGATTATCTGTGCCAGCATTTCGCGGTTTGCGCGAAATTTTTCGGATTGTATGACGCAGATTGCAGCATTGAAAACCATGCACCCGGCACATCCCATTGGCGTGTACTTTGAAACTGAAAACATCTACACGCTGAATCCAAGCAGCCAATATAGTTTGGACATTCAAGCACTTCTGGCAGATTGGGAATCGGGCAACAAGAGTCGCCGGATGATCCTTTCGTATGACCAGCGTATTATGACAGGCCAGTACCCGGTGGCCGACCTGATGGGATATCGGCATACGAAGGATGGACGGTTGGTAATTGAGCCGGAAGAAGCAAAGACGGTGCGGTTTATTTTTCTGGCGTTTATCCAGGGCTATAACTACGATCAGATCGCGGCAGTGCTGACACAGAAAAAGCGCAGCACCCTGCGCGGTAGGCAGGAGTGGAACGGCATGATGGTGGCAAACATCATGAAAAATGAACGCCGCTGGGGTGATCTGGAAGCTAGGAAGAGCATTGTGGTAGATTACAAACTGGGCAAGGTCACGAAGAATAACGGCAATCGCTGCTCTGCCTATGTCCCGGAACATCACGAAGCGATTGTTTCCCCAGAAATCGCACGAGCTGCACATCTTGTGGCATCCAGCAGCAAAAAGTGCGGGGTGCAGGATATTGTGGTAATCCGGCAGGGAGCATTGAAAGGCTTTGTTGGCATCCATCCGAACTGGAGCGGCATCAATACTGAAAGTATCCGCAGCCTTTGCCTGAGTACCTATCTGCCGGAAGAGGTGATGAAACTGAACGATATAGCAGAGATGAGGGCTGGGGCAACACTGGGAAAGGCACTTCAATCTGAATATATGACGGTTTCAGGTACTTGCTTTATCAACCAGAGTAGCCCGGTTATGACGATTTCTAAAAATGGAATCCGTTTCAGCAAGGCCTGCCATAGCCGGTTGGACAACTGCGAATATGTGGAACTGCTCTATCATCCGATTCTGCAGGTCGTGATTTTGCGAAAGAGCGATCATGGCTCTTCAACGACGATGCGCTGGAGAGATGACAATGACGTTCATAGTGCTTTTTCAGCCAGAGCATTTTCTGGACTGGTCTTCCAAACATTGAACTGGAGAAGGAATTGCCGCTATCAGTGCCGTGGTATCTGCCGGGGTCAGGGAAACGCAAAATTTCTGATTTTTGAATTAGATGAGTCCCGGATTTTGACTGGGAAAAATCAGTATGAACAAGAAAATTGTTCGATGAATCTGAAATGCCGGTTATATCGGAGTAAATGGGTTCAGAGCATTACAGTTAGTGATGTGATGGAATCTGGCCAAGTCGTAGAAAATCCCATGATTGGTGCAATTCCAAGCAAAAATGAAGTTCAACGTGAACTGGATGATCTTTTGATGTCGATGTAGGAGGAACTTATAGAATGGAAGAAAAAAGCAGGGCGCAGGAACTGAGCGTTCGGGAAATCTCCTTGATTCGTGAACTTGCACAGATACGGAAAGAACATAAAAGAGAACTGGAGTACGAAAAGTTCGATGGCTATGAACTTCCGCCGCGCACCCAGTTTTCCATGCTGAATAAACCTGCAGTGAGCATAAAATATAGTGTTATGAAATTTAATATGGCATGCATTCGGCTTTTTGAAGGAATCAAGTATGTCCTTCCGATTTTGCACCCTAATAAGAAGCGGCTTGCGTTGATTATGTGCCCGGAAGAGGACAGCGCGTCTGTTGAATGGGCACGACAGAAAGGCGAAAACTGGGTGAATAAGGATATTACATCATTGGAATTTGTAGAAAATATCTTCAGGCTCATGAACTGGAATCGGGAATGCCGTTATAAAGTGCTTGGACGAGTGGCTAATTCAGATCAGGGCCTTTGTATGTTGTTCGATCTGGAAGAAGCAATCATGTTCACACCGAAGCCACAGGAATATGCGGACCCGCTTACTGGCGAAATGAAGAAAAAACAGATGAAATTCTTCCCGGATACTTATAGGAATCGCATCGGAAAATCTTATAATGACTACATTGCAGATCATCAGATGAACATGTTTGAGGATTTTATTGGATATCAGGGGTCAGCAGTATTGGATGAGCCAGTACGGGAGGAAGATTCATTTTCAAAAGAGTCGATGCCCCAAGAAAGCGAAATCTCTGAAAATATATTACTGCCGGATTTAGCAAAACAGTCTGAAAGTATAGAACAGCAGAGCGGTGAGATTGCTGAGAGAGGAATGCCAACATGAGTTCTGAGCGAATTATGAATTTGCTGGTGACGATTCCGGCGGAAAGTCGGAGAATGAATGTGGGGAAAGATGTTATCCGTATTCTTGGAAGTCCGGCCTATATTTGCATTTTGCAGAGGAAAGATCGGCAGTCTATTGCAATTACGCCATGTGCTGCCGAACATCCAATGTCCTTTAAGGTCCCGGACAGGCTGCTGACCGACGGACAGTGCCGGATGAGGATCAATGGAGTACAGTTCGTCCAGGCGTTATTAGAGGCAAATGGTCTTGCTGCAGGGAAAGACTATCAGTTTAAGGGAAGGTATGAAGCTGAGAAAAACGCAGTTATCATATCGCTTGAAAAAGATGAACGGGAATGGTAGTCAAGGCGGGAAGAATCTTGAATACAGATGCTGCTATATTGGAATATTATGCTGAATTATGCTGACTTGAATTTAAACCAGAGTGGGCAATATGGACAAATCTATGCTGAAAAGTTTACATCTGCCAGCTTGATATGCAAAGTGTTTTATGGTAAGATGAAAGCACAATGGGGGAAGTATACTCTCCTCTTGAATCTGCTGTAAGGAAGTGAATGCCGATGGAAAATCAGCTTGCTCATGCGATAACGCAGACGGAATATGATTCGAGCTATGATAAGGCTGCCAAGAAGCTGCTTGCCAACAAACAGATTCTGGCACAGATTATGAAGAACTGTGTGAATGAGTACAGTGCCTGTTCCGTAGACGAAATTGCAGAGAAGTATATCGAAGGAACGCCGGAAGTGGGCACGGTTGGCGTTCATGTTGATGATACAAACAGACCCAAGAAAACGGCTGGCGTAATTACCGGAAGCAATAATGAGGATTCTACGCTGACGGAGGGAACCATCAATTATGATGTTCGGTTCGATGCAATCGCACCAGCATCAGAGGGTTCTACTGCACAGAAAGATGTGATACGTCTTATTATTAATGTGGAGGCGCAGACGGCTTTTAATCCGGGATACCCGTTGACAAAGCGAGCAATCTATTATTGCAGCAGGATGATCTCCGCACAGCATGGTCCGATATTCACGAACTCGGAGTATGGGAAAATCCGAAAAGTGTACTCTATCTGGGTTTGTACACACCCAACCAAGGAGTTCCAAAACACTCTGATTCGTTATTCTATCCGACCAGAGCAGTTGATTGGAAACGCTGTTGAAAAATCGGAAAACTTCTGTGCTTCACGAACCGTCGCACTGTACTTATTTGCACCTGTTGTATTCTTCTTTACATCATCTGCTTCCGTAAAGATTTCCGAATATTTTACATTCTTTGAATAACCTTTATATCCAAATTGATTATCACTGATAAACAGACTTCCTTTCAATGTTGTATCCCATTGATACGCTGTCTGTGTGTTTTCTGTCTGCGAAGTTTTTGCCACATCTGTATCATTCTTTCCTGCACAACCGGCAAAAGCAAAACCGCAAATGAGTATTGATATCACTGCCAAACCAATTTTTTTTTTCATTTTTATTACCCCCTGTTCTTTCAATCAATTCGTTAGTCTGAAGTGCCTCATACATAAATTTCTCTTTCACCCCCTCCTAAAATAAATAACCTTAAACTCTATAATTATTAAAAATGTATAGATTAAGCTTATCATTACAAATTAATTCTTTATTATAACTATATCATCACGTCTTATTTTTGTCAAACTATTAATATTTTCATTCTATATTTTTAGACAATA
>ERZ826016.3114-NODE-3114-length-11873-cov-2.841598_pt1 | contig 11873 bp, 10 predicted proteins | sample MGYA00519872_ERZ826016 | MGnify/ENA primary metagenome ERZ826016 (study PRJEB31778, sample SAMEA3449218) | human gut metagenome | biome: human gut; feature: human-associated habitat; material: faeces | place: United Kingdom | collected 2010/2012 ... | reverse complement strand
TCTTCTATCTTCTGCTTTTCCACTTAATATATTTGCAACATCACCTTGTGATATTATGTTAAATGATTCTTTTGATGCACCTGTATCCATAAATAATTCTAATATATCTTTAAGTCTCGTTTTTGTATTATTTATAAAATACTCATTTTCTCCCGTTTTATATATAGTTCTTTTTATTTGTACTTCATCATATTCAATATTTAAATATTTATCACTATTATCAAATACTAAAGTAACGGACGCAAATGATGCGGCTCTTCTACTTTTACTACCAGTAAATATTACATCACTCATTGCCCCTTCACCACGAAGTTGTTTTACAGATTGTTCTCCTAAAACCCATCTTACTGCATCAACCACATTACTTTTACCAGAACCATTAGGTCCAACAATACCAGATATACCATTTGTAAGTTCTATATCTATTGTATCCGCAAATGATTTAAAACCACTTGCCCTTATCTCTTTTAAGTACATACTATCAACATCCTAATCTATTTTAATACTTACTAATTATACAATAAAGATAAAAATAAAGCAATGATAAGATAAAAAACAAGTTATATCAAAATAGCTTGTTTTTTTTAATTTTTTAATATTCTATATTAGATTTTAGAACTTCAATGGCAGGACGAACACCATGGACTCTAGCATTCGAAACAGTGTCGTCGTTGACAAAACGGTTGCGGCCGCACACATCCCAAGCAATGTCAGAATTACCAGAATGAGGGTTCTCTATCCACCATGTCCACGCTGCATTACTATCATTTGAATATTTTGTATTCTCAAACAAATAATTAAAATTATCAAGTTCTCCTACTTTCCATGTTGGTATATTGCTTATTCCTGTTACTTTTCTAATTTCCTGTATTGTAAGTAATCTTGCTGCTTTTTCTGCATAACTAAAATTACTTGGTAATGGTCCTCCTGTTGTACTATTTGTTCCATCTTGTGCAATTATACTTCTTACGTTACTTGTTAAACTTACATTTTTCCATTCACTTGTACTTGGTAACTGTTCAATTGCCGTTCTTGGTCCATGAAAGTTTTCGTTACTTGCATCATATGCATATGTTGCATTTTTACTTGGTTTTCCTTTTGATACATTATTATAGTATATTAATACTGCTGTACTATCATCCTTATCTGTTACATAATAAAACCTTTCTGTATTTTCATCATATGTTCCATCGCCATTTACATCACAATCAAATGCATCTCCCGATTTTAACTCTTTTTCTGGTACTGTTCCATATGTTATTGTTTTTCCTGCAAATCCAGCTCCTGAACAATAATATGTACTATCTGTTTGTTCACATTTTTCTGTATGAAGTGTTTCTTTTTTTGCACCTTTACATACTATTGTTTTCATATCTTGTCCATCAAAGACAAGTGTATTATTTGTAAAATTTCCATTACAATATTTTATTGTTCCAGTTATATTTTCTTTATTCTTTAATTGTAACTCTTTTGCATTTCCACTTGTCTGATCATCAAAATTAAATATATAACATCCACTTTTATCACTTGTAAAATTTGTTCCCATCATACTTTCTGATGTTACTTGTGTTTTAATCGCATCTTTTACTAACTTTATACTACTTTCTGCGGCACTTTTCTTACTATTTTCTTTAATATTTTTGGTACTGCTATTACCATTAGTATTGCTAATATTACTATTACAGCTAGTAACTCTATTAATGTAAATCCCTTATTTTTATTCATTTATTACTCCCTCTACTTTCTTCCTATCATATTAAGTATATCTCCCCCCCCCGAAAGTGTTTGTCAAGAATTTTTTATACTAAAAAAACATATATTTAATTAGGAAGTGATGTAATGTTTTTAAGTATTTTAGCGGCTGCCTTAAAAGGGATGTTTTGCTTTACAGGAAGTTATTCAAATAATATATTTCCAGATCCATTATCTAGTGAAGAAGAAGAATATTATATTAAAAAATATTTAGACACTAAAGATAAAGATGCTAGAAACACTTTAATAGAACATAATTTAAGGTTAGTTGCCCATGTTGTAAAAAAGTATGAACAATCAAAAAAAGATACTGATGACTTAATAAGTATTGGTATAATTGGTTTAATAAAAGGTATAGATACATTTTCATATAAACATGGTACTAAACTTGCTACATATTGTGCAAGATGTATAAATAACGAAATTTTAATGTATTTTAGAAATGATAAGAAAAATAGTAAAAATATAAGTATTGATGAAAAAGTTGGTTTTGATAAAGATGGTAATGAAATTACATTTATGGAAATATTGAAAACACCAAAACCAGACTTTGCTGAAGATATTCATATTCAAGATAATATAAATTTGCTTATTAAATATATAGAAGTATTATCAAATAGAGAAAAAACAATAATATATAAAAGATATGGCCTTAACAATAATGAAGAATTAACACAAAAAGAAATAGCTAAAGAATTAGGCATATCAAGAAGTTACGTTTCAAGAATTGAAAAAAGAGCTTTAACTAAGCTCTTAAGAGAATTTATTAGAAATAATCAATATACTAAATAAAGTTTTTCTCATACTTTGAAAGTATTCTTTGCTTTGCTTTTTCAGTTCTAGCAGTATTTGCTAGTTCTTTTTTTGGCCCTTTTGAATTAGTATCAGAAACAATACTTACAATATCATTATCTTTTAAAACATAATCACCTGATACTAAATTATCATTTACAAATGCACATCTAAAATTATCTCCAAGTTTATCAGATATTTTATATGCATAATCAATAACTGTTGACCCATTTGGTAATTCTATTCCATCACCTTTATTTGAACATACATAAATACTTTTTTCTAGAAGTTCTCTTTTAACACATTCAGCAAATTCTTTATTATCACCAAATATTTCATCTAAATCTTCTAATGTTTTATAAAATTGGTATTTTTCTCTTATTGCCTTTTGCATTTTATCTCTTGCTTTTTCTCCATTTTTATCAAAATATGCTGCTATACCAAAAGATGCTACATCATCCATATCATACGTTCTAATTTGAGCTTGCACCAAAAGATCATTTGGTCCAAAAACATTTGTATGAAGTGATTGGTACATGTTTGATTTTGGAGTACATATATAATCTTTAAATCTATTGTGAACTGGATGATAAAGTTCATGTACATATCTTAATGATCTATAACAATCGTCTATATTTTTTACCATAATTTTAAGTACTTGAAGATCATGAATATCAGTTAATTTATTACCTTTTTTCATTCTCTCATATATTCCATATATATTTTTAAATCTAATTTTAATACTATTTACTATATCAGCTTTTGTAAGTGTTCCATTTATATTAGTTTTCATTTGTTCTAATATTCTTAAATTAGAATCTATAAGTGCATTTCTTACTTGTTCAAATTCTTTATATTGTTCTCTATCTATATAATAAAATGATTTATCCTCTAGTTCATGCATTATTCTATATGCACCTAGTCTATATGCTAAAGGAACATAAACTTCCATTGTTTCTAATGAATTTTCTTTCTGTTTTAATGGTCTCATACTGTCCATTGTTCTCATATTATGTGTTCTATCAGCAAGTTTTATCATTATTATTCTAACATCTTTTGTTATACTCATTAAAATTTTTCTAAGATTTGCATTTCTTTCTTCTTCTTTTGTTTCAAAATTAAGTTTACTTATTCTTGTAACACCATCTACTAATGTTGCTACTTCTTTATTAAATTCTTTTTCTATTTTTTCAAGTGTTATATTAGTATCTTCTACAGTATCATGAAGAAGTGCTGCACATAATGTATCTGTATCAACTTTTAAATCTGTTAATATAAGTGCAACCCAAATTGGATGAATTATATATGGTTCACCTGTTTTCCTTTTTTGTCCATCATGTGCTTCATAAGCCATTTCATACGCTTTTTTTACCATCTTTAACCCTTCGGGATTATATTCCGAAACTACTCTAAACAATTTAGATGCAAGTTCTTTATCATTCATATACTTCACCACACTTCACGAGTTTTATTAAGCACTAAATAAAATTGTTAAAAAGATTTTAACACCTGGAATATTAAAAGTCAAGAAAAAAGTATCACTTTTTTGTGATACTTTAAGCAGTTAAAGATTTAATTTTTACATCTTTACTAACACTAATTTGTGCCTTTGATATTTCTAATTGCCTACGTTGTTCTTCTCTCGCTCTAACTACTTTTAATTTTTCATATCTTTCATTTTCATAGTCAGTTAATCCTTTTGATAATTTTTTTAATTTAAGATATGCAATTTCTCCGTTTATTCCATCTATAATACTCATAATTAACATCTCCTTCTTTTGGCAACGATTAAGATGATACCATACCAAATAACAATTGTCAATTTATTCGACATATTTAGACAAAAAAAGTTATCTAAATTATATTATTCCATAGATAAGAAAAAAATTACACTATTGTGTAACTTTCTATAATCTAGGTCCAGATTTTTCTTCTTCATGTTTAGAAACAACTTCTTTTAATGTTTTTAATAATGGCTCTAATCTTTCAATTTCTCTCTTATTGTATTCATTAGCCATTTCTGAATCAATTATTCCAAATTTTGACTTTGTTGCTTGCTTCAATGTTGTTTTAAGGAAATCATTACATTCAAAAGACCCTTTAATTGAAGTACTAAAACCACTAGTATATAAAAGCTCATATACTGCTCTCATGTCATCAGGTGTTAATTTCTTTTTAGTTACAAAATTCATAAAATAATCATCAAATAATTTATAAATTTCATTAACATTCAACATAAACACTTTATCTTTATTTTCATTTTCTTCTACACTTACTCTGTATATTCCATTTTCATTATAGATATCATCTAGTTTATAAGATTCAATCAAACATGTTTTATTTCTTCCACTAGGAATATTTTTTAATATACAATGAGTAACTATTAAATTCAAAACATTTTCATCTATGCCCATTTTTTTTAATTCTTCACGTAATTGTCTTGTTTGTTGCTCTTCTTTAGACAATTCCCAAAAAGGCGGTAATTCTAATGAAGGCAATTGCATTTTCTCACTTTCATTCACTTGTTTTCCAAATTGTTCATTATATTGTTTGCATATATTATTTTTTACATAAAAAATTAATTGTGACTTTTCATCCAAATTGGTATTTACATTTGATTTTTCAGTATTATATTTATTAATAAAATTAATAAAATTAGTAAACATATAATCATCATAACTATATTCTATTTCACTTTTTAAAAATTCAAAACAATCAATTTCTGAACAATTTTCGCTTCCATTACAATTTTGTAAAATTCTATATGTACTTTTTAAATCTTCTATTGTCAATTTTTTTTCTTTTGATAGTTCTGTAAAATATTTATTTAAAATTTTATATGTACCAGTTGCATCCAATTCAAATTGCTTATATTGATTATAATAGTAATAACTTTTTGAATTCATTAATGGTGATAATGTATTATTAATATATAGATCACCAACATTATAAACACCATCTGCATTATAATATTTTTTAAAATTTCCATGTTCTAATATATTTTTTTGATCTATTTCATCATTCACACTCATTGTAATACAATGAGCAATCATAATTCTAATTGAATCATCTGGAATTCCTATCTCATTAAATAACTTGACTGAAAATTTTTGCACCAAATATATTTCTTTTTCTTCTTCAGATAAATCTATATTCCATAAGTATTTGCCTTTTTCTTCAGATAATATTTTATCATTTGAAAATATATTTTCAAAATTATGAAGAGCCTTTTTTGTTTTATCTAATGCTCTAATTGCCCTTTCTACAGTACATTCATATTCGTAATCATCATTTAATACTTCAGGATTATTTTCATTCTCTTTTATAGATGTATTCAATTGTTTTATATATTGCTCAATTATATTTTTTGTAACATCAACAATTAATTGAACTTTTTTATTTTCCATATTTTTTTATTTTCTACATCAAATAATTTTATTTATTTTTTCAATACTTAATGTAAACTCCTCCTTTCCATTAGTATACCCCCCCCCCGGAAGCATTTTGTCAAGCAAAAATTTGACCAATTTACAAAAAAAATTACACTATTGTGCAATTTTTTCAACGTCTAATTTAACATCTATTCCATTTAAGTTAAAGCTTTCACTTAAATCTTCTTTTTTTACTATATCAACAGATAAAGTTTCCTTCTTTATGTAGTCAGCAAATTCGCCTATTATAGAGTCAATATCACCATAATAATATAACGTAATTCTATCTGCTACATCAAAATCTTTAACTTTTCTTAAATTTTGTACTTTTGATACAAGTTCACGAACAATACCTTCATTTATTAAATCTTCTGTTAAAGTAGTATTTAATATTATAAAGTTATTATTTTCTTTAGCAGCATCAAATCCTTCTTTTGATTCAATTCTTATATCAACCATTTCTTTTGTTATTTCAATACTTTCACCATTAAACGCAGCAATAATAGTATTTCCATTTTGAAGTTTATTTACATCTTCATCAGTTAAAGTACTAAGCATTTTAGCATAATTATTTATTTCTTTACCAAACATTTTACCACATACTTTAAAATTAGGTTTTATAGTAAAGTTCATATATTTACTTAAATCATTTTCAAATACTACATTTTTAACATTTAATTCTTCTTTAATAAGATCAGTTAAGTCACCAATTAATTCTTTATTTTTTCCATCTATAATTATTTCACTTATTGGTTGACGAACCTTTATTTTAACTTCTTCTCTTGCATTTCTACCAAGTGAAATAAGATCACGAACAAGATCCATTTTTTCTTCTATAGCTTCATTTATCATATTATCATCACATACTAGATAATCTTCTAAATGTACTGATTCTTTTCCTGTTAGTTTAATAAATAATTCTTCAGTAATAAATGGAATAATTGGCGCAAGTAACTTACATACTCCAGTTAATACTTCATAAGTTGTTTTATATACTGCCTTTTTAGAATCATTAAGTTCTGAGCCCCAGAATCTTCTTCTATTACGTCTTATATACCAGTTAGATAAATCTTCATTTAAGAAAGTAAATACATATTTTGTTACTTTATTTAAATCATATTCATCAAATGCCTCTGTCATATTTTTAACAAGCTTATTATATTTAGATAGTAACCATTTATCTATTTCTTCTCTTTTTTCATATGGTACATCAAACTCTCTTGGATCTACATTATCAGTATTTGCATACATTTCAAAGAATGTATATGTATTTTTAAGTGTTCCAAGTATTTTAGAGTTTACATCTTTAACTCCTTCTTCATCAAATCTAAGTGGTGTCCATACTGGTGATGCATTAAGCATGTAGAATCTTACTGCGTCTGCACCAAACTTAGACATTTCTTCTTCCGGATCAATAATATTACCTACTGATTTACTCATCTTTTTACCATGTTCATCAAGCATCATATCATTTACAACAACATTTTTATAACTTGATACACCAGATACTAAAGTAGATATACAAATAAGTGAATTAAACCATCCTCTTGTTTGATCTACTCCTTCTGCGATGAAATCTGCTGGGAACTGACTTTCAAATAATTCTTTATTTTCAAATGGATAATGATATTGTGCATATGGCATAGCACCTGAATCAAACCAAACATCCATAACATCTGTTACCCTATTCATTGTTTTACCACATTTTTCACATTTAATATGAACATTATCTATATATGGTCTATGAAGTTCCATAGATTCTATATCTATATTATCTACTGACTTTTCTTTTAATTCTTTTATTGAACCAATACAAGTTACATTACCGCAATCACAAGTCCAAAGAGGCATTGGACAACCCCAATATCTATTTCTTGAAATTCCCCAATCTACCATACCTTCTAGCCAGTTAGCAAATCTTTTTTCACCAACATAAGCAGGATGCCAAGATACCTTTTTATTTGCTTCTATTATTTCTTTTTGTCTTGCTGTTGTTTGTATATACCATGCTGGTTTTGCATAATAAATAAGTGGTTTTTTACATCTCCAACAATGTGGGTAATCATGTGTTAATTTTATTTTCTTAAATAATTTATCATTTGTCTTTAAGTATTTGATTATTTCTATTTCAAGATCACTATCTGTTACAACTGTTCCTTCCCATGGACCAATCTTATACTTACCATCTTTATCAACTGATTGAACAAACGCAACCCCATTTTCTTTTGCTACTCTAGAGTCATCTTCACCATAAGCTGGAGCAATGTGTACAATTCCAGTACCATCAGCATCTGTAACATATGTATCAGCTAAAATAACAAATGCTTTACCTTCTACTTTAGCAAATGGAAGTAATTGTTCATAAGAAAGTCCTTCTAAATCTTTACCAGTAAGTTCTTCTAATACCTTAAAGTTATCACCTAATACTTTTTCAGCAAGTGATTTACCAACTATAAATTTGTATCCCATTGATTCAACTTTTAAATACTCATAATTTGGATTAACACATAAAGCAACGTTATCTATAAGTGTCCATGGTGTTGTTGTCCAAACAAGTACATAAGTATCTTCATCTTTTAATTTAAATGGTACTATTACAGTATTAACTGATACATTTTTATATCCTTGTGATACTTCATTAGCAGAAAGTTCAGTACCACATCTTGGACAATATGGAAGTACTTTATTTCCATGATAAATTAATCCTTGGTCAAATATATTCTTTATAAGCCACCATTCTGATTCAATAAATTCATTACTACATGTAATATATGGATTTTCCATATCTATAAATTGACCCATTTGATCAGTTACTTTTTTAACTATATCAATATTAGTTGCTGTTTCTTTATTACATTCTTTACAGAAATTTTCAATACCAAATTTTTCAATATCTGCTTTTGACTTAAATCCTAGTTTCTTTTCAACATTTACTTCTATTGGAAGACCATGTGTATCAAGTCCTATTTTTCTAAGTACTCTATTTCCTTTCATAGTTCTATATTTACAAATAGAATCTTTTATAGTTTTAGCAAATACATGATGAATACCAGGTTTAGCATTCGCATATATTGGTCCATCATAGAATACAAAGTTCTTACAATTGTTTCTGTTTTCTATTGTTTTATTTAATATGTCTTCACTTTTCCATTTTTTTAATATTTTACTTTCCATTTCTTCATTAGATACTTTATCTAAACTTTCAAATATTTTCATAAATCTATCCTCCTATAATTACATAACCATAATATACTATAAATATTAATAACATGATTAATCCTTCGCCTTTATCTAGTTTTCTTTTCTTAAATGTTAACAAGAATAAAAGTATTGCCGCTCCTATCATTGTAAACATATCAATATAATTAAATGTTCCAACATTAATATTTCCTATTAATGCACATGGAAGTCCAATAACAATTCCTATATTAAAGATATTACTACCAATAATATTTCCAATTGCTATATCATTTTCATGTTTTCTAGCAGCTTGCACACTTGTTACTAACTCTGGAAGACTTGTTCCAAATGCAACAATTGTAAGTGATATCATCTTTTCTGATACATTAAGTGCCTTTGCTATAGCACTTGCATTATCAACTACTAAGTTACTACCAGCAACTATTCCAACAAGTCCTATTAATACAAATAATAATGACTTCCCTATTTTGTATGGTGCTTCTTCATTTTCTTCTTTATTATTTTTAGCAATAGATGCTAAATAATAAATAAATACTATAAAGAAAAGCAAAATAACAAAACCATCTGTCCTAGTTATTACATTTGTAATTTTTTTATCAAATACATTATCAAATGACAAAACTGTTAATAATACTGAAAATAATATCGTAAGTGGTATTTCTTTTTTTACAGTATTATCTTTAACTGCCATAGATGAAAATAATGATGATATACCTAGTATTAATAATATATTTAATATATTACTACCTACTACGTTACCTAATACTATATCTGAACTACCTGAAAGTAGTGCTTTAATAGATACAGCAAGTTCTGGTGCACTTGTTCCAAATGCTACTATGGTAAGTCCTATTACCATTTTTGATACTTTTAAGTTTAGTGCTGTACTACTTGCACCATCAACAAATATGTCCGCACCTTTTATTAAAAGTACAAATCCTACTATTAAAAGTAGTATACTTATTATCATTTTTATCCCTCCAATATATAAAAAAAGCCTATGATGTAAGGACGATAAATCGCGGTACCACCTTACTTCATAGACTTACTATGCTCTTTATTCATTTAACGCATGAGTTTTACGTTTTACCCTAAATATCAGGTAAAAATATCAAGAGTGATCTAATATTTAAATTTATTAATGTCTCTCACCAATTAACATTTTCTCTTTAAATAAACTTTTAAATATCCGTCTCCATCATCTATTCTATATCATCGATTACTTCAATATCATCAACTAATTTTAGTTGTTCTTCTAAATTAATCTTAAGTTTTCTTTTAAACATAATAATATTTTTTCTTAAAAGTGATGCCTGATATTCTATCTTTTCAGATCTCACAAGAGCATCATTAATTATTATGCTTGCATTTTTCTTAGCCTCTTCCAACATTAAATCTCGCTCTTGTTTAGCAACCCTTCTAATGTGTTCTCCAGTATTTTCAGCCATAACAATTGCTTTATTTAAAGTAGCCTCTAATTCATCAAACTTTTGTGCTTTTTTAATTAGTTCATCACTAGTTTTTGCATTTTTTATTTGACTTTTCAAAAGTAATATTTCTTCATTTTTTTGTCTATTTGACTCAATTAGTTTTTCAACTTGATTTATTACCTCGTCTAAGAAGCTATTTACTTCTTCTGGATTATAGCCATGAAGTGTTCTACTAAATTTTTCCAAGTTATCACCTCTTAAAGCTATGTGCATTATATTAACACTTTATTTTTATTTTGTAAACCTTTATAGTTCCATATTATCATTTTTTGTTTTTCTAAGTTTGTCTTCTTCTTCACTCATTTTTCCTTGTACATTAATATTCTTTGGTGTACATAAGAATATTCCAGGTCCAAGTTTTTGTAAATCTCCACCAATCGCATATAACGTTCCACTTAAAAAATCTACTATTCTTTTAGCCTGTTCTTGTGTTACTCTTTTTAAATTAACAACTACAGTATTTCTCTTTTTTAAATGATCTGCAATTTGTTGACTTTCTGAGTATGCTCTTGGTTCTAAAAGAATCATTTTATTTCCTTCACTATTTGAATCTTTATATGCTTCATCTATACCTAGTGAATAGTATTCATCTTCACTTATTTCTGATCCAACGTTTTCTTTTCCAAAAATTTTATCAAACATTCCCATAATTTATTCCTCCATATTATTTAACTATAGTTAATTTTACCATAAAAATAAATAAATTTAAATATGTTTTTGTTATATTTTTTAAAATTAAGTAAAGAAAAAAGATATTAACAATAATATCTTTAGAATTATTTTTCATTTTTAAGTTTATTAATTTCTTCTATAGATAGACCTGTTGCTTTTGATATGTCCTCAAGTGACATATTCATTAATAATAAGTTTTTAGCAATATTTACTTTTTCTTTTGACACACCCTTAGAAATACCATCATTAATACCTGATGTATAACCAGTTTCTTTTGCTTCAGAAAGTAAACTATTTTGTATCTTCTTTTTATCTTCTTCTTCACTCATATATTTTTGAAATTCTGGATTATCATTTACTATTGTTACATTTGTTATATACTTATCTACTATATCATCTTTTGGCATATTTTCAAGCTCCTTTTTATCTAAATCAAGCATTATTAAATATAGATTTTTCTTGATTTCATCTTCATTTTTACTATACCACAACTTATTATAATAATCCATATTTATTTCATATATTATGAAATTTT
>ERZ826016.3112-NODE-3112-length-11878-cov-3.873890_pt1 | contig 11878 bp, 9 predicted proteins | sample MGYA00519872_ERZ826016 | MGnify/ENA primary metagenome ERZ826016 (study PRJEB31778, sample SAMEA3449218) | human gut metagenome | biome: human gut; feature: human-associated habitat; material: faeces | place: United Kingdom | collected 2010/2012 ... | reverse complement strand
TTCATGTTCACATTGTAATTAATTCCGTCAGAAAGTATGAGGGCAAAAAAGAACGCTGGCAGGATAAGCCATGCGAATACAGGCAGGGATGCAAACATAAAAGCACCGGCAAGTTTATGCGCGCAGCAAAGCGTTGGGTAATGCGGGAGTGTATGCTAAAAGGTTACAATCAGGTAAATTTGCTGGCTTGCTCTGCTGGTAACGATTATTGGGTAGAGAAGCGTGGAAAGGAGGCAAATCCTGATTTTAAAACAGATAAAGATATGATTCGGGAGAGGCTGGATGCATTGATACAGCATGCAGAATCTTTGGACCATATGATATATTATCTGGAGCATGTGGAAGACTGGCAGATTCGTGAGACTAATAAAACCATATCCTTTCGGATGCCACATATGAAGAAGTCCATTTGTGGGAAGTCTCTGGGTGAGAGGTATGATAAGGATGCATTGGAAAATCGGATCGCGGAAATTATTGCTCTCAAGGAAGAAAAACTTAGGGCAGAGCAGGAGACAATGCGTGAGGAAACGCTTGAGATTACAAAGGAGCAAGCGTTTGTGGCGATACCGGTGGAAGCGACTGCTGCAGAGGAACTTGAGAAAATCGTTGAGGTGGAAGAACCTGCAGCGGAAATGTTTGAAGCGATTTTGGAAGATGAGTATCTCGTTGCAGGAGAAAGCAAATTGGTTTATGAAACTTCAACATCATCAGAACCTGACTATACGGAAGAACTGGCAGAATTACAATCACGATTCATATGCTTACAATATGAATTTCAATACAATCTGGATAAGATTTCGGATCTTGATTATGAGCATCGTTACAGGAATCCGGAATATATTACTTATCAATCCAATTTATTACGGATTGTGGATAAGTCTTTATATATCAATCAATGGACAGAGGAATTAGCTAAATGTGGCTTGTTTCAAAAAGATTTGAAGATGATGTATAAGGAGCAGATTGAAGCTGCTACTATAGAGGTAAAACGTATAGAGGAAGAAAACGAGCGGATATTGGATAAAGCCGGTTGCCGTTCGGAAAGTGAGCTTTACGCAAAGCAGCAGGCTTATGACAAGAACTGGAGTCTGTGTAATACCTTGGCGGAGCGTAATCGTAGCATTAAAGAAGAATGTGAAGGAATCACTCTAGAGTATGCACAGTTGTTTAGAGGTGCAGAAGGTGTCTTAAACAGTGAAGGATTCGGCAATAATAAACAGGTAGATGATATAGCAGAGAAAAAGGCGAAGGCTATTTTGAAAGATATGCATGGAAAAGATTTTTCTGAGTATGGATTTCGGGATGATTGTATTAAGGCGGAGATGAAATTACAGAATGTGGACAAAGACAGAAGTTATGAAAGAGGTGTTCGTATTCGATAAGATTGAGTGAGGTTTGACCCATATTGTGGTTCAAACCTCGCAGATTTCTTAACAGAAATCATTATATCATTGTAGGATAAATTCGCCAATAATATGAAAAAATCATAATCTTAACTTTTAACTTTACAAATAAAGTTAAAAAAGTTAAAATAGACGTGTAAGGAGGGTTGCTTATGACTAACGAAGAATATAGCAAGATTATTGCCGAGATTGAAACATTGCCAACAGGCGGTATTACTTATAAAAAGATAAGTGGAAAAGAGTATGCTTATTACCAATGGCGCGAGGATGGAAAGCAACGTACCAGAAGGACAAAAGATGAAGAGTTAGAACAACTTTCCAGACAAATTGAGAGAAGAAAAGAACTTCAACATTTAATAAAAGACATAGATAATCAGGAAGTAAATGAAGAAAAGCCAGCTTCTTTGTTTCGATGTACGGTAAGAATTGGTGAGGACCTAGAGCGTTTTGTAAAACCAGTGACAAAGTGGGTGAAACGTGAATGTTATCAGCAACTTCATGATTATGTTTATGGAGATATACATGATAGAGTGTATATTCTGTATGGTCTTAGGAGAACAGGTAAAACAACACTGATTCGTCAGTTGATATCTGAAATGGATGCATCAATGAGAAGTAAAGCAGTGTTCATTCAAATACAGGATAGTAAGACCTTGGATGACGTGAATCAAGATTTAAAGATTCTGGAAGAAAAAGGCTATCGATATGTGTTTATCGATGAGGTTACACTGCTGAACGATTTTATCGAAGGTGCCGCATTGTTTTCTGATGTGTTTGCGGCAAGTGGCATGAAGATTGTACTTTCCGGTACAGATTCCTTAGGTTTTATGTTTACAGAGGATGAGGAGCTATATGACAGATGCATTATGTGTCATACAACATTCATTCCATATCGCGAGTTTGAAAGAGTGCTGGGGATTGTAGGTATTGATGATTTCATCCGATATGGCGGAACAATGAGCCTTGGTGGAAAGCAGTATAATGATAATGCCATGATTTTTGCCACTAAGAAGAGTACCGACGAGTACGTTGACAGTGCCATCGCACGAAACATTCAGCATTCTTTGAAGAATTATAAGTACGAAGGTCATTTCCGTTCTTTACGGGATTTGTATGAGAAAAATGAATTAACAAACGCAATTAACAGAATTGTAGAGGATATGAATCATCGATTCACGATGGAGGTATTGACCAGAGATTTTAAATCAAATGATTTGAGCATTTCAGCAAGTAATTTGCGAAAGGAGAGGGAAGAACCGACAGATATTCTCGATCGTATTGATATTCTTAAAGTGAATGAAATGCTGAAATCTTTGCTGGAAATCAAGGATAAGGAAGAACAAAAGGTTGAAATTCAAGATGCACATCGTTATGAAATAAAAGAATACTTGGATTTGCTTGACTTAACTGTGGAAATAGAAAGCAGATGGATGTCTGATTATAATCGAAGAGAATCAAGAACTGCATTTTCACAGCCAGGTATGCGTTATTCCCAAGCAGAGGCGCTGGTTAAATCGCTTATGCAGGATGATATGTTCAGAGGCTTATCCCTTGAAGAGCGAAAGAGAGTAACTGAAAGAATAATAGATGAAATCAAAGGCAGAATGATGGAGGATATTGTTCTTTTGGAAACGAAGCTTTCTAAAAAGAATTGTGAAGTGTTCCGCTTGCAGTTTGCAATTGGCGAATTCGATATGGTGGTGTTTAATCCGGATGAGGGAACTTGTGAAATCTATGAAATTAAACATAGTAAAGAAGTTGTTCCACAGCAGTGCAAGCATTTGTTAGATAAACAAAAATGTAAGGATACTGAATTTAGATACGGTACAATTACCGGAAAATACGTGATTTATCGTGGTGCTACAACATCACTTGTTCAGGCAGGAGTGGAGACATTGGAAGATGTGGCTTATCTGAATGTGGAAGAGTATTTGAAGAAGTTGTAAGTGTGTAAAAATATGTCCAAGAAACTAATTAATGGAGGCACATATTGAAATTAATAGAACAACAGCTTGCTCTTTATGAAGAGGAATACAAAAAATTTATGGGAACTAATCAGTTCCCCAAATATGAGTTGCAGTTTAAAGAGGTATCTTTGAATGTTGCAGATAATTACGGATTTGATAGTGTTGCTTTTGCTGCTTATCAAACTCAAACAAATAAACATACGCTTGTTGTCAGTACAAATCTTAAATTATCTAAACATGTAATATTTCATGAGTTTACACATATATACGATTCGTATAGATATGTTAAAGGCGATAAAGTAAGATATGCGGGTTTGTCTGGCTTTACAGAATATCATGCATCACAAGTAGAATTGATGCAATTATTAAATGTTGAAAATATTGATGATTCTTTCACTTTTTCTATGGATTCGATAATAAATACGATTTCTGGCAAAAAGAGTGTAAAGCAATATATCGATGAAAGACAGCAACATGCTATTGATTTGTTTGAACGAAAAGACTTTCCGGCAAACTTAGAAACATTGAAATCTGCTTTAGGTATTCTATATAATTATTTTGGTTTACGTTCAATTTGTGAGATGTATGCTATAGATTATAAAGAGAAAATAAATAATGAGGCATTTCTGAAATATATATCAACTTTACAGTTTTGTCCTTTAAACAATTTAATGCATGGATGGTTAGATGAGAAGAAAATAGATCAAAGTATTGAATTATATGTAAATATTATCTTTCCGCTTATTGAGAAATTTAAGCTGGCATAGTGCATGAGTATGTGCCTAAGAGTTTTTAGTAAGTTAAATGTATAAATGGAAAGGATGATGCAATGAGTAAAAATACTTTTAGCATATCAGGGGATAAAATATATATAACAAGACCTGAATGGAATTATATGGCATGTGCTACGGTAAGGGACGATTATGAAGAAGAAATACAGAATGCTACTTGGGGTTTGAATAACGAAAGATACCTTTATAATCAAAAGCTAGGGTATCTTCATGCTTATATAATGAAAAAGTGGTATGGCGAAGAAGTTTGTCAAAGCATGAAGGAACAGGATTTTGTTATTGATCATATGGATAATAATAGTACTAATTGTTGTATAGATAATCTTTGTTTTTTATCAAATGCATATAATAAGGCGAAAGGACTTACATTTGATCAGGAAAATGAGGACAAAAGATTTATTGCATTGACTATAACTAAGGATTTTTATACAAAACTTTATCAAATAACAATTAAGTTTAATTATCCGGCAACATTAGTCTTAAATGGATTTGAGAAACTTGCAGTTGTCGAATTGGCGTACTTGTTGTATGAAGGGGATTATCGTAGAGTGATAATTGAGGCACAAAATATCTTACTTGAGTATAAAGAAGCATATACATTTTCGCCAGAAAAATTACGAGCTATTGATTATCATATAGAAGGTTGCATAGGAAAAGTTTTGCCACCGGAAGTTCATGAAGAGTATTTGAGTGGTAGACATGGACATGGTGTTTGCATTATGCACAGAATTGCACCATTAAAAAATTGGACGAAGGATGTTGGAGAAAAATATTTTATTATAACAGACATCGCTGGTGGTGCAAGGTATCAGATAGAGTTATAGAAAGAACTATATAGCATCTGGATGGATTGAAAAAAGAGGTTTACATCGGTTTATAAGATGCAAGCCTCTTTTAGGTATTATAAGTTTTCAATTTCAAGCAAATCCACTTTCTGCCCATCCATCCCTATCACATTCTCGCGTTGATTCTTGCATATGAGCAAATCGGGATGTTCTTTATCTAGAAATTTATGGAATATGCTTTCAGCCTGTGCGTAGTACATAAGGGCTACTTTGGCATTGCGCATTGAGGCATGGACGGCGGCAAGGTTTTGAAGCAGATATCCTTTGGTAAGGGCGTCGGATTCATATACTTTATCCGTGATGCCAATACAGTTTGTGAAGATTCTTGCAGCTTCCGGAAACTTGCCTTGCTGATATAAAAGCTTGGCATACGTGGTCATGGTATAGAGGCCGTTTGGAGAAAACTGCATTTGTGTCTGTATAAGTACATTAGCAGATTTTTGGATGTAATTCAAAGCCTGCTCTGATTTGTGCAGTTTCATACAATAACTTCCGGCATCCAGATATATGGATGATAAATTAAAGATGCGAGTGGTGCCTTTTTCACAGGCTTCTGCAATTGCTTTTTCTTCCAGTTCCAAAGCCTTCACTTGGTTTTGATGAATCATAGAGGCTTCCGTTGCCTTGTAGTGAAGAAGTGTGGCACTGTCCTCGTTGGTAATGTTCTGATAAAGGTAGCAGATGCCTTCGTATTCTCCAAGAAGCTTTTGGAATAGACGGTAGTGATGCAACTGAGAACTGATTTCTAATCCATGAGAAACTAATTTCTTCCAAGTGATCCGTTCATTCTTGTTTACAAATAGCAGAGTAGTATTCAAGATATCTAATGCAAATTGAATGTGCTCATGATTGCTATCTGAAACCATCTGTAACAGAGTAGCAAAAAAATCGGGAGCCTGACTTAAGGAAAGCATTTTCCTTGCATTAATAATTTTGCGCAAGTATGGATTCAGCAACAGTCGTTGATGGTCCTTAACGAGTAGACCACGTTCTTCTAAAATCTGAAGCTCATTGATATATGCACCATGCCAGTCATAAAAGAGCTTTATCGGGAATCCGCTATCCGGAGCAAGTGCAATTACAGATAAGACGATAAGTGTATCAGGCTCTAACTGTTGTAAGTCAAGCAGGGATTCTATATGTTTGTGGTAAGCAAGTTTACGGTTTTGATTGTCTTTGTTTAAAGTAATATTGCTGATGTCCTCCTTGAACAAAACATTTTCTTTTAATTTGGTTAAAAGATTTTGAGTGGTTATGGTTCCATAGGAAAGCAAACGTGCCAGTAATTCAACGGTCATTGTATGATAGTGAACACTTTCTAAGAGAAGATGTATCTCATCATCGGTGTATAAGCACTGGTCTGTACAATGCATTTTGAATAGTTCTTTTGCTACAGAAAATTCTGCTGTTACCTCATAAAGAGGATAGCCGGTAAAATTATTATGTGTGGTAAATACAGTTTTGCATTTTAGGGAGCAGACCTGAGATAGTAAATTCTCCTGTGCTGTAGCCGGATTAAAGTTATCAATTACAATGAGACTATCATTCTTTAAAGTTTTTAAGAAACGAAAATGTCTGCGAAAGCGTTCTTTTTCGGTTAATGTATCCGAATCATCCACAAATTCCATATCTGCAATCATTTCATACAGGCTACCAGTATATTCCAAGAACAGAATATTGGTGTAGTCTTTTTTGTGTGCTTTGCAGTAAACCTTAATAAGTTCACTTTTACCAATACCTGGGATGCCATAAAGAAAGAGAGTGTTATGTTCTTCCAAAAGAGCATCTATAGCGGCAATGGATTCCGGTCTGTCAATATATGTCTTTACCGGTTTTGGGACAGTGGCAGTAATGATAATATCCTCTACAGCCGGAGAGATATCATTGGCTTTCAGATTTGCTTTCACAAAAGGTCTTGAAATGGCAAATAGTAAAATCTCTGATGCGAAAATGGCTGCCTTAAAAGTATCATTATCATTAAAATGGGAAAGTAACTGTCTGCGTTTTAATTCAGACACGGACACATCACTTATTAACAAATCATGCAAATCGGTTATTAACGCACCTACGTCGCTAATCATAAGGAAAACTTCTTCTTCCATATCTGCGTACATTTCTTCCTGATGCTTAGGAATCTGGTAGTAGCTTACAATTTTCGGGCTGATTTTAGCCTGTCCCTTCATCCATTTACAACACAAGCCTTCGTCAAAAGAAAAATCGGAATCATTCACGAAGCAGGAAAATAATGTGCTGATAAAAACAATCTGTGTCATATCCGCGGTTTCTATTAAATGTTTCTGTAGCAGTATTGCTACAGAATGAAAATCCAGTCTGTTCAATTCTTTTCTCCAATCGTTTGTCTAAAAATTTTCTCTTTAAAATATTCGTTTGCGAACACACAGAGTCTTAAGGAAAGTATATCATAGAATAGCATATCGAACAAGTGTTTGTTTTTTTCGGCAACGCTCAAAATCCGGTCAAGTCTCATTCAATTTCAAATGGATTCATCATTGTTACAATAACCTTAGTTTTTGAAGACTAGGTAATTTTTAAGAGAGTGAGGTGATGCATAAGTTATGAATCAAGTGATGGAAAATGAGAACGGAGTTAAATCAGGTATTCCAATTTGGCGAAAGTATACGCTTTCTGTGCAGGAGGCATCGGAGTATTTTCATATTGGATACAAGAAACTCAGGAAGTTGATAGATGAGCATCCGGATGCGGATTTTATTCTGTGGAATGGTACCAGACCACAGATAAAACGCAAGAAGTTCGAAGCGTATATAGATGAAAATCTTAGCGCCATCTAGCATGGCAGACAAACGATTTTCGGTAGAAATAGAGTCAGAGTTATGGTATATTGAATGTATCATAGCTCGGCTCTCCAATTTGGAAAGGAGCAAATGATATGTCATATGATGTAAGACGCGACAATAAAGGTCGCAAACTATTAAACGGTGAGAGCCAGAGAAAAGATGGAATGTATGAATACAAGTACTTGGACAATGCAGGTAAGAGAAAGTCAGTGTACAGTTGGAAACTGACGGCATCAGACCCATTACCTCCGGGAAGAAAAGCATGTGTTCCGTTAAGAGAAAAAGAAAAGCAGATTCAGAAGGATTTGTACGAAGGGCTTCGCTATGAAGGTGGAGACATAACGGTTCTTGAATTGGTTAAGAAATATGTTGATCAGAAAAGAGGCGTGCGTCATAACACCAAAGCTAATTATAATTTTGTGATAAACATTATTGCAAAAGAGGAATTTGGGCAGAAACGGATTGATAGGGTGAAGTTATCCGATGCCAAGGCATGGCTTATTAAGCTACAGGATGACGGAAGAGGATATTCTACCATTCATACAGTGCGGGGTGTAGTCAGACCTGCATTTCAGATGGCGGTAGATGATGACCTGATTCGGAAGAATCCATTTGAGTTTCAATTAAATACTGTGGTGGTAAATGACAGTGTTACCAGAGAGGCTATCAGCAGGGCAGAAGAAAGGGCATTTCTTAAGTTTGTAAAGGAAGATAAGCACTTGGCCAAGTATTATGATGGGATGTTTATTCTGTTTAAGACCGGACTTCGAATCTCTGAATTTTGCGGGCTGACTATCAGTGATATTGATTTTAAGAATAATCGTATCAATGTGGACCATCAGTTACAGCGAACCAGAGACATGCATTATATCATAGAAGATACCAAGACAGCCTGTGGTGTACGCATGATTCCCATGACGCCGGAGGTTAAGGAGTGTTTTGAACGGATTATTGGTAATCGTCCGAAACCTAATGTGGAGCCTATGATTGACGGCAGGAGCGGATTTTTATTTTTGGATAAAAATGAAATGCCGATGGTGGTGTTGCATTGGGAGAAATATTTTCAGCATGTTGTGGAAAATACAATCGTATCTACAGAGTGCAGCTTCCGAAAATAACTCTTCATGTATGCAGACACACTTATTGCAGTAACATGGCAAAGGCAGGAATGAACCCAAAGACCTTGCAGTACCTTATGGGACACAGCGATATCGGTGTAACATTGAACACTTACACACATTTTAAGTTTGAAGATGCACAGGCAGAAGTTTTACTTATGGATGAGAGTTGTCGTAAAAAATCATTTTAAGCGTCGTAAAACATTTTTGGTATGAGTGAGTAAAATGCTATGGAGGCAGTTATGTCTGCCTCCGGCAGTATAAAGTTACTTCCTAAAAAAGGTGCTGTCGTAGAGATAACTCAAATACGACAGTATTTACGACAAACAAGTGAAAAAATATGCCAAATTAAACGAAATTATACTGAAATAAGGTTGAAGGTAAAAGTGCTAAAAACTCAGTAAAATCAAGGATAAACAAGGAGTTTTAAGGGATGATAAAAATATTATTTATCTGCCATGGCAACATCTGCCGCAGCCCCATGTGTCAAAGCATTTTCACCCACATGGTCAAAGAACAGAATTTAACAAACCACTTCAAAATCGATTCTGCAGCCACAAGCCGCGAAGAGATCGGAAATCCACCGCATTACGGAACAGCCGGAAAACTTCGCCAGGTCGGGATTCCGTTGATCCCGCATAGAGCGGAACAGATGACAAAAGCAGATTACGATGCATATGATTATCTGATCGGAATGGATTCTATGAATATCCGTAATATAATGCGTATTATTGGAAAAGATACACAAAAGAAAGTGTACAGGCTGTTGGATTTTTCGGATAGTCCAAGAGACATTGCAGATCCATGGTACACCGGGAATTTTGACCGGACCTATGAGGACAGTGTGGAGGGGTGCAGGGCCCTGTTAGAAAAAATCAAACAAGAATATGACCTTTAAGAGATAATTTATAACAGAAAAAACAGCAGAAAAGAAGGTTTCTTTAGTAAGTAAAAATAACCCTTTTTAAAAGCATAAAAATTGTGAAAATCAGTTGACGAACAGATGTCAGATAATTAAAATAGAAGTAAGAATTTATAGTTACAAAGAGTATGCTATGAGGGGAAAAACATGAAGAGTCTAAAGAGAAAACTGCGGGTGGTTACCTGCATTATCTGTATCGTTTGTCTGGGGATTACGGCAGTGATCAGTTACAACATCGCATCATCAAAAATGTCCCAGAAAGAAGAGAAAAAGGCAGAACTGTCAGCCGAGAAAAATGCTCAGGAGATAGAGACATGGCTGAATGGATATGCGACATATTTAGAGGTGACGGCGGGGACGATGGAGGCTCAGAAGATGGCGGAGCCGGAAAACATTGCCCAATATCTGCAGGAACTTTTGCAGAACCAGAATGAAGACGGCATCATCTATGACATCTATTTTACGTCGGAAGATAACCGGATGACGGCGGGAAGCGGATATGAAGCGGACGGCAGCGTGGATTTTACAAAGCGCGGCTGGTATCTTGCGGCAAAAGAAAAGGACGGAGTGCACTACGAATCTCCATATAAAGATGCTGATTCCGGCAGATATGTCATTACACTTTCAAAAAAAGTGGAGTGGGATGGAAAAGTTGTCGGAGTTTTAGCAGAGGACATTTTCATCGATCAGGTTGTAGAGATCGTAAACAAATGCGAATTAGAAGGAAACAGCTATGCGATGCTGGTGGATCAGAATGATGGTCTGATGGTACATCCGAATGAAAAATACGGATATGTGGATGATGAACCGGTCAGGTTAAATGATTTAGCAGGAAATCCTTATAAAAAATTATCCGAAAAACTGGAAGCAGATGGAAAAAAGGTGCAGAACATCTGGCTGAAAGATTATGATGGAGTCACAAGAGGATTTTTTGTTGGAAAAGTAAAAAGCTGTGACTGGCATGTGGTGATCGCATTAGAAAAAGAAGTGCTGTATCAGGATGTCAATTCCATGTTGCAGGGCTTTGTAATTGCAATGGCAATTTCACTGGTGGTAGGAATCGTGATCATTACGATCATGACGAAAAAAATCGTAGATCCGATCCGGCATTTAGAGCATACCGTAACTTCAAATGATCTGAACGAAAGTATTCAGGTGGAGTCCAAAGATGAGGTGGGCAGACTGGCAAAAGGCTTTAATAAAATGCTGGGTAACTTGCGCGGACTTCTTTCTACATCAGAAGAAGCGGCCGGGAACATTGAAGAATCTTCCATGCAGCTGCAAAATATCACGGACACGATCGTACAGGGGGCAAAACGTGTAAAACAGGAAATGGAAAATATCAACGATACGATGAATGTCCAATATGAAAATGTGCATCAGAGCGAAGAAGTACTGAGTAATTTTGAACGGGAAATCAGTCGTTTTGAAGGGCAGTTTTCCGATATGGGAAGTACTATTGTATTAGCCAATGCCAAATTAACGGAAAACATAGAAGTAGTAGAAAAACTTGGAAGTGCGACAATGGCAAATATGGAAAATATTAACACCCTGCAGGAAAGTGTTAATGTCCTGGAGCAGAAATCAGAAAATATCACCAATATTATTTCCACGATCACAGGAATTTCAGGACAGACCAATCTGCTCGCACTCAATGCATCGATCGAAGCAGCAAGAGCCGGAGAAGCAGGAAAAGGATTTGCAGTAGTCGCAGATGAGATACGACAGCTTTCCGAGCAGACAAAAGATGCCACAGAGGAAATCCGCGATTTAGTAACCGAAATACAGGAGCGGATTGAAAAAACAGTATCACGGATACAGGAGTATGGACAGTCCTTCCGTGTAAATGCAGAGATCGCAACACAGGTGCAGGAGGCATTTTCTGCCATTGAAAGTGCAATTAAGACACTGGGCGAAATGAATACGGATATGTCTGAAGAATTGCAGGCATTTACGAATGCCCAGAATGCGATCCGAACATCGTTTGACAGTGTAGATGCGAATACCTCATCCTGT
>ERZ826016.3100-NODE-3100-length-11914-cov-2.587233_pt1 | contig 11914 bp, 8 predicted proteins | sample MGYA00519872_ERZ826016 | MGnify/ENA primary metagenome ERZ826016 (study PRJEB31778, sample SAMEA3449218) | human gut metagenome | biome: human gut; feature: human-associated habitat; material: faeces | place: United Kingdom | collected 2010/2012 ... | reverse complement strand
GAACGCGGATAAATTTGACGCCGAGATAGAAAAGTGCGGCGGTCTTGAGCTTGCCGTTCTCGGCATAGGCACAAACGGCCACATCGGTTTTAACGAGCCTGCAACGCCTTATGATTCATATACGCACACCGTGCTGTTAACGGATAAAACAAAGCAGATGAATGCAGAGCTGTTCGGCGGCCTTGAGAATGTTCCCGATAATGCCGTGACGATGGGACTGAAAACGATCTGCGAGGCTAAAAACGTCATCCTTGTCGCGTTCGGCAGCGAGAAGGCCGAGATAATCCACCAGCTGGTTTACGGCAAAACCTCAACATATGTCCCTGCGGCAATGCTTCAGATGCATATGAATATGACGCTTTTGCTGGATGATGCGGCAGCCGAAAAAATCAAATAAGCTAAGGAGCAGAATATGGGTAAGTACTTTGGCACAGACGGATTCAGAGGAGAGGCAAACGTCGATCTGACCGTCATGCATGCGTTTGAGATAGGCCGTTACCTCGGCTGGTATTACGGAAAGGATAAAAAGGCAAGGGTCGTCATCGGCAAGGATACGCGCCGCTCGAGCTATATGCTCGAATCTGCCCTGTGCGCAGGACTCACGGCCTCGGGCGCCGATGCATATCTTCTGCATGTCACAACAACGCCAAGCGTTTCCTACGTTGCACGCGCCGATGATTTTGACTGCGGCATTATGATCTCGGCAAGCCACAATCCCTATTACGATAACGGCATCAAACTCATTAACGGCAAGGGCGAAAAGATGGGCGATGAGCTGCTCAATGAGATTGAGGCTTACATTGACCGCGCCTCAGCCGGAGAGAAGGACTGCCTTCCGTATGCAACCGGCGAGAAAATCGGCCGCACCGTTGACTACTCGGCAGGCCGCAATCGCTACATAGGATTTCTCATCTCGCTTGCAACGCGCTCGTACAAGGGCAAGAAGGTCGGCCTCGACTGTGCAAACGGTTCGACTTGGATGATGGCAAAAAGCGTGTTTGACGCTCTGGGCGCGGATACCTATGTTATCTCCAATAATCCCGACGGTATCAATATTAACGTCAACTGCGGCTCAACGCATATTGAGCAGATGCAGAAATTCGTGCTCGCCAATAAGCTCGATGTCGGCTTTGCGTTCGACGGTGACGCCGACCGCTGCCTTGCGGTGGACGAAAAGGGCAACATCATAACCGGCGACCATATTCTTTATGTCTGCGGCAAATATATGCGCGACAGCGGAATACTCGGAGAGAAGAAGATCGTCACGACCGTTATGAGCAACATGGGCCTGTATAAGGCTCTTGACGAGCTTGGCATCGGCTATGAGAAGACCGCAGTCGGCGATAAATACGTTGCGGAGAATATGCGTGCAAACGGCTATATCCTCGGCGGCGAGCAGTCGGGACATATAATCTTCGGCCGCCTTGCAAACTCCGGCGACGGTATTCTGACCGCCATAAAGATCATGGAGACCATGTGCGAGAGCAAGCAGCCGCTGTCCGTGCTCGCAGCGCCGGTTGTCATGTATCCACAGCTGCTTAAAAACGTTGTCGTCACCGATAAGGACGAAACTCTTGAATGCGCCGAGGTCAAAAAGGCTGTTGCCGATATGGAAGCAAAGCTCGGTGACGACGGACGCATCCTTCTGCGCAAGAGTGGGACCGAGCCTGTTCTGCGCGTTATGGCCGAGGCAAAAACGCATGAGCAGTGCGAGGAGTGCGTTGACTATATAATCGACGCCATGCGCCGCAGCGGCAGACTTATCAAGGTGAAATGATATGTATACGATAAATGACCTGCTCGATCTGAGCAAAACCATAGCCGCTCCGCTTTTCGAGGGCAAGACCTACCCGTGGGAGGTGCTCGCGGATATAAGCGATTTTATTATCGCGCTCGGCAGCACTCTGCCCGAGGAGGAGTACGAAAAGCGCGGCGAAAACGTCTGGATAGCGCGCGACGCCGAGGTTTTTCCGTCGGCGTATATTGGCTCGCCGTGCATCATCGACCATGGTGCGCAGGTTCGCCACTGTGCTTTTATCCGAGGCAGTGCCATAGTCGGCAAAAACGCTGTTGTCGGTAACTCCACGGAGCTTAAAAACGTTGTTCTTTTTGACAGTGTGCAGACGCCGCACTATAACTATGTGGGGGACTCGATTCTGGGGTATAAGTCCCATATGGGAGCGGGGTCTATCACCTCCAATGTGAAAAGCGACAAGAAAAATGTGGTGGTGAAAAACGGAACGGAGCAGATGGAAACCGGAATCCGCAAAATGGGCGCCATGCTGGGCGACTTTGTGGATGTGGGCTGCAACAGCGTGCTTAATCCCGGCACGGTGGTGGGCCGGCGGTGCATTATCTATCCCACCTCCTGCGTCCGGGGTGTGGTGCCGGAGGATACAATTTTCAAGGCCCCCGGCAAGCTAGCGCATCGGGAATGATGCCATTAGCAATACTTATACGAAATATATTATTTTTGTATTTCACTTATAAATGACGCTGAGGTATGCAGAGATATCGTAAGTGATGCTTTTGAGTATTTGTGGCGTAATTATGAAAAGATAGAAGAAGCGACGGCTAAAACTTATCTTTATACAATCATTCGTACACGTTGCATTGACTATCTTCGCAAGCAAAATATCCATGAAGAATATGTAGAGTTCACTTCGCAATTAACTGATAAAATGATAGAAGTCGATTCACAACATTCTGATTCTCGTGTTTTGCGTATTCGTAAAGCTATGGAAAAGTTGACTCCTTATAATTATCATATATTGGAAGCATGCTATATTCATAATAAGAAATATAAAGAAGTGGCCGAAGAATTGAATGTAAGTGTTGCGGCTATTCATAAGAATATAGTAAAGGCTTTGCGTATTCTTCGCGAAGAATTGGGGCAAGAGGGTAACCGGAATAGACTTTAAAACGTAAATATATATATTGAATACATTATTTATGGATGAAAAGAATATAAATATAAGTAAGTCGGAAGAAGAACTCCTGGAAATTATGGAGAATCGTTCTCATATAACTGCTGATCAATTACATAATTTGAAAGAAGATGAGGAGTGCTTGCAAGCATGTTCTGATTTGGCAGAAATTGTGATAGAGATGCAGAAAAAACAAAATATGCTGGCAATTGATGTCCGGAATGAACTGGCAGATTTTCATAATAAACATTCTAAAAACGATCGAAGAAAAAATACACGCATACTGTTGTGGGCCAGTATCACAGGTGTAGCGGCAACTGTTGTCATAATTTTAGTTTTGCGTGCAATGATGATTTCGTCGCAACCGGAAATCATTCAAGTGTTTCAAGCCAATCATGTTGCCCAACAAGTCACTTTACAAGTGAATGATGAGAAAGAAGTAAAGCCACTGAAAGAAGTAGTAGAATCTTTTTCGTCTTCTTCCGCTGCACAGTTGTCTTCTAAAGAAATAGATTATAGTCGCGCTCTTCTTCAAACAGAAACTAAGGAAGTGGGAAAGCAGAGAATACAGATACATAGATTAAGTATTCCCAGGGGAGAGACATTCAAAGTTGTTTTATCCGAAGGAACCGAAGTCTTCTTGAATTCAGACAGCCGATTAGCTTACCCTACGATTTTTAAAGGAAAAGAAAGAGTCGTCTCTTTGGAAGGTGAAGCTTATTTTAAAGTTACTAAAGATGCAGAACATCCTTTTATTGTGAAAAGTGGAAATCTACAGGTTCGCGTATTAGGAACGGAATTTAATGTGCGTAGCTACTCTCCTATTGATGTCCGTGTTACGCTCATTACAGGAAAAGTGGCTGTTAGCGATACTTGTGGAGTTCATAGTGTTGAAATGATGCCGGGACAAAGTGCACAACTTTCTTCTAACGGAACATTTGCTGTGAAAGAGGTGGATATTGAATCATTTTTATATTGGAAGGAAGGATTTTTCTATTTTGACGATGTTGCTCTGGTTGACATGATGAAAGAAATAGGGCGTTGGTATAATATAGATATTGAGTTCCGCAACAGCAAAATTATGGATCTTCGTATGCATTTCTTTGCAAATCGTCACCAAGACATCTTTCACTTGATTGAATTATTGAATCGAATGGAGAGAATACATGCTTATTTTGAAGCAGGAAAACTAATTATCGAATAAAAAGCAAGCAAAAAGATATAAATCTGAATAGAAAAATATATTTCTGAAAAATAAATTCTTTTAAGGGTAACCATTCTTTTTTAAACTTCGTATATAATTAAAAGAATGAAATATTATTTAACTATTCGGGCTTATGAAAAAGAATCAAGCACAAAAGTTCATTGTCTTGTTCTTGTTTTTCCTTTTTGCCTATTCATGGCGTGTTGAAGCGCAAACAGGTAAGGAAAAGCAAATAACAATGGAGTTTAAAAATGAAGGATTACCCTCTATTTTTAAACGTTTTGAAAAAGTATCGGGATATAAAGTTCTTTTTATCTACGATGAAATCAGTTCTTATACTTCTACCGGAAAAGTAGAAAAAGCTACAGTCGATGAAGCATTGAAAGTGATTATCGGGAAAAATCCGTTGAAATACCACATTGACGGACAATTCATCAATATCACAAAAGAGGATTCTAAAAAGTTTTTTTCACAAGTAAAAGGAAAAGTTTTTTCCGAGGAAGACGGACTTCCTGTTATCGGTGCCACTATTATCGTAGAAGATGCCAATAATATTAGGGCTATCACGGACAATAATGGTAATTTTCAGCTTTCTAATGTTTCGAAAGATAGTCGGGTTAGAATATCGTATGTAGGTTTGGAGACTCAGTTCTTGAATCCTTCATCCTATATGTCGGTAGTGATGAAGTCTGATACAAAAGCACTCGATGAAGTGGTGGTGACAGGTATGTTTAATAGAAAGAAAGAGGGATTCACTGGTTCTGCTGTTACTATCAAGGGTGAAGAGCTGAAAAAGTATAGTACGAATAATGTGGCTAAAGCGATAGCTGCTGTCGCTCCCGGGCTTCGTATCATGGATAATATCAATATGGGGTCTAATCCGAATAATCTGCCTGATATGCGTATGCGTGGCGGTGCAAATATGGATTTGAATGCACAGGCTACGGTAGATTTAAATTCTGCCAGTAATGATGTGCTGGCAGTTCAGGGCGAATATGAGACCTATGCCAATCAACCGCTGCTTATCATGGACGGATTTGAAATCAGTATACAGACACTTGCTGATATGGATCCCGACCGTGTTGCTTCCATCGTTGTGTTGAAAGATGCGGCAGCTACGGCTATTTATGGTTCGCGTGCGGCAAATGGAGTAATTGTTATCGAAAGCAAGACTCCCAAACCGGGACGGATTTGGGTGACTTATGGTGGGGAACTTCGTATTGAAGCTCCGGATATGACCGGGTATAACTTGATGAATGCAAGAGAGAAGATAGATGCAGAGTTGCAAAGCGGACTTTATACATACGGCGGCGAAACAGTTGAAAAATGGCAGCTCTATCAATCAAAATTGCGTGAAGTGCTGGCAGGAGTAAATACTTATTGGCTGGACAAGCCTTTGCAAACAGCTTTCCAACAGCGGCATACGGTTACGTTGGAAGGTGGTGACGAAGCTTTGCGTTATCGGATGTATGTCGGATATAATAGTTCTCCGGGTGTGATGAAAGACAGCAAACGTGATGTACTGACCGGTTCACTTGATTTTCAGTATCGCCTGAAAAAAGTGTTGTTAAAGAATAGCATTACGTTGGATAATTCGGTAGCTAATGAGTCTCCGTGGGGAAGTTTTAGTGAATATACCCGTTTGAATCCTTATCTGCGTCCGTATGGAGAGAACGGAGAAATACAAAAACGGCTTGATAATTTCGAAGGAGTGGGTGGTGAGTCGAGCTACCTGAATCCGATGTATAATACGACATTCAACAGTAAAGACCAAAGTAAAAACTTTACAGTACGTGAACTTTTCAAAGTGGAATATAATCCTACTAATGAATTACGGTTTGAAGGAGCTTTTAATCTGTCCAAGAGCGTAGGACATCGTGATATTTTTCGTCCTGCACAACATACGCTTTTTGATAATGTGACCGATCCTACCTTAAGAGGTGATTACCGCAGAAGTCAGAGCGAAGCTGTCAATTGGGGCATAGATTTAACAGGAAGCTGGAATAAGCAACTGGAAGATCACTACCTGACTGCTAATGCACGTATGAGTGTATTGGAGAATAATTCGGAAACCTATGGAAACTATGTAACCGGTTTTCCGAATGATAATATGGATAACTTGCTATTTGGTAAGAAATATAATGAAAAAGTGACAGGAGATGAGAGGACAACACGCTCCATTGGTTGGGTGGCTGCGGGAGGCTATTCTTATAAATATAAGTATTCGTTCGACTTTAATATACGCTTGGACGGTTCATCACAGTTTGGAAAAAATAACCGTTGGGCTCCTTTCTGGTCAACCGGATTACGTTGGGATTTGAAAAAAGAGAACTTTTTGAAAGATGTATCTTTTATTTCCGATTTTATTTTGAGGGGTACATACGGTACGACCGGTTCCCAAGGTTTTGATCCTTATCAGGCACATGGTTATTATACATATTCCAATTTACTGCTTCCTTATTACTCGTCAGATGCAACAGGTTCGGAAATCTTGGCTATGCATAATGAAAGTTTAAAATGGCAGACTACAAAAAGTACTAATCTTGCCTTGGAACTCGGTTTTTTCGATCAGCGTTTTACTGCACGTGTGGAATATTATCGGAAAATAACAGATAATATGGTTGCCAATATAAGTCTTGCTCCTTCTCTTGGTTTCAGCAGTTATCCGGAAAATCTGGGAAAGATAGAGAATAAGGGTTGGGAAATTTCTCTCTCGGCTATTCCTTATAAAAACACTGCTAAACAAGCTTATTGGACAATTACAGTAAACGGTTCTCATAATACTGACAAACTATTGAAAATATCGGAAGCGATGAAATACAGAAATGATAAAAGTGCATCAGATTTAAAAGATACGCCGTTGCCACGTTATGAAGAAGGTGAATCTCTTTCCCGTATCTGGGTAGTACGTTCATTAGGTATTGATCCGGCTTCCGGAGATGAAATATTATTGAAACGTAACGGGGAGATGACGAGTGCCGTTAACTGGAGTGCGAATGATGTAGTACCTATTGGTAATACAGAACCTAAATGGCAAGGATATATTAATTCTTCCTTTACATACAGAGGTTGGGGAGCAGACGTCAGCTTCAGGTATCAGTTTGGCGGTCAGGTATATAATCAGACTTTGCTTGACAAGGTGGAAAATGCTAATTTGAAATATAATGTAGATCGACGGGTAACTCAGCTACGTTGGGCGAAACCGGGTGATAAGGCACAGTTCCGTATTCTTAATCCTAACGGGTTGGAAACGAAAGCCACTTCCCGGTTTATAATGGATGAAAATATATTCCAGGGAAGTTCGTTGTCTGTTTACTATCGTATGGATCGTACTAATACAAAATTTATTAGTCATTGGGGATTGAGTTCCGCTAAAGTGACGTTTAATATGGAAGACTTTTTCTATTGGTCTACAGTGAAACGCGAAAGAGGTTTGTACTATCCGTATTCCCGTCAGTTTACATTTGCTTTGAATGTTGCTTTCTAATTAAAAACATATTTGTATGAAACAGATAATATATATACTATTAACAACAACAATGCTGGGACTTATGTCTTGCAGCGACTGGTTGGATGTATCTCCGAAGACTTCTATTCCTACCGACAAGCAATTTGAGTCGGAATCAGGATTTAAGGATGCGCTTACAGGTATTTATTTGAAGTTGGGAACCACGACATTATATGCCGGAGACTTGACTTATGCTTATTTGGATGAGTTGGCAGGATTATATTCCGATTATCCGGGGTATAATACAAATGCTGTTTTCGATCAAAGTATCGTATTCGATTATGAGAACATGTTTTTGAGTAAGAAGAATGGGATTTACTCAACGATGTATAACATCATAGCCAATATTAATAACTTCTTGGAGTACGTAGACAAAAATAAAGATGTTTTAGTTACCGAACGATATTATGAAACTATGAAGGGAGAGGCACTCGGGCTTCGCGCTTTTCTTCACTTTGATTTGTTGCGTATGTTCGGTCCTGTTTATAAAGAACATCCTGCATCCAAAGCTATACCCTACCGTATTGCTTTTGATAAGGATGCCACTCCTGTTTTACCAGCTAGCGAAGTGGTTGATGCTATTCTTAAAGATTTGAATGACGCTGAAAAATTACTGAAAGAGAGTGATCCTCTTGATTTCTTTACCGATCAGACGGATGAAGATTTTATAGATAAAAATCATTTTCTTGTCAATCGTGAGTTTCGTATGAATTTATATGCGGTTAAAGCTATGCTGGCTCGTGTATATTGTTACAAAGGTGATGCGGAAAGTAAAGGATTGGCCACAGAGTACGCTAAACAAGTGATTGCTGCCTCTAAGTATTTTACATTGTATAAATCGCAGACTGCTTCCAATTACAATTCCATACGCTACGCAGAGCAAATCTTTGGAATAACAGTCAATGAATTCTCCAATTTGCTTATTGGAAATTATATGGATATGGAGAATACCAATACTCAGCAACATTTCTATCTGGATGGAGATAAATTTAAATTCTTCTATGAAACTGCCGATGCAGGGAATACTGACTGGAGAAAAAATACGGAAATGTTTGAGGTTATTAATGGGGCAAGTCGGACAGATGTTTTTTGTAGAAAATATAATCAGAAACCTTTGAATGGCGGATATGCTTATTCCGGTGCTGACGCTATCCCTTTGATACGCTTACCCGAAATGTATTATATTGTAGCAGAATGTGTTCCTTCTGCATCGGAAAGTGCTGATGCACTAAATACCGTACGTTTTGCACGTGGTATTTCTTATAGTGATGAGATATCGTCTATCGGATATGATGACCTTGATAATACTTCGGAAGAAGACAAAAACCAGACTAAACGTATTAATGAGATAATGAAAGAATATAGGAAAGAATATTTCGCGGAAGGTCAACTTTTCTATTTCTTGAAAGCGCATAATTATAGCACTTATTATGGTTGTGGGATTGAAACGATGACTGAAGCCCATTATCAGATGACGTTGCCGGATGATGAGTATATTTTTGGAAACAACTCTAAATGATGAAGCATTATGAAACGTATTATATATTTTGTTTTAGCTATTCTTGTTTGCGGCATTTATGTAGGATGCAGTGAAAACGAGATAGACTTATATGACCAGACACCTCGTATCAATTTCTATGGTAGCACTACGCATGTCCGTACTTTGGTTGATACGGATTATGTAAAGAAAGAACCTTATGCTGTAGACAGTTTTGAGGTAAGAATACAAGGAGATTTTTTGAAAGAGAATCGTGATTTCTGTGTGAAAGTAACTCCGAATAATGATTATCAGAATTCAGTGGATGTATTATTGGAAAGCAAGTATACATATACTGACCTTGATACAGTTTGCCAGATATTCTATTATAAAATAAATCGTCCGAAAGTACAGGCAGGTAGAAATATCTATGGTTGTTATCTGGAGTTTGATTTGAATAACCCTCTTCATCAGTTTGATAAAGGTCTGGTAGAAAAGAATCAAATCGTTTTAAATGTCAGATGGGAGTTGAAACCGACCGAATGGAGTGATTATGTGGGATTTGGCAGTTATAGCGATGCTAAATATATGTTTATTATGGATGTATGTCAACGTGTATGGGATGACTTGGAAGATGAAGATATTGATGTAATCAAGCAAGCTTATAGAGAATATAAGGAGGCGGGGAATCCGCCGATTTTAGGTGAAGAAGGTGATGAAATAGAATATGAATAAGATTAAAAAGAAACGTTATGAGGAAATATATCATCTGTATAGTAAGTTTTATCGGAGCGGCTTTATTGCAAACAGGCTGTTACGATGACAAGGGAGATTACGATTATCATGATGTAAATACGATGGATATCGTAATACCTGAAACGAAGGTACGTATGCCTAAAGAGGAAGCAGTGGAAGTTTCAATTATACCCGAGATTTCTCAGACTTTGGAGCAAAATGAGGAAAACCTTGTGTTTCAATGGAAGAAAACAATTGAAGGAAAGAAAGCGGGGTCGGACAGACTTAGTGATTATAAAGATTATTCCGTAGGTAAAGAATGTAAAGTAACAGTCGAGCCTTATGAATCGGAAAATATAGGTTTGATGTTGGTCATTACGGATAAAAAGAATGGAACAACCTGGTATCAGATAGGTGAAGTTGCAATTATTCGTCCTTTAAATCCTTGCTGGTTTGTATTGCAGGAAAAAGAAGGAAAGGGAGTATTAGGAGCGATAGAGGGTACTCCGGGAGGATATTATGTTTATCCGGATGTCTTTAAATCAGAACTGAATCAGTCATTTCCGTTAGAAGGAAAACCTTTGGCGGTAAGTGCAAGAAAAAACTATGGGGATTCGTATTTGAGTAGTATGCTAGTTTTTTTTGGTTTTAAAGTAAGTCCGGCGTTAATGGTAGTAACCGATCAGGACTTGGCCTTATTGACTCCAAGTACTTTAATAACGAGATATCCGTCGAATAAAATACTTTTTGAACCGACGGGAAAAGGGGAACCGTTGAATATTGAGTTTTATAAGATGAGTGCTCATGGTGAATTGTTTGTAAATAGTGGAAAAGCATATTGTGCTCCTATGGATGGATTTTGTGTACCATTCTCGGTAAAAAAGGAAAGTGAGTTTCCCGCTATTTCCGCTTATGGTTCGTATGGAGGAGGCTATTTGTTTTTTGATTCTGAAAATCATCGTTTTCTTAGTGCATCTATTCCGAGTTATTATGATTATATGATGAATCAGGCTACTCAAAATATACGTAATTATGGTACTAAATGGAGTGACCAGAAGCCTGTATCCACGTATTCAATGTCAGACGAATCTAATTTGTTTGATCCGGATGTAATTGATCCGTCTTTAGAAATACATGATATTGTTACGGGGGGAAATTGGGGAAATTTTGCTTATGCGATTGCTTCTCCCCGGAACGGAAAAGAGCTGACTGTGTTTAAATTCAGTGCGCAAGATGAAGATCCGATTTGTGCTGCCCGGTATACGATTGCTTTACCGTCCGAAGTAAATGTAGAAACAGCAAAATTTGCAGCTTCTTACGCGTATACGGCAAACCTTATATTTATGACATCGGGTAATAAATTATATCGCATTGATCTTGACCGCGGAAGAGCAATTGAACTTTATACTTATGAAACTGATCCGTCAGCACAGATAGTTAGTTTAAAATTTAAGGACCCTGAAAGTGTGAGAGAGGAAGATGACGATGAGGAAACGGGCGAATATAAGGAGAAACTAGGTATGTCCGTCGGGTTGGGTATCAATACTGCTGCCAAAGGTGTAGTTGTCGAATTGCAATTGACAGTGGCGGGTGATGTAGCTCGTGAAGAAAACAGCATTTGTGTTTACGAAGATCCCGATCAGCCTATTGGGAAGATTGTTGATATAAGCTATAATTATGAATAGTATAAACCGGTCTTTATGCTAAAAGGAATTATCGGTGCAGTATTTCTTACTGTTGTCTGTACTTGTCTGTACGGGCAACAGCAAAGTATTACAACTTTTATTAAAGAAGAAGCACCAGTGGAAGTTATTCCCGGTATGTTTACTACCTATCGAAGTGATAAACATATCTATTGGGAAATCCCGGATTCATTGATTGGGCGTGAATTTGCCGTAACAACTACTATTCTGACTGCTCCCGCCCGTCCGGACCGGGATATGGAAAAGACATTCGGATATTCGGGTGATATGATAGGTCCGGTATTCTTCAGTTTCAGGAAACAGGGTGATGAATTGTGGATGATAGATCCACAACATGAAAGGATCATAGAAGATCCTGAA
>ERZ826016.3093-NODE-3093-length-11941-cov-9.811627_pt1 | contig 11941 bp, 12 predicted proteins | sample MGYA00519872_ERZ826016 | MGnify/ENA primary metagenome ERZ826016 (study PRJEB31778, sample SAMEA3449218) | human gut metagenome | biome: human gut; feature: human-associated habitat; material: faeces | place: United Kingdom | collected 2010/2012 ... | reverse complement strand
GGTCATGCCCCAAGGGGGCTAGTGCAAACCACCGGCACGGCCGGTGGTTATGATTGAGATGGAGAGAAATTTGATCAGCGGTGTCTGCGGCCCCGGTAGCCTCTGCTGTAACTGCGGGCATTGCGGCCGTAACGGCGTCGGCGGCTGAGACCGGTCAGCCGGAAGATCACCAGCAGCACCAGCAGTACCGCCAGCACGATGGCCACGGTTTTTACGGCGGGCTTTTTAAAAAACAGCGACACATTATGGCGGAATACCATAAACTTGTCCGCAGTCACGTCGCTGCTGGCAAGCAGGTCCACGGAGGCATAGACGGTGTCGCCGTCCCGCAGCTCCATGGTGCCCAGCTTATCTCCGGCGGTGACAGGGGCCTCTACGGTCTCCGGCAGGGAGATGACCCGATCCAGCTCCGCCGGGTCCAGATCACGGGGAAACAGGGACTCCACATTGTTGGCGGGATGCACCGTTACATAGTCGGTTTTGGACAGACTCACCGGAACCTCCTGAATGATCTCCTTGTCCTCTAAAATGGTGCGGTAGGCGAAATTCTTGAAGCCGTAGTCAAAGAGGTGGGAGGTTTCGGAAAAGTTCAGCAGGTTGCCTACGCCGTTTTCCTCAATCCGCTCCGCACCCATGACCACGCTGACAAAGTGCAGTTCCCCTTCCTGGGCGGAGGAGATGAGGCAGTGCCCAGCATCGCTGGTGGAGCCGGTCTTGATGCCGTGAGCCCGCTTATCCCGGTAGCCGATGACACGCCAGGTGGACAGCAGATGGTTGGTGGTGTACAGCGTCCGCTCCTTGCTGAGATTGGTGGCGGGGATGACGGCCTTGGCGCTGTCGCAGATCTCCATGAATTCCGGATACTGCATGGCGGCCTTGGTGATGAGGTAGAGATCCCAGGCGGAGGTGTAGTGATCCGGGTCATGCAGTCCGCTGGGGTTGACGAAGTGGGTGTTCTCGCAGCCGAGGGCTTTGGCCTTGGCGTTCATGGCGTCCACAAAGGCGGCGATGGAGCCGGCGTCCCACTCCGCCAGAATGTTGCAGGCCTCGTTGGCGGAGACGATGAGCATACATTGCAGAAGCTGTTTCACCGTCATGATCTCCCCGGTCTTGATCCCGGCGCTGCTGCCGTCTGCATGGTAATAGGTATCACTGAAGGCACTTTCGGAGGCAGTGACCTCCTGATTCAGCAGTGTTTCATTGCCGCTGACCTTTTCCAGGATCAGCAGAGCCGTCATGACCTTGGTCAGGCTGGCGGGATAGTTTTTCTCATGGATGTTTTTGGCATAGGCCACGGCGTCGGTGTTCACGTCCGCCAACAGCGCAGCCTTGGCCTGAATGTCCGGGACCTCCAGCGCTCCGGCGGCGGGGGTGAGAAACAGCCCGGTAAGGCAGGTGCAAAGTAAAAAAACCGAGATAAAGCGTTTGAATTTCATATCTTTCTCCTGAAGAATATGGTATACTGGTAGAGACAGAAATCGTCAATGACCGTATTCGTTGTGATTCGACATTTTTAGTATATCAGATTCGTCAAAGGAGTTCAACCATGGGAGCGAAGTTAAAAGCTGTCAGAACGGAACTGATCCTTCTGGGCCTGACGGCGGTGTTTCTGGGCGGGCTGCTGACGGTCTCTTACCGGGACCGGACCACCGCGACGGTGACGGTGACGGCGGAACACGCCCTGCCGCCGGAGGAGGTCGAGGTCACACTGGTGGACCTGAATACCGCCGAAGCGGAGGAACTTGCCACTTTGCCGGGGATCGGTGAGGGGCTGGCGAAGCGGATCGTTGACTACCGGACGGAGCATGGACCCTTTGAAGGCCCGGAGGGGCTGATGGAGGTCTCCGGCATTGGAGAGAAGAAGTTAGAGGAGCTGCGGGATTACATCACCGTGAGCAATGGCACATAAAAGGAGCGGAAACTTGAGAATTTTAGTGGTGGATGACGAAAAGACTCTGGTAAAGGGCATGAAATTCAACCTGGAAAACGAGGGCTACGAGGTGGAGTGCGCCTATGACGGCGCGGCGGCGCTGGGGCTGGCCCGGGAGGGACGGTTCGACCTCATCATTCTGGACGTGATGATGCCGGAGATGGACGGGCTGGAGGCCTGTATGAAGATCCGGGAGTTTTCCAACGTGCCCATCATCATGCTGACGGCCAAGAGCGAGGACGCAGACAAGCTCATGGGTTTTGAGTGCGGCGCGGATGACTATCTCACCAAGCCTTTCAATATTTTGGAACTGAAGGCCCGTGTCCGGGCACTGCTGCGGCGGGCCGCCGGGGTCCAGCGGAGTCAGGGGAGCCTGCTGACCGTGGGCAAGATCACTCTGAACACCGAGGAACGGGTGGCCATTCGGGACGGGGAACCGGTGGAGCTCACTGCCAAGGAATATGACCTGATCGAGCTGCTGATGCGCAATCCCCGGCGGGTGTACAGCCGGGAGAACCTGATGAATGTGGTGTGGGGTTACACCTATGCCGGAGATTACCGTACGGTGGATGTGCATATCCGCCGCCTGCGTGAAAAACTGGAAGAAAACCCGGCGGAACCGGATCACATCCTGACCAAGTGGGGAGTGGGCTACTATTTCAAAGGATAAGGCTTCCAAGAGCAGGCGCATGGCCCTCTGGGGCAGCCTGCAAGTCAAATTCGGACTGAGCTACATCGCCGTCATCGCGGCGGTGCTGCTTTTGCTGAACACCTATCCGCTGCTGGTCAGCGAGGATCTGGTGTTCCGCTCCAAGGAGACCAATATGACCGGCAGCGTGTCGGTGGTGGTGTATTCTCTGGCGGGCCTGAACCGGCTGAATCAGGAAAATGTGGCGGCCGCCATGGCAGTGGTGGAGGAGACGGGACTCAGCCGTGTTCTGGTGACGGACAGTGCCGGGTTGGTGCTCTACGATACCCGGGAGACCGGCAGCGCCGTTGGAAAGTACACCTTCTATTCCGAGATCGTGCAGGCATTGGAGGGATATGACGCCTTTTCCTGCTCCTACCGGGACGGTGCCTTCCGCAGCCGCACGGCCTCTCCGGTGCTGTATCAGAACCGGATCATCGGCGCGGTGTACGCCTACGAATATGACACAGAGCAGGCGGCACTGCTGGAAGGACTGCAAAGCAACCTTCTGAAGCTGTCCGCCGGTATCGCGGCGGCGGTGGTGCTGCTGAGCATCCTGCTCTCCCGGATGCTGACCCGGAAAATCAGCACCCTGTTGACGGCCATCCGCAAGGTCCGGGCCGGCGCTTACGAGCATCGGACCCACATCTCCGGCCGGGACGAGATCGCCCAGATCGGAGAGGAATTCAACAGCCTGACGGATCGGCTTCAGACCACGGAGACCTTGCGCCGCCGGTTTGTGTCCGACGCCAGCCATGAGCTGAAAACGCCGCTGGCAGCCATCCGGCTGCTGACGGATTCCATTTTGCAGACAGACCAGATGGACATGGAAACGGTCCGGGATTTTGTGACGGACATCGGCAGCGAGGCGGAGCGGCTCAGCCGCATCACCGAGGACCTGCTGCGCCTGACCCGGCTGGACAGCGACCTTCTGGACGCACCGGAGACGGTGGAGGTGGCTCCGGTGCTGGAACAGGTCATGCGGATGATGAGCCTGCTGGCTCAGGAGAAGGGCACGGAGCTGACCTACCGCATGGAGGAAAACTGCCGGGTGTCGGCCACCAAGGGGGAAGTCCATCAGGTGATCTACAACCTGACGGATAACGCCGTGAAATACAGCGGCAAAAACGGTAAGGTCCGGGTGGAACTGCGACATGAGGACCATGACGTGGTGCTGACGGTGGCGGATAACGGCCCCGGCATCCCGGAGGAGGATCTGCCAAAGGTGTTTGAGCGGTTTTACCGGGTGGACAAGGCCCGCTCCCGTGCCGCAGGCGGCACCGGCTTGGGACTTTCCATCGTTCAGGATACGGTAAAGAAACGGGGCGGCACGGTGTCGGCTGCCAACCGCGCCGGAGGCGGCGCGGTATTTACCGTTCGCTGGCCTGAGGCGGAAGGAGGCGATCGCTCATGAAAAAACGCTGGATCGCCATTGCACTGCTGACCGTGCTGCTGATGGGGATCGGCGGCGCTATCGGAAAAGTCGGCGTCCGCCAGGAGAGCGACGGCAGCGCCTATTCGTTGTATTTTGTGGAGCGGGATCTGCGCTCCGCCGATGGCGGAGACGCCCTCCGGTCCGAGGAACGGACATTAGAGGACGGCGGCCTCTCCACAGAGGAACTGGCAGCGGCGCTGGTGGCGGAGCTGTTGAAGGGCCCAGCAGACCCCACGTTGAAAAGCCCGTTCCCAAAGGGAACAGCCCTGCTTTCCGCAGAGCAGAAGGGAACGGAGCTGCGGGTGGATCTCTCCGCGGCTTACAGCACCCTTTCCGGCGTGGGACTGTCTCTGGCGGACTATGCCATTACCCTGACGCTGACGCAGCTGCCGGACGTGGCCCATGTGCGGATCACCGTGGCGGGCCGGGAGCTGGACTACCGCAGCCGGCAGGTGTTTTTGGCCCGTGACATTCTGACCGTCCCGAAGGAGGACGTGGTGGGCACTGTGGACGCTTCCCTGTACTTTGTGAACGGCGATGGCGCATTGACGGCAGAAGCCAGAACACTGAATCTCTACGAGGGCGATACGCAGGTGTCCGCCGTGGTGCGGGCACTGGAAAACGGTCCGGAGACCAAGGGCCTTTCCGCTGTGCTGCCGGAGGGGTTCAAGGTCCGGAAGGTGTGGCTGGAAGAGGAGATCTGCTATGTGAGCCTGTCCTCGGCGTTGCTGGAGGGCCAGCCGGAGCCGGAGACCCTGTCTCAGGCGGTTCTGGCGCTGGAGCAGTCCTTGCTGTCGCTGGAGAGCGTGGAGGAAGTGCGGTTCCTGGTGGACGGCGAACTGGCAGACACCTACGGTCCTATTGACCTGCCGTAAAATAGAAGAGCGAAAAACGAGCCGTCCGGCACATTGCCGGACGGCTCGTTTTTAATAATCAAACTTGTCGATGGTAACGGTATCGCAGAACTCTGTTTTCAAGGCTTGCAGCTTGGCGAAGGTCTCCGTCCCGCAGTGGCGCTGCTGGTCCTCCGGGGTCTGCCAGGTTTCCACCAACAGAAGCGCGTCAGGGTCCTGAGCGTCCAAAAAGTAGTCGTATTTCAGATTGCCGGTCTCGTGAATGGAACAGGCCCGGACGCCTAAATCGGAAATGGCCTTGAAAAATTCCTCCCGCTTGCCGGGTTTGCAGTGATAAGTGACATTCCATGTGAGCATAGTGGTTCCTCCGTTAAATCAATTTTTCCATGTCCGCCGGAGTTGGGGCGGTGAAATACAGGTGAGTGCCGGTAACCGGGTGGGTCAAGGCCAGCGCGTAGGCGTGGAGAGCGGGGCGGGAGATCAGGTCCGGGTCCTCCGTGCCGTAGAGCCAGTCTCCGGCCAGCGGACAGCCGATGTGGGCCATGTGGACCCGGAGCTGGTGGGTGCGGCCCGTTTCTGGCTGTAGCTTTACGAAAGACAGACCATCCCGCTGGGATAAGACCTCGTAATGGCTGACGGCCTGCTGGCCGTCGGACCGCACCATCCGGCGGACGGTGGAGGTCTCATCCCGGCCGATGGGCGCGTCGATGGTGCCGGCGGGCGGCTTCGGACAGCCCACGCACACGGCCCGGTATTCCCGGTAAAAGCCATCCGTGTGGAGGGTGCGCCGCAGGCGGTCATGGATATAGCCGCTTTTGGCCACGGCCATGAGGCCGGTGGTGCCCTTATCCAGCCGGTTTACCACATGAAAGATAAAGTCCGCCCCCCGCTGATAGGCCAGCGCTCCCGCTACGGTGGGGGTGTCCGGCAGAAAATTGGAGGCGTGGGCCGTCATGCCGGCGGGCTTGTTGAGGATCAGCAGGTGCTCATCCTCATAGACGATGGGCAGGGGCCAGTTTCCCGGCGTGGGAAGGAGCTTAGGCGGGCGCAGATCGTCAGACCGCACCGCCACCACGTCCCCGGTATGGACCGGGTCCACCGTCCGGGCGTGGATGCCATTGACCCGGATGCCGTTTTCCGCACGGGTGAGCCGGGCCACGGCGTGGGTGGAGAAGTGGAGCTTCGCCTTCAAAATGTGCCGAACGCAGACGCCGTCCTCCTCCGGCGTCACGGTGTAGGTGAGAATCTCCATCAGCTTTTCGCCAGATAGGTCCTGAGACTGTCCAACGCCACTTGGGCATCGCCGGTTCCCAGATCATACACCGCTTGCAGCCTGTCGCTGCGGCGCTCCAGCCGCCCAATTTCAATGGGCTGGCTGGGGTGCAGTACCCATGCCTTTCCCTGCTGCTCCCAGTTCAATAGCTCCCGGAGGGCGTTGTTATAGACATTGTGGCGGTTTTTCAGCTGCTCTGCCAGCGCCGGGTAATGCTTGTACCACAGGTCGATGGGCTTGGGGTTCATGGGCTTCTTTACATAGCTTTTGTCACGGGTGAGGATCACCACCACCCGGTCAAAGCCCAGCTTTTCGGCGGCTCTGAAGGGGATGGAGTCCGCAACGCCGCCATCCAGATACAGCTTGCCGCCGATCTTCACCGGCTGGGATACGAAAGGCATGGAGGCGGAGGCCCGGATCACGTCCATCTGGGCCATGGCGTGTTCCAGACGGATATATTCCGGCTGGCCGGTCTTCACATTCGTCACCACCGCCCAGAAGGGGACGCCGGAGGCGTCAAAGGTGTCGCCGTCAAAGGGGTCAAGTTCCCGGGGCACCTTTTCATAGGCATATTTCGTATCCACGATGTTGCCGGTTTTCAGCAGGGGAATCAGCCCCATGTAATGGTGGTCGGCATTGAAGCGCTTATTGTAGCGGATCACCCGTCCCGGCTGCCGGGAGAGGTAATTCACGCCGAAGGCGGCCCCGGCGGACACGCCGATGATGCCGTCGAACTGGATCCCGGCGTTGTAGAAAACATCTAAGGCCCCAGCGGTATACATTCCCCGCATGGCTCCACCTTCCAAAACAAGACAGGTTTTCATAGCTTAGCCTCCTATCGGCACTTGCCGGTTTCAAAAAATTAGTATATAGTATATCACGGAAAAAACAAAACGGCAATCTCGGATTGTCGGAAAAGGAGAACCGCTATGCTTTTATCCGCGGAGCATCTGTCCATCAACTTTGGCAGCCGCCAGCTGTTGGAGGATGTGAATTTTTATCTGAACGAGGGGGACAAGGTGGGCGTCATCGGCATCAACGGCACCGGCAAGTCCACCTTTTTGAAGGTCCTGGCCGGGAAATTAGAGGCTGACGCCGGAACGATTTCCCGGAATCCCAACGTGCAGGTAAGCCTGCTGGAGCAGAATCCTCCCATGGAGGATGACGCCACCGTTTTGGAGCAGGTATTCCTGCATTTCCCCAAGGAATTCCGGGAACTGAACGAATATGAGGCCAAGTCCATGCTCAACAAGCTGGGCCTGCCGGACTATGAGCAGAAGGTGGGCACCCTTTCCGGCGGACAGCGGAAGCGGGTGGCCCTGGCGGCGGCCCTGATCCACCCGGCAGATGTGCTGATTCTGGACGAGCCCACCAACCATCTGGACGCGGAGATGACTGCCTGGTTGGAGGACTGGCTCCGCCGCTTCAAGGGCGGGCTGGTGATGGTGACCCATGACCGCTATTTTCTGGAGCGGGTGGTGAACCACATCACGGAGCTGAGCCGGGGCAAGCTGTATCATTACGAGGCCAACTATTCCAAATATCTGGAGCTGAAGGCCCAGCGGGCGGAGATGGCGGAGGCCAGCGAGCGGAAGCGGCAGTCCATTCTGCGAACGGAGCGGGAGTGGATCATGCGGGGCTGCCGGGCCCGGACCACCAAGAGCAAGGACCGTATCGAGCGGTACGAGGCACTGAAAAATCAGGACGCCCCGGAAACGGACGATACGGTGCAGATGGCTGCGGCGTCCAGCCGACTGGGTAAAAAGCTGATCGAACTGCACGATGTCAGCAAGTCCTACGAGGGCCGAACCGTCATCCGGGACTTTTCCTACAATCTGCTGCGGAATGACCGCATTGGCATTGTGGGGCACAACGGCGCCGGAAAATCCACGCTGCTGCGGCTGTTTGCGGGGGAGCTGTCCCCGGACAGCGGCACGGTGGACATCGGCACCACTGTGAAGATCGGCCATTTTTCTCAGGAGGGTCGGGAGCTGGATCTGAACCAGCGTGTCTACGATTTTATCCATGACATCGGCGACGAGGTCCGCACCGACGAGGGGACCTTCACCGCCAAGGCCATGATGGAGCGGTTCCTGTTCCCCAGCGATTTGCAGTCAGTCCCCATCGGACGGCTCAGCGGCGGAGAACGGCGGCGGCTGTACCTGCTGTCCATTCTGATGGAAGCCCCCAACGTCCTGCTGCTGGACGAGCCGACCAACGATCTGGACGTGATGACCCTCTCCATTCTGGAGGACTATCTGCAGGGCTTCCCGGGGCCTATCCTTATCGTGTCCCATGACCGCTTCCTGCTGGATAAGCTGGCGGAGCAGGTCTTTGAGGTGCGGGACGGCGAGGTGCTGCGTTACAGCGGCAACTGGTCCGACTGGAAGGCCAAGCGGAAAGAGGAAGAAGCGCCCGCCAAGGCGGAAAAGCCCAAGGCGGCTCAGGAGCGGCCCCGGGAGCGGAAATTGAAATTCTCTTTCAAGGAGCAGCGGGAGTTCGAGACCATCGACGAGGATCTGGCCGCGTTGGAGCAGCAGATCCGGGAGTGCGAGGAAGCCCAGGGGGCCTGCGGCAGCGATTATGTGCGTCTCCAGGAATTGCAGGCCAAACAGGCGGAGCTGGAAGCCGCTCTGGAGGAAAAAACAGAGCGGTGGATGTACCTCACAGAGCTGAAGGAAAAAATCGACGCACAGTGAGCTTGTGTTAGAATGGATTCAATTAAAAAAAAGGAGCGGCTTAACCGTGGTGCCATAAGAAAACATGAAAAAACCCAGTAAAATCAATGTTTTTTAGGGCAGCGGAAAACGGGGCGTGTCAAAACAACTGAATTATCAGACAGAAACAGGGTGTTGTCAAGCATGACAGCGCCCTTTTCTGTTCCCCGGCCAAGCCGCAGATTTTGAAAAAAGTCTGCGGCTTTTCTTTTTGCCCAAAAGCAGAAAGGAGGCGACGGCCTATGTATTTCACTTCCGGCAGCGACCGGGCCTTTGAACAGCTCATGCAGGGCAAGCCCGGTTTCGACCACTACGACAGCGGCGAGGCGGTCACGCCGGAGGACTGCGGCACCTGCCGCTTTTATCGCCCGCACTGGAAATATCAATTCTGCGTCTATGCGGAATGTCCCTACCAGCCGGGCAAGCTGACCGCCTACGACGCGGTGACATTTCGAGTGAAAGGAGTTGAGAACATGGCAGTATTTCGTGTAGAGCGTAACAAGGGCTACACGGTGATGTCCAATCACCACCTGCGGAACAAGGACTTATCCCTGAAAGCCAAGGGCCTGTTATCGCAAATGCTCTCTCTGCCGGAAGATTGGGACTATACGCTCAAAGGCTTATCCCTTATCAACCGGGAGCAGATCGACGCGATCCGGGCCGCGATCCGGGAGCTGGAACAGGCCGGGTACATCGTCCGATCCCGTGAGCGCGACAGCCAAGGGCGCTTGCGCGGCGCGGACTATGTGATCTATGAACAGCCCCAGCCTGTGCCGGATTCACCTACGTTGGAAAATCCAATGTTGGATAATCCAACGCAGGAAAAGCCTACGTTGGGAAAACCAACGCAATTAAATAAAGATATATCAAGTAAAGAAAAATCAATTACTGATGTATCAATTACCGATCCCATTCCTATCCTTTCCCGACCCTCTCCTTTGGAGGACGAGGCGGCACAGCCGCCGGAACGGAAAGGAACGGAAGCGAAATCACAGAGCGCCATAGAGATTTATCGTCAAATCATCATGGACAACATCGAGTACGAACACCTTTGCCAGCACGTCAAGGGCATTGACCGGGAAACGCTGGACGAGATTGTGGACTTGCTGGTGGAAACCGTATGCAGCGCCCGCAAGACCATCCGCATTGCCGGGGACGATTACCCGGCAGAGCTGGTGAAATCCAAGTTTATGAAGCTGGACAGCTCTCACATCGAGTTTGTCTTTGACTGTTTGAGCAAGAACACTTCGGAAATCCGCAACATCAAGAAATACCTGCTGGCTATGCTGTTCAATGCGCCCAGCACGATCAACGGTTACTATGCCGCGCTGGTGGCCCATGACATGAACACCGGCAAAATCTGAAAGGAGGACGGCCCTATGAAACAGGGTGCATTGATTTTCGACGAGCGCAGCGACCGTTACGACATTCGCTTTGATCTGGCGGACTACTACGGCGGCCTGCACTGTGGAGAAACCTTTGACGTGATGGTGGGCGGCAGGTGGAAGCCCACCCGCATTGAGTACGGGGCCAACTGGTATCTGGTTGGCATCCGTGCCGACGATCTTTCCGGCCTGCGGGTGAGGATTTAATCGGGGACAACCGGCGCAAGCGGCTGTCCCTTTTCTGTTTCCTGCGGCGGCTGACGGTGCCACCTTAACCGTGCCGCCGCACTTCTGCGAAAGGAGGGATAGCGATTGCAGGAGGAAGTAACCCAAAAGACAATAGCCTTTTCCATCAAATCGGCCAAGCTGACAATCCAAGTGCTGCAAGCGGCGGCCCGCAAGTTTCTGGAAACCCAAAACAAGGGCAAGACCAAGCTGCACCACGGCCAGCAGAGCCTAAAGCAGCTCAAAAAGCACGGGGCGGCCCTGTCCAATATCGAGATCACCGACGCCAACATTGGACTGTTTAAGCCCTGTGCCAAGAAATACGGCGTGGACTTCACGCTGCGGAAAGACGCCACTACCCAGCCCCCGCACTACATCGTGATTTTCAAGGCCAAGGACGCCGACAACATGGAACAGGCGTTCAAGGAGTTCACGGCCAAGAAGTTGCAGCGGGAGGAACGGCCCTCGATCCGCAAGGACATTGCCGCAAGCAAGGAAAAGGCAGCGGCCCGCAACGCTGACCGGGCCAAGGAAAAATTCAAAGAAAGGGGGCTGTCACGATGAAGCCGGAAATGAAAAAACTGATAATCGCCAATCTGCCTTATCTGCTGTTTGTCTATCTGTTCGGCAAGCTGGGGCAGGCGTACCGGCTGGCGGAGGGCATCGACCTTTCCCAAAAGCTCCTGCACTTTGCGGACGGCTGCGCGGCGGCCTTTGAAAGTGCCGCCCCCAGCTTCCACCCCATTGACCTGCTGATCGGCGTCGCCGGTGCTGCGGCGCTGCGGCTCATGGTGTACTGCAAAGGCAAGAACGCCAAGAAATACCGCAAAGGCGTGGAGTACGGCAGCGCCCGATGGGGCGGCCCCAAGGATATAGCCCCCTATATCGACCCCAATTTTGACAACAACATTCTGCTGACACAGACGGAACGGATCACCATGAACAACAGGCCGAAAGACCCCAAAACCGCAAGAAATAAAAATGTTCTGGTGATCGGCGGTTCCGGCTCCGGCAAGACCCGGTTCTTTGTAAAACCAAACCTGATGCAATGTGTGTCCAAGGACTATCCGACCTCATTTGTGATAACCGATCCCAAGGGCAGCTTGATCGGTGAAGTGGGCCAGCTCCTTATCCGCAGCGGCTACCGCGTGAAAGTGCTGAACACCATCAATTTTTCCAAGAGCATGAAATACAACCCGTTTCGGTATCTGCACTCGGAAAAAGACGTGTTGAAGCTGGTAAATACCCTGATTTGCAACACTAAAGGCGAGGGCGAAAAAAGTGCGGAAGATTTTTGGGTGAAATCGGAACGGCTGTTCTACACGGCCCTGATCGGCTATATCTGGCAGGAAGCGCCGGAGGAAGAAATGAACTTCACGACGCTGCTTGAAATGATAAATGCCAGCGAAGCCCGCGAGGACGACCCGGAATTTC
>ERZ826016.3089-NODE-3089-length-11953-cov-9.878131_pt1 | contig 11953 bp, 6 predicted proteins | sample MGYA00519872_ERZ826016 | MGnify/ENA primary metagenome ERZ826016 (study PRJEB31778, sample SAMEA3449218) | human gut metagenome | biome: human gut; feature: human-associated habitat; material: faeces | place: United Kingdom | collected 2010/2012 ... | reverse complement strand
TGATGTAATGTAGCGAAAGCGTGCCTGTGGTGAATTGTTAAATTTGTACAACGTCAACTTTCAAATATATAGTTTCGCAATTACCTGGACTACAGAAAACAAAGAAGGGAGTGTTTGCATGAATACGCAGATGAAGAAGGGTGTTTTGGAACTGTGTGTTCTCTCAATGTTAAGTCAGGGCGACAGGTATGGTTATGAGCTCACGGAGAGCTTGTCGGAGGAGATGTCCATTGCGCCCGGAACCTTGTACCTGATACTTAAGAGACTTAAGGATGATGAATGTGTCGAGACATATCTGGTGGAGTCGGAGGCGGGACCCGCAAGAAAGTATTATCATCTGACCGATAAGGGGATAGAGAGCATGACACGGCAGAAGAATGACTGGCAGCAGTTTGTAAGAATTGTTGATAAATTCATAGGTTGATAAGGGAGGAGAATATCATGACAAGAGCGGAATATATGGAAAAACTCGCACAGGGACTTAAGGATTATGACGAGGATTTTGCATTAGACATTATCGGGGATTACAGGAGACATTTCGATGAGGCGGCTGCGGACGGAAGAAGTGAGGAGTCCGTGTGTGAGGAGTTAGGAAACGTTGATGATTTTTTAAGGGATATACCGGAGGAATTTAAGAAAAAGGCTAGTGAGCAGCAGGAGAGCAGTTCACAGGAAAACTCCGATTTTACTGATGATTTTGGAAAGCTTGCAGATGATTTCGGTAAGTTCGTAAACGAAGCAGGAAAGATGGCAGGCAAAGCAGGAAAGATGGCCGGCAAAGCAGGAAAGGCGGCAGGCAAGGCTGCGATTAAGGCGGCTAAGAGTGCCGACTCGGCTATAAGCAAGCTCAGCGGGGTTATCGTCGACAAAATTAATGAGGCGGTTAACAAGCAGGACGAGGATTTGGATGATTTTGATGAGGAGCAGAAGTTTGACGATGATTTTTCGGTGAACGGGGAGAGTGGCGAAAATAATTTTGAGCAGACCAAGGAGGAAAAGGAGAGCAGCACGTCCGAGGGCACTGAGAACGACGATTACGGCATGAATCCGCTCATCGTGTGCAGCTACACAGGCATCACGGGATTAAAGATGAGTGTGGTTGAGCCCAACGTCGAGCTCAATCAGGGCGATACGCAGGCAGTGACAATCACAATGTCAAGACCGCTCACTAAGAAGGAAAAGATGTCCATGAGCCCGGTTGTGACAGTGGAGGACGGCGTGCTAAAGTTCAAGCAGGAAAACAAGAACAGGGCTTTCTCGTTTATAAGCACGGCGTCGAACGAGCCGCTTATATACTATGTGACGGTTCCGGCAGAATTTGAGAAGATAAATATCGCAACAGTCAGCGGTTATATAAATGTTCAGAGTGACATAGTGACAGAAAGCTGTAAGCTCTCGACGGTGAGCGGCTCCGTTAAGGTTGAAAACGGCATACATGCCGACAAGCTGAAAATCAGCGCAGTGAGCGGTTCAATCAAGGTTTCGGCACCGCTTGATGCAAAAAAACAGGAATTGTCGACCGTTAGCGGAAGCGTAAAGGCAGTTATCGAAGGGGACAATTTCAGCGCAGAGACCGTGAGCGGTTCGGTTAAGCTGTCCGTTGGTTCGCCTTGCGACGGAAAGGTGAGCACAGTCTCAGGCTCGATTGTCATAAATCTTCTCTCTGACATCGGAATCGACATAAAGAGCTCGGGAATGAGCGGCTCGATGAAGCTCATGACGGATAAGCATGTCGACTGGAATAACGGTGAGAGCGATAATACGGTACGCTTCGGATTTTCAAAGTCCGACAGGCATGCGACCTTCGGGGACGGAATGGTGAGAGTGACCACGAGCTCCGTGAGCGGTTCCGTGAAGGTGTACGACTTCGGGAAGGCGGAGTAGGCTCCATAATTATTTGAGTTATAAAATTCGAGTGGCATAACAGTAGTTCTTGTTTGTTAAGTGTATATTCGGTTATATTTATACATCTTGGCTCCGTTTTACGAAGCTAAGATGTTCTAAGAACTCTGACAAAAGTAATAAAAAACAGTCACCATCGCTGCAAAACAGCCATCCGTGGCTGGTTGCAGCTAAGCCGGCATCCGTGCCGGCTTTGGTTATTTTATGGACAGAGTTCTTAGAATATCTTAGATTCGTACATCTAATTATGCACACATAAATATAACATCATATATTGTTGGTTTAGCATTTTTTACGAATATTTTGCCCGCAAAAGTGAAATCTTATAAAGGTTATATTAACTTTTCATAAACTCCATTGACTTAGTGTTTTTTGGGTGTCATTATTGCTTGTAAACAGCTAAAAAAGCATAGAAAAAGAGAAACGAGGATGATTATGGGAAAATTGATTAAGTATCTGGCTGACCACAAGCTTGCGGTACTTGCCATACTGCTTCTGCTTGGTGTTCAGGCATTCTGCGACCTTTCTCTTCCGTCATACACATCGGATATTGTGGATGTAGGAATACAGCAGAGCGGTATTGAAGGTGCTGCAGCAGAGAAGTATACGCAGGAGACTTACGAGGCGTTAAAGCTTTTCATGAGCGTTGATGAGGCGGAATACCTTGATGAATGCTATGAGCTTTCGGACGGCGTGTATGTCAGAAAGAACCTGTCATCAAAGGAACTTGAAGAGTTGAATGATTCACTTCTGACGGCTGCAAGCATGGTGTATTCTGTTGAGACATCGGGGCAGTACAGCGTGAGTGATATTGTCGCCGGTTACAATGCAGGGCTTGTGACGAGGGAAATGCTTGACAGCGTGACATCACAGGTTGAGACATCAATGGGCGATATGGCATCATCAATGAAAACTCAGATGGCGGTTGAGCTTGTAAAGAGTGAGTATGCGGCTTTGGGTTACGATTTGAACTCAATTCAGAGAAGTTATCTGTTGACAACGGGAGCAAAGATGCTTGCCATGACACTTCTCATGGTTGCGGCGGCTATAGGTGTTGGCTTTATAGGTGCGAGAACGGCGGCGGCTATAGGCAGAGACCTGAGAGAAAAGCTTTTTACGAAGGTCATTGGATTTTCAAATGCGGACATAAACAAGTTTTCAACGGCATCTCTCATAACGCGGAGCACCAACGATGTGCAACAGGTGCAGCAGGTTTCGGTTATGATGTTAAGGATTGTTCTTTATGCACCTATCATAGGAATAGGCGGAATCATAAAGGTTACGGGAACTAAGACGGGAATGGGCTGGATAATCGGCGTTGCCGTTGGTGCTGTGCTCTCACTTGTGCTTGTGCTCATGGTCGTGGCTATGCCTAAGTTTAAGAAGATGCAGAGCCTTGTTGACCGTGTAAACCTCGTATCACGAGAGATACTTACAGGTACAATGGTTATAAGAGCATTCAGCAGGGAAAAACATGAGGAGGAGAGATTTGACAAGGCAAACAAGGACCTCATGTCAACACAGCTTTTTACAAACCGTGTTATGTCAATAATGATGCCTGCCATGATGCTTATTATGAATGCAATAACGGTCCTCATCGTCTGGATGGGAGCAAAAGGTATCGACCTCGGACATATGCAGGTTGGAGACATGATGGCGTTTATAACATATACAATGCAGATTGTCATGGCGTTCCTCATGATAACAATGATTTCGGTGATGCTTCCGAGGGCGGGAGTTGCAGCGGAGCGTATTGAGGAGGTGTTAAACACTGAGGAGACGATTAAGGATAAGGCTGATGCCGCTGAGACGGATAAGAAGCTTGCAGACTGCAAGGGCGTTCTTGAATTTCATGATGTGTCGTTCAGATTTGAGGGTGGAAGTGAGAATGCCATCTCGAAGCTGAGCTTTAAGGCGGAGCCGGGAAAGACTACAGCAATTATCGGAAGTACAGGATGCGGTAAGTCAACGGTTGTAAATCTTCTCGACAGATTTTATGATGTGACAGAGGGAAGTATCACGCTTGACGGTGTGGATATAAGAGACATGTCACAGAAGGAACTTAGAAGCCATATAGGACTTGTACCTCAAAAGGGAGTGCTCTTCTCAGGAACCATAGAGAGCAACATCAAGTACGGCGGAGATTTTGTGACCGACGAGGACATGAAGGAAGCGGCAGAGATTGCACAGGCGACAGAGTTTATCGAGAGTAAGAAGGATGGATATGCCGATTCGATAGCTCAGGGAGGAAACAATGTATCCGGAGGACAGAAGCAGCGCCTGTCGATAGCGAGAGCTGTTGCGGTGAAACCTAAGATATATGTGTTTGATGACAGCTTCTCGGCACTTGATTTTAAGACGGATGCGGCGCTCAGAAAGGCACTTTCGGCAAGAACCAAGGATGCTTCCGTGATTATTGTGGCTCAGAGAATTTCAACAATAATGAATGCTGATCAGATTATTCTTTTGAATGAAGGAAAAGTGGCAGGAATGGGAACCCATAAGGAGCTTTTAAAGAGCTGCCCTGAATATCTTGAAATTGCAAAATCCCAGCTTTCCGAGGCGGAGCTTGCAGGAGAGGAGGCATAAGACGGATGAGCGAAAACAGAGAATATTCCAAAAACAGAAATATGGGAAGGCGCGGTCCGGGCGGACACGGCGGAATGATGCCCGGTGAAAAGGCAAAGGACTTTAAAGGAACAAGCAGGAAAATACTTGCATATATAGGCAGATATAAGATTGCGATAGTCCTTGTCATGATATGTGCTGTCGCGGGAACGATATTTAATATTGTCGGACCGAAGGTGCTTTCTAAGGCGACAACAGAGATTTTTAACGGACTTGTCTCTAAGGTGTCTGGCGGTGCCGGCATTGATTTTCATAAAATAGGAATTATACTGTTGATACTTCTCGGACTTTACTGCGTGAGTGCGTTGTTCTCATTCATTCAGGGATTTATAATGAGTGGTATTTCTCAGAAGCTCAGCTTCAGAATGAGAAAAGAAATTTCCGAGAAGATTAACAGAATGCCGCTTGCATACTTTGAATCAAAGACGGTCGGAGATGTGCTCTCAAGAATAACAAATGATGTCGATACATTCGGAATGAGTCTTAATCAGAGTATAACAACGCTCATAACATCGGTCACAACGCTTATCGGTGTATTTATAATGATGATGACGATAAGCCCGCTCATGACACTCATTGCACTTGTGATTCTTCCTATATCGGCATTACTTATCAGTGTAGTGGTAAAACATTCACAGAAGTACTTTAAAGCACAGCAGGAGTATTTAGGAGACATCAACGGAACGATTGAGGAGTCCTACAGTGGTCATACAATTATTAAGGCATTCAATCGTGAGAAAAAGGTCAATGAGAACTTTCAGAAGACAAATGCCAAGTTGTATTCATCGGCATGGAAGTCACAGTTCCTATCGGGGCTTATGCAGCCCATAATGACGTTTGTGGGAAATCTAGGATATGTGGCTGTTGCGGTATCGGGAAGTATGCTTGCCGTGTCGGGCGCAATTACGGTCGGGGACATTCAGGCATTCATACAGTATGTAAAGAGCTTTACGCAGCCTATAACTCAGATTGCACAGGTTTTCAATATGCTTCAGTCAATGGCTGCCGCAGCGGAGAGAATCTTTGATTTCCTTGATGAGGAAGAGGAGCAGGTGACAGAGAATCCTGTAAGACTTAATGATATCAAGGGTGAGGTTGATTTTGAGCATGTAAAGTTCGGTTATGATCCGGAAAAACCGGTTATACATGATTTTACCTGTCATGTTGAGCCGGGAAGCATGGTTGCCATCGTAGGACCTACGGGAGCAGGAAAGACAACAATGGTTAAGCTGCTCATGCGCTTCTACGATGTGAATTCAGGCTGCATCAAGGTCGACGGAGAGAATGTAAAGGATTTCGAGAGAAGAAACCTGAGAGAGGCATTCGGAATGGTGCTTCAGGATACATGGCTTTTTAAGGGAACCATAATGGAGAACATTCGTTACGGCAGGCTTGATGCCACGGATGAGGAGGTTATAGCGGCTGCCAAGGCGGCAAATGCCGACCACTTTATAAGGACGCTCCCAGGAGGTTATGATATGGAACTCAATGAGGAGGCAAGCAATGTATCGCAGGGACAGAAGCAGCTCCTTACAATCGCACGGGCAATTCTTGCCGACAACAGGATAATGATTCTTGATGAGGCGACAAGCTCGGTCGATACAAGAACAGAGCAGCATATTCAGGATGCGATGGCTAACCTTATGAAGGGCAGAACAAGTTTCGTGATTGCACACAGACTCTCGACAATCAGGGATGCGGATGTTATTCTTGTAATGAAGGACGGAGACATAATAGAGCAGGGAAATCACAAGGGGCTGCTTGAAAGAAACGGCTTCTATGCCCAGCTATACAACAGTCAGTTCGAAGGATAAATCATTGATTCAATGGGGATGGAGATGAAGTATGAAGCGTCTGATTAACAACAGAAAAGACTTATTTACTATACCGAACCTGATGGGATACTTCCGAATTATGCTTATCCCGATATTCATGGCGGTATATATAGGAGCTGACGGCAGGGCTGACTATATTGCGGCGGCGGTGATACTCGGAATATCGGGGCTTACGGATTGCTTTGACGGAAAGATTGCCAGACATTTTAATATGATAACGGAGTGGGGAAAGGTGTTAGACCCGGTGGCTGATAAGCTTACACAGGCGGCGGTTTTCATAAGCCTGTCATTCCGTTATCCGACCATGCGCTATCTTGTGATATTATTTATTGTCAAGGAAATGTTCATGGGAATCATGGGTGCCATTATGCTTAAAATGGGAAGCATGATGGACGGTGCGAGGTGGTACGGAAAGCTATGTACGGCGATTCTTTATGGTGCAATGTTCTTGCTGCTTCTGGTGGTGGACATGTCATATTTTGCGGCGGGACTTATTATTTCAGTCTGCATAATTATGAACATTTTTTCTTTTGTATGTTACATTGTGTACTATGCGCGTGTGCTTATGAATAAGCCTGTTACGAGTGGGAAGATTAAAATGTGGAAGCCTGTGGTCACTATATTGGCAGTTATATTTGTATTTATTGCGGTAAATGCCGTGGCAGCAATCATAAGCAGCTCAAAGCAGCCTGACTACACGGGGGACGGTGAGGTCGCAATGTGGAACACGGGCGATGCAGAGCGGGCAGTGATTGTGGAGGACAACAGGGAGGCTTTACTTGCACGCGTGAGAATGATAAGAAATGCACAGTCGGAGATTGTTATTTCCACATTTGATTTCATGTCGGATGAGAGCGGCCGGATAATGCTCGGGGCGCTCATGGAGGCAGCAGACAGGGGCGTGAAGATAAATGTTATTGTTGACGGCTTCGATGGTGTTCTTCACATGAAGTGGAATCCGTATTTTTATGCACTGTCATCTAAGGAAAATGTCACAGTCAAGCTCTACAATGAGATTTCACCGTTCACAATGTGGAAGGGCATGGCACGCATGCATGACAAATACATTATCGCCGACAGGCAGATATATATGCTGGGTGGAAGAAATACCTTCAATTATTTTCTCGGCGACTACAGCAGCTACAAAAATTATGACCGCGATGTGCTCGTGTGGCGCGCCGAGCCCGCCGTGTCAGGGGACAGCGCATCGGTAAATAAGCTTTTGGATTATTATGAGAGCGTATGGAACGGCGGTGAGTGCAGGCTGTTTGCAGACAGTGAACGCATTGCGGATTGGTATTGTGTGAGACGCGCGGCTGAGCGTATAGAGGAGACATATAAAAAATACTGCTCCGGACATGAGGAACTTTCAGAGGAATATTTATATCAGGATAACACCTTCCCGGTTGAGAGTATAACCTTGCTTTCAAATCCGATTAATGCGGGGGTTAAGGAGCCGGTTGTATGGTATAAGCTGATGAACCTTATAAGTAGTGCAGAGGAATCTGTTAAGCTCCACACGCCGTACATAATCTGCAATGATATGATGTATGATACTCTGACGGGTGCGGCTGCCGGAAAAGAGGTCACTGTTATGACCAACTCGGTTGCGAACAACGGAAACAGCTTCGGTGCGGCCGATCTTGAAAAGAACAGGGAAAGGATGCTTGATACAGGCATCAGCCTTCTTGAGTACGAGGGCGGTGTCTCATACCATGGAAAGAGCATAGTGATTGACGATGATATATCTGTGGTCGGTTCGTTTAACATGGATATGAGGAGCGCATATCTTGACACGGAGCTCATGCTGGTGATAAAGAGCAAAGAACTCAACGCACAGCTTAGAGGACTTATGGAAAACTATGAAGGCTCTGCGAGGATAGCTCTTCCTGAAGGAGAGTATGACAATCCGTACAATGTTGTGCCGCAGGAAATCACCGCAAAGAGAAAATTCAGAAAAGATGTGATAAAGACCTTGTTTTATTGGGCTAGATTTTTATTCTGACTTAAGACGCATACATTGGGCATGAAACCTGATGTGTGCGTTTTTGTGTATGTTTTCTTAACATAAAACATTGAGACATTGTAGAAAATTTGGTATGATAATACAGACGGTGGCATCATTAATATAATCAATTTATATGAGCAGGCAGTGAAGCGGATTGCGGATATCATTGACAATATGTATACTGCTCATAAGCAAAATGAAAAGAGGTATTTATGGAAAAAATTATAAATGCAGATGAGAGCTGGATTATGAATCCTGAGGTTTTCAGGGTGAACAGGGAGGACGCCCACTCAGACCACGCTTTTTACGAGGAGAAGGTCACAGAGTACGGGCTTGACATGCCGCTAAGACAGAGCCTTAACGGGACATGGAAGTTTTCATACGCGGATGTGCCTGAGAAGAGAGTTAAGGAATTTTATGAGGAGGGCTTTGATACAAGCTCCTTTGCGGACATTAAGGTTCCGGGACATATTGAGCTTGCGGGATATGACAGATGCCAATACATCAATACAATGTATCCTTGGGAGGGACATGAGGATTTACGTCCGCCGTTTGCACCGATTAAGCATAACCCGGTGGCTTCATACGTCACATATTTCGATGTTGATGAGGCTCTGCTTGGAAAAAAGACTTACATATCGTTTCAGGGTGTCGAAAAGGCATTTTATGTGTGGATTAACGGGCAGTTCGTGGGATATTCCGAGGACAGCTTTACACCTTCCGAGTGGGATGTAACACCTTTTATCAGGGAAAAGGGCAATAAGCTTGCGGTTGAAGTTTATAAGCACAGCTCAGCAAGCTGGCTTGAGGATCAGGACTTTTTCAGATTTTCCGGTATATTCCGAGATGTGTATATCTATGCCGTGCCAAGCACGCATGTGAGAGACATTTTTGTCAAAGCGGGTTTAAAGGATGATTACGTGACGGGAACACTTGACTGTGAGCTTGATATTGAGGGAAATATCGGTGGAACAATAGGATATGAACTCATCGATAAGACGGGAAAGAGCGTTCTCATGAGAATGGGACTTGCTATAAAGGAAAACATGCATTTTAAGGCTGAGGTACCTGAGGTGTTTACATGGAGTGCTGAAGTTCCGAATCTTTATCTTCTCAATATTTCCGTATACAACGAGGACGGTGAACTCATCGAGTACATTCCGCAGCGCATCGGTTTCAGACGTTTTGAGATGAAGAACGGCGTCATGTGTATCAACGGAAAGAGAATAGTTTTCAAGGGAGTTAACCGCCATGAGTTTTCCTGCGTGAACGGAAGAGCACTCAAAAAGGAGGAACTTCTCGAGGACATCAGGATTATAAAGAGCCTCAACATAAATGCGGTGAGAACATGTCATTATCCTAATCAGAGCTACTGGTACGAACTCTGCGACGAGTTCGGAATATACCTCATAGACGAGGCGAACCTTGAGACGCACGGAACGTGGTGCATTGATACCGGAAATGAGAAGCCGTATATAACACCGGGAAGCGAGCCGATGTGGAAGGGCGCAGTGCTCGACAGAGCCATGTCCATGCTTGAGAGGGACAAAAACCATCCGAGCGTGCTTATCTGGTCATGCGGAAATGAGTCCCATGCGGGTGAGGATATTCTTGCCATGAGCAGATTTTTCCATGAGAGGAACCCTGAGAGGCTTGTACATTATGAGGGATGTGTCAACGACAGAAGTTATTCCTGCATAACGGACATGGAGAGCAGGATGTATGCGAAGCCTGACGAGATAAAGGAGTACCTTGACGGTAAGCCAAAGAAGCCGTACATAAGCTGCGAGTATATGCATGCCATGGGAAATTCATGCGGGGGTATGGAAAAGTACACGAAGCTTGCATACGAGTATGAGCAGTATCAGGGCGGCTTTATATGGGATTTTGCGGATCAGGCGATACTCACGAGAGACGGAAAGCTCATCGATGAGGACGTTATCGGAAGATACGGAAATGTGAGGACTTATGAGAAGCTTCCTAACATAAAGCCGGGAAGTCTTGAGTTCAAGGTTGGAGGAGATTTCAAGGAGAGACCGTGCGATTATTATTTTTGCGGCAACGGAATAGTGTTTGCTGACAGAAAGCTCTCGCCTAAGGCGCAGGAGGTAAAGTATCTCTACCAGAATATCAGGCTTCATATGACAAATCAGGGTGTGCTTATCGTGAATGAATCGCTTTTTGAGTCGACGGATGATTACATGTTCGAGGTTCGTCTTTTAAAGGACGGCAAGGCTGTATGGGCAGGAACCTTTGCTAGGGACGTGAAGGCGGGCGATGAGGAGTTCGTTCCGGTTACATTCCCTTCAATGGATGCCGACGGCGAGTATGTTACTGAATGCCGTGCCGTGCTTATGGGCTACAGACCTTGGGCGAATGTGGGACATATAGCGGCATGGGGACAGAGTGAGCCGATTATGGTGAAAAATGAGGCTCAGAGTGCTGATGAGGTACAGGAAGGTGAAGCTAAGTGCTTTGATGACGTGGTTATGGGAGCAACCTGTATCGGAGTAAAGGCAGGGAACATGCATGCCATATTCTCGCGTCAGGAGGGAGGTCTTATATCGCTTCGCTGCAAGGGACTTGAGATGATTGAGAAGGTTCCTGGGCTTGAGTTTTTCCGCGCGGCGACCGACAATGACAAGGGCAATCGTTTTCCGGTGACAAGTGCGGTATGGCAGGGAATAAGCCAGATGCAAAGATGCGATAATGTTAAGGTTGAGTATGAAATGAGAGACGGCAGTGTGATTGACGGCACGGTAATGCCTGAGGAGTTCATAACCGATAAGTCAGATAAGTTATACGGAACGGGGCTTAAGGGAGCTGAATACGCAAAGAATATTGCGGCGGTGAAGATAAGCTGCCATTATACATTCTACACCAATCCTCAGTCAGAGGGCGGGATTGTGTACCGTATGCTGCCTGACGGAAGTGTTGAGTGCAGGGGACATTTTGACGGTAAAGAGGGACTTCCGGAGTCTGCCGTGTTCGGAATAGGTATCACGATGGACAAGATGTTTGACAGGATGGAATTTTACGGAAGAGGACCTGAGGAGAATTATAATGACCGCTGTGCGGGTGCAAAGCTCGGCATATATAAGGGAAGTGTTGTCGACAACGTGACACCTTATCTTGATCCGCAGGAGTGCGGCAACCGCCACGATGTGAGATATGTGAAGGTAGTTGACGAGTTCGGACATGGAATAAGAATAGATGCGGTTAATGCCCCGTTTGACATGACGGTTCTTCCATGCACACAGCAGGAGCTTCAAAGTGCGTACAAGATTAACGATATTCCCGATGCTCGTTACACGCATGTGAGAATACTTGGTGCGGCAAGAGGCGTGGGCGGTGACGACAGCTGGGGCGCACCGGTATATCCTGAATACTGTGTAAGTGCCGAAAAAGAGCAGAACGTGGACTTCGTGATAAGAGGATTATAAAGAAATTGTTAAATTTACAACAATATTTTGACAAGACCCAACTTTGCTCTTGAAATTTATGTCGAAATATGAGAAAATACAGGTAATTGCGGAGAGTGGTGCCAGACACGCCACACAGACAGCTTCGCAAATGGAAT
>ERZ826016.3088-NODE-3088-length-11954-cov-3.045634_pt1 | contig 11954 bp, 6 predicted proteins | sample MGYA00519872_ERZ826016 | MGnify/ENA primary metagenome ERZ826016 (study PRJEB31778, sample SAMEA3449218) | human gut metagenome | biome: human gut; feature: human-associated habitat; material: faeces | place: United Kingdom | collected 2010/2012 ... | reverse complement strand
TACAGCCGACTTGAAAGGTGCTGATTTTGAGAAGAAGCTCGTTTGGAAGACAAACGAAGGATTCAAGGTGAAACCTTTTTACCGGATGGAGGACCTGGAAGGGTTGAAGACGACAGACGCACTTCCCGGAGAATTCCCTTATTTAAGAGGAACCAAGAAGGACAACAATGAATGGCTGGTACGTCAGGAAATCAAAGTGGAATGTCCTAAAGAGGCCAATGCGAAAGCACTGGATATCCTGAACAAAGGTGTCGATTCACTTTCTTTCCATGTAAAGGCAAAAGAACTCAATGCGGAATATCTTGAGACTCTGTTGAATGATATTCAAGCTGAGTGTGTTGAACTGAACTTCTCTACTTGTCAGGGACACGTTGTTGAACTGGCTAATCTGCTGGTAGCTTATTTCCTGAAGAAGGATTATGATGTGAAGAAGCTGAAAGGCTCTATCAATTATGATTTCTTCAACAAGATGCTGACCCGTGGTAAGGAAAAAGGTGATATGGTACAAACTGCCAAAGCTTTGATTGAAGCTATTCAACCGCTTCCTTTTTATCGCGTAATTAATGTGAATGCATTATCTCTGAACAATGCTGGTGCGTATATTTCTCAGGAATTGGGTTATGCGTTAGCTTGGGGTAATGAATACTTGAACCAGCTGATAGATGCAGGTATACCTGCTGCTACAGTTGCCAAGAAGATAAAATTTAATTTTGGTATTAGTTCTAATTACTTCCTTGAAATTGCTAAGTTCCGTGCAGCACGTATGTTATGGGCGAATATTGTGGCTTCATATAATCCTGAATGCTTGCGTGACTGTGATAATAAAGGTCCTCAGGGAGAATGCCGCTGCGCTGCGAAGATGGTAATTCATGCTGAAACATCGACTTTCAATCTCACTTTATTTGATGCTCATGTAAACTTGCTTCGTACACAAACTGAGGCGATGAGTGCTGCGCTGGCTGGTGTTGATTCAATGACAGTTGTTCCGTTTGATAAAACTTATGAAACTCCGGATGAATTCTCTGAACGCTTGGCGCGTAACCAGCAATTATTATTAAAAGAAGAGTCTCATTTTGATAAAGTAATTGACCCGGCTGCAGGTTCTTATTATATTGAGAATCTTACAGTATCTATTGCTAAACAGGCTTGGGAACTATTCTTGGCTGTAGAGGAAGCTGGTGGTTTTTATGCTGCGTTGAAAGCAGGAACTATTCAGGCTGCTGTAAACGAAAGCAATAAAGCTCGCCATAAAGCAGTAGCTCAACGTCGCGAGATTTTGTTGGGTACTAACCAGTTCCCTAACTTTAATGAGAAAGCTGGTGAAAAACGTCCGGTTGAAGCGAAATGTTGTTGTGGAAATGATGCTCAAACTTGTACAAAGGATGTGAATACATTAGTATTTGATCGTGCTGCCAGCGAATTTGAAGCTTTACGTCTGGAGACAGAAGCCTCTGGTAAGCGCCCGAAAGCATTTATGCTGACTATTGGTAACTTGGCTATGCGTCAGGCCCGTGCCCAATACTCTTGTAATTTCCTTGCTTGTGCAGGTTATGAAGTAATCGATAATCTTGGATTTGAAACTGTGGAAGCTGGTGTTGAAGCAGCAATGGCTGCTAAAGCAGATATCGTAGTTCTTTGTTCCAGTGATGATGAATATGCAGAATATGCTATTCCTGCTTTCAAAGCATTGAACGGACGTGCTATGTTTATTGTTGCCGGTAATCCAGCTTGTGCTGAAGAACTTAAAGCTGCAGGTATTGAGAGCTTCATCCATGTTCGTGTAAACGTATTGGATACCTTGAAAGAGTTTAACGCCAAACTATTGAAGTAAAATGAGAAAAGATTTTAAAAATATTGATATATATGCTGCATTTCAGCCTGCTAATGGTGCTGAATGGCAAAAGGCTAACGGTATTTCCGCTAATTGGAAAACACCGGAACATATTGAAGTGAAGCCTGTTTATACAAAGGAAGATCTTGAAGGAATGGAACATCTGGAATATGCAGCCGGAATTCCTCCCTACTTGCGTGGTCCTTATTCAGTAATGTACACTCTTCGTCCTTGGACCATTCGTCAGTACGCTGGATTTTCTACTGCGGAAGAATCAAATGCATTCTATCGTCGTAATCTGGCTGCCGGACAGAAAGGCTTGTCTGTTGCATTCGACTTGGCTACTCATCGTGGCTACGATCCTGACCACGAACGTGTTGTGGGTGATGTTGGTAAGGCTGGTGTATCTATCTGTTCATTAGAAAATATGAAGGTTCTGTTCGATGGCATTCCTTTGAATAAAATGTCTGTATCTATGACAATGAATGGTGCGGTACTTCCGATTTTGGCATTCTATATCAATGCAGGTTTGGAGCAAGGTGCTGTACTGGAAGAAATGGCTGGAACTATTCAGAATGATATCCTGAAAGAATTCATGGTGCGTAATACTTATATTTATCCACCTGCATTTTCAATGAAGATTATTTCTGATATATTCGAGTATACTTCGCAAAAGATGCCGAAGTTCAACTCTATCTCTATCTCCGGTTACCATATGCAGGAAGCAGGAGCTACGGCAGATATCGAATTGGCTTACACATTGGCCGACGGATTGGAATATCTTCGTGCAGGAACAGCAGCAGGTATTGATATCGACGCGTTTGCTCCCCGTTTATCTTTCTTCTGGGCAATTGGTACGAACCATTTCATGGAAATAGCTAAGATGCGTGCCGCACGTATGTTATGGGCGAAGATTGTGAAGCAATTCAATCCGAAGAACCCTAAATCATTGGCATTGCGTACGCATAGCCAGACTTCTGGTTGGTCACTGACTGAACAAGATCCATTTAATAATGTAGGTCGTACTTGTATCGAAGCTATGGCTGCTGCACTGGGACATACACAATCACTGCATACCAATGCATTGGATGAAGCAATTGCTCTTCCGACTGACTTTTCTGCTCGTATTGCTCGTAATACTCAGATCTATATTCAGGAAGAAACAAATATCTGCAAGAATGTAGACCCTTGGGGTGGTTCTTATTATGTGGAAACATTAACTAATGAGTTGATTCAAAAGGCCTGGGATTTAATTCAGGAAGTAGAGAAACTGGGCGGTATGGCAAAAGCAATTGAAACTGGTATTCCTAAGATGCGTATTGAAGAAGCTGCTGCACGTACTCAGGCTCGCATTGATAGCGGCCAGCAGACCATTGTGGGTGTGAATAAGTATCGTCTGGAGAAAGAGGATCCGATTGATATTCTGGAAGTGGACAATACTGCTGTGCGTAAAGAACAGATTGAAAACTTGAAGAGGCTTAAAGAAGGACGTAACGAAGCCGACGTGCAAAAAGCCCTTGAAGCCATCACGAAGTGTGTGGAAACTAAAGAAGGAAATCTACTTGAATTAGCTGTAGAAGCAGCTCGTGTTCGTGCGACTCTGGGTGAGATTTCTTTGGCTTGTGAGAAAGTAGTAGGACGTTATAAAGCAGTAATCAGAACTATATCAGGCGTGTATTCATCAGAAAGTAAAAATGATGCCGACTTCAAGCGTGCTTGTGAATTAGCCGAGAAGTTTGCGAAGAAAGAGGGACGTCAACCTCGTATTATGATTGCGAAAATGGGACAAGACGGTCACGACCGGGGGGCTAAGGTGGTAGCTACCGGTTATGCGGACTGTGGTTTCGACGTAGATATGGGACCGTTGTTTCAGACACCGGCAGAAGCTGCCCGCGAAGCAGTAGAGAATGATGTTCACGTAGTGGGCGTTTCTTCACTGGCTGCAGGGCATAAGACGCTGATTCCGCAGATTTTGGATGAATTGAAGAAGTTGGGTCGCGAAGATATTATTGTGATTGCTGGTGGCGTAATCCCTGCACAGGACTATGACTTCCTGTATAAAGCAGGTGTAGCGGCTATTTTCGGTCCAGGTTCTCCGGTAGCGAAAGCAGCCTGTCAGATTCTGGAAATCTTGATGGACGAAGAATAAATCGGTTGCAATAGATTCAAGAGGACATTCTAAAATAGAATTTATAAGTTGAAAGTTTTCTAGACTAATACCTCTTTATCATACATCCCCTTATTATATTCTTTTTTTCATTTTTGAAATAGGATATCAATAAGGGGATTATTATATCCTAAAATATAGATAGTAATGATATATTTCTGCATCCATCTTTCGGTGGCTACTGTGGTTTTGTCAGATCTGGGGTAATTACCTGGCATTTTTATACCTTTGTGTGAGAATCTAGGAAATATAATGTACATTTGTATGTTTTTAAAAGGACTATTAGCAAATAAACAAACAAAATATAGATTGATATGTCACGTTTTTTAATAGTGATTTTATTTATAGGTCTGTTTCATCTAGAACTATTTTCTGCTACAGGAAAAGTTCTTGTAGTTAGTTCTTACGGTACTGACTATCAGTGGAGCAATACGATTATGGATGCTATTGGCAATCGGCTTAAAGAAGTTTATCCCTCGATTGAGTTCAGTCGTGAATTTCTATCTTCTGAGATGCAAGACGAATTTTATACTTGGGGGAAAAAGATGGGGGTGTTGTTAAGTAACTATCAAAAGAATCCACCGCGAGCTATCGTACTTGTCTCTGATGAGGCCTGGATGGGATATCAGGACGTTAATGTGGCAGAATTTAAAGATGTACCTCTTATCTTGTGTGCTGTGAAGCCTCATTCTATTTCTACTAGCGATTTTGCAGCGAAAAGAGATAGCCTCACTTTGAATGATTTCACTCCTACTATTGAAATGATGAAGCCTTATAAAGCTACTGCTGTGCTGAGAGAAATGAATACCTCAGGTTATTTGTCGCTAATGGACAACCTGATTGTCGGGCTAAATCGTTTTGTGTTTATTACTAATAGTCGTTTTTACGGGGTTTATACACATTTACTTCTTCAACAGGAAGCAGAACGGAGTTATCCGCAAATTCCTGTTCAAAATATCGACGGAAGATTTATTAATACTGATTCTTTGCTTTCACTTTTACCTACTATACCTTCTACTGCTGGAGTATTGCTGACTTCCTGGCTGACAGGAGAATATGGGTTCGAATATTCGAAAGATTATTTGTATAGTCGGATGGAGAATAAATTGTCTACTCCGATTTTTATAACTAATAATATCGGATTGGATAAAGAATTCTTCATTGGAGGTTATTTAAATAAAGCTTCATTTTGGGGAAATAAGGCAGCTGATCTTTTACTTGCGGTGCTTGGTGGTACGGTTCCAGAAAAGATTGTACCCGAAATTTATCACGATGACCAATGTCATATTGCGTGGAAAGTTTTTCATCATTACGACCTCAATCCGGAAAAGCTTCCAGCCAAGGTAAAGTACTATAATGCACCTCAGGCGTTTTGGGTAGAATATAAATACTACATTATCGCTGTGATAGGAATATTCATGATCTTTCTGCTGTTTTATATTTATACGCTTCGGAGTAACATCAAATTACAATATGCCAATGATAAATTGAAACAAGCACAAGAAGATTTGATTATTGCTCTTCGAAAAGCAGAAGAATCAGATCGGCTGAAATCCGCTTTCCTGGCAAATATGAGCCATGAGATACGTACACCTTTGAATGCGATTGTCGGTTTCTCAGGAGTACTCGATGAGGTGGATACAAAAGAGGAACGTGATGAGTATGTAGAATTGATCCGTCGTAATAGCGACTTGTTATTACAGTTACTTTCTGACATTCTTGATTTATCACGTATAGAAGCAGGGGTACTTGAATTTTCTTTTAGTCAGACGGATGCTTTTTATGTATGTAATAACGTTGTTACCTCACTTGCTAGTAAGTGTAGATCCGGTGTAGAACTTTATCTCAATGTTTCAGTTACTTCTATGCCACTTACTACGGATGTCAATCGCTTAATGCAGGTGCTTATTAATTTGGTGAACAATGCTATTAAGTTTACTTCAAAAGGAAGTATTGAGGTCGGTTATTTTTCTTATGACGATGAGTTGGTTGAGTTCTATGTGAAAGATACTGGTATTGGAATTGCCACAGAAAAGCAGGCTGCTATTTTCGGACGTTTTAATAAACTAAATAGCTATGTGGAAGGAACAGGCTTGGGATTATCCATCTGCCAAACCATTGTTAGTATGCTTGGGGGGAAGATGGGAGTTGAGTCGGAAGAGGGTGTAGGTTCCCGTTTTTGGTTTAGGATACGGAAAATACAAACCAGTGCTAATGTTGATTCGGGAATTTATGTAGAATGAGGTAAGAAGAATGGCTAAAATTGCCTACCTTTGTGCGATAAATCAGAAAAATAGAGAATGATAGTTTGCATAGCCGAAAAACCGTCTGTAGCGCGTGATATAGCCGATGTACTCGGTGCCCATACAAAGAAAGAAGGATATATAGAAGGAAACGGATATCAGGTGACCTGGACATTTGGTCATCTCTGTACCCTGAAAGAACCTCATGAATATACACAGGGATGGAAGTCATGGAGTCTAAGCAGTTTGCCGATGATTCCACCTCGTTTTGGTATTAAGTTGATAGAAAATCCTACATACGAAAAACAATTTCATATTATCGAAGGGTTGATGCAGAATGCAGATGAGATTATCAACTGCGGTGATGCTGGCCAAGAAGGAGAATTGATTCAGCGTTGGGTGATGCAGAAAGCTGGAGCGCGTTGTCCGGTAAAACGTTTATGGATTTCTTCATTGACAGAAGAAGCGATCCGGGAAGGGTTTGCTAAACTGAAGGATCAGATGGAATTTCAGTCGTTGTATGAAGCAGGGCTATCTCGTGCGATGGGAGACTGGTTGCTGGGGATGAATGCCACTCGTCTATACACAATTAAATATGGTCAAAATAAGCAGGTACTTTCTATTGGGCGTGTGCAGACCCCAACTTTAGCGTTGATTGTCAATCGGCAGTTAGAGATTGCTAATTTCCAGCCTAAGCAATATTGGGAGCTGAAAACCGTATATCGTGATACTACTTTTTCCGCATTAATCAGGAAGAGCGATGAAGAGATTGCTGCGGAAGAAGAAAAAAATGGTGGAAAAAAGAGAATAGAGAATCCGGGCATTGATCCTATTGCTAATCGTGAAGAAGGAGAGGCATTAGTAGACCGCATCAAGGATTTACCTTTTGTAGTTACTAGTGTCGGTAAGAAGGATGGTAAAGAGTATGCACCCCGTTTGTTTGACCTGACTTCTCTTCAGGTAGAATGCAATAAAAAGTTTGCATATTCTGCCGATGAAACATTGAAATTGATTCAGTCTCTTTATGAAAAGAAAGTGGCTACTTATCCACGTGTAGATACCACCTTCTTGAGTGATGATATTTATCCGAAGTGTCCTGGAATCTTAAAAGGCCTTCGGGATTATGAAGTGCTGACTGCTCCGTTAGTTGGTACTACATTACCAAAGTCGAAAAAGGTATTTGATAATTCAAAAGTAACTGATCACCATGCTATTATTCCAACGGGGGTCTATCCGCAGAATCTAACTGATATGGAACGTCGTGTTTATGATCTGATAGCTCGTCGTTTCATTGCAGTATTTTATCCTGATTGTAAGATTTCCACTACGACCGTAATGGGTGAAGTGGATAAGATAGAGTTCAAGGTAACCGGTAAACAGATTTTGGAGCCGGGGTGGCGCATTGTTTTTGCAAAGGATGTAAAAGAACCTACTGAAGAGAAAGAAGGAGAGAGTGAGGATGTACTTCCTGCTTTTGTGAAAGGAGAGAGTGGACCTCACGTTCCTGATCTGAATGAGAAATGGACTCAACCACCTAAACCTTATACAGAGGCTACCTTGCTTCGTGCAATGGAAACTGCCGGAAAGTTGGTAGATAATGATGAATTGCGCGACGCACTGAAAGAAAATGGTATTGGTCGCCCGTCTACACGTGCTGCTATTATTGAGACTTTGTTCAAGCGGAATTACATTCGTAAGGAAAGAAAGAACCTTATTGCTACACCTACAGGAGTGGAGTTGGTACAGTTGATTCATGAAGAATTGTTGAAATCAGCGGAATTGACAGGTATCTGGGAGAAGAAATTACGTGAGATTGAAAAGAGAACATATGACGCCCGGCAATTTTTGGAAGAATTGAAGCAGATGGTGTCTGAAATTGTAATGAGTGTACTTTCTGATAATACGAATCGAAGGATTACTATTCAGGATGCTACTTCTCAGGTGGAAGAAAAAGAAAAGAAAGAACCTAAGAAACGGGAAAGGAAACCGACTACTCCCAAAGAAAGTAAACCAAGGAACGAGGTAAAAAGGGAGAATAAGACTTTGATAAATGCAGAGAAAACTCCGGAATCTGCTTCGATTTTAGCTGTAGATTTGATAGTGGGACAACCATGTCCCTTGTGTGGTAAAGGCACAATTATTAAAGGAAAAACAGCTTATGGCTGTTCGGAATGGAGAAGTGGATGTACTTACCGCAAGGCTTTTGAGTCATAATCTTGTGATTGAGATGTGACAATGGCGAATCTTTCTCCTATATACTAATTGTTTTGAGAATGTAGTTATTGGTTGTCTGGTAATACCATTACCAGACGCAATCCGTAATTGATATCCCACCGAGGTGGATTGAAGCCATATCATAAAGTCTTAATTCATTTGGCTTCTTTTTGCCCACACTTTGAGATACATAAGTATTTTCATTTCTAATTCTGATTCTGTACCAGGCTACTTCTGCCGGATTGTTGCTGCCGGCATAAATATAGTTTTTAGTGTTTACTCCTCCACGTGCTGCGTATTCCCATTCTGCTTCAAATGGTAATCGAAAAGGGAGTCCGCTCAACGTGGAAAGTTGTTTGGTGAATTACTCAGTATCAAACTAACAGATCTGATCTACTGGATGATCGCGTCTGTACAGATTGGATGGATTCTTTCCTATAATAATGTACTATTCGTCTTGTGTTACTTCGTAACGGTTTATAAAGAAAGAATTAACAGTTACGGGAAAGGCATTGTTTTCTCCCATGTTCGTTGTTCCACCTTGCTATATAGGCCATGTTTCATAATATATAGTGTATCACTTCCTTTTGTTCTTAATTCACAGTAGGTGACCAGTTTAGCGCATTTTCTAGTATTGAAGGAATAGTATCAATGATAATTCGGTCACGTTGGTATCTATCGTAAAAGCGATCCCATACAGGTTGTTCTTGTGCGGTGCTTGTTAATAATGTTGTTTCCAATAATAGGAAAAATATCGTTAGAATTTGTTTCCTATATTTCTTTTCCATAAGAGTTTTATATCTAGTATTGTATATTAGACAAGAAGCGATGAGAATAACTGCAAAATTAGTTCTTAAAGTAATTTAATCTGCTTTTTTGAGTTTTTATTCCATTTATGGTCAAACTTCCTTTTTTTCTTTAAATTAGTCTAACTTTTCGGCATTAATCATTGTATAATTGTTCTCGTACAATAAGAATGTCAATAATTTAAATAGATGAGAATATGAAAAAGAAGTTGGTAGGAGTGGCTCTGTTATTAGTTGCTGTCTCTTTATGGAGTGTGCAGCCTGTAGGTGCTTGTACTCGAGCAGTCTATATTGGTCCTGACCAAATGGTAATAACTGGTCGTACTATGGATTGGAAAGAGGATATTATGTCTAATATCTATGTGTTTCCGCGTGGAATGAAAAGGGCAGGGCATAATGAAGAGAAAACAGTGAACTGGACTTCTAAATATGGAAGTGTGATTGCGACTGGTTATGATATCGGTACTTGTGATGGTATGAATGAAAAAGGTCTGGTAGCCAGTCTTCTTTTTCTGCCGGAATCTGTTTATTCGCTTCCGGGAGATACACGTCCGGCAATGGGAATCAGTATCTGGACTCAATATGTGCTAGATAATTTTGCATCAGTGCGTGAAGCTGTAGATGAATTGAAAAAAGAAACTTTTCGGATTGACGCTCCTCGTATGCCGAATAACGGACCGGAGTCTACTTTACATCTTGCTATTACGGATGATAGCGGTAATACGGCAATTTTGGAATATCTGGACGGTAAGCTGAATATTCATGAAGGAAAAGAATATCAGGTAATGACAAACTCTCCACGTTATGAAGACCAGTTGGCTATTAACGATTATTGGAAAGAAATAGGAGGGATACAAATGCTTCCGGGGACAAATCGTTCAAGTGACCGCTTTGTTCGTGCTTCTTTCTATATTCATACAATTCCTCAGACTTCGGACGAGAAGATTGCAGTTCCCAGTGTATTGAGTGTGATGCGTAATGTATCGGTTCCCTTTGGTATTAATACTCCGGATAAACCGTATATCTCTTCTACTCGTTGGCGTACCGTTTCTGATCAGAAGAATAAAGTATATTATTTTGAGTCTACTTTAACTCCAAATCTATTTTGGTTGGATTTAAAGAAAATAGATTTTAGCCCGAAAGCAGGTGTGAAGAAATTAGCGTTAACACATGGTGAGATCTATGCAGGAGATGCTGTGAAAGATTTGAAGGATAGTAATCCGTTTACCTTCCTTTTTCAAACTCCCGTAATGTAAATGTTGATTGGATGATGGGTTATTATAAAATAAAACGGTGGATAGACTGCGAGATGCAAGTTAATCCACCGTTTTAATTATGATGATCATTTATATTTCAGTTATCCCATTACGCATATTCCAAATGGAAGTTGATAACTGCTTCTATTCCCTTTCTGAAAATATCCAATGAGAAATTTTCATTAGGCGAATGAATCGCATCCGATTCAAGTCCAAAGCCCATTAATATAGTTTTGATTCCTAAAACCTGCTCGAACGTTGAAATGATAGGAATACTTCCACCACGTCGTACAGCTAACGGCTTTTTGCCAAATGCTATCTCGAATCCTTTTTCTGCTGCTTGATAAGCAGGAAGTGAAATAGGACAAACATATCCTTGTCCTCCATGCATCGGAGTTACCTTTACTTGTACAGTGTCAGGAGCTATACTAAGAATGTAGTCAGCAAATAATTGAGAAATCTTATGATGATCCTGATGCGGAACCAGACGACAAGAAACCTTGGCAAAAGCTTTTGAAGGGAGAACTGTTTTAGAACCTTCTCCTGTATATCCACCCCAGATACCACAAACATCAAATGAAGGTCGGCAACTATTACGTTCCAGTGTACTATATCCTTTTTCTCCAAAAAGAGCCTTTACTCCGATTGCCTTTTTATATTTTTCTTCGTCAAAAGGAATATGTGCAATCATTTCTCTTTCCGCTTGTGGCACTTCTTCCACATCGTCATAAAAACCGGGAACTGTAATTCTTCCATTCACATCCGTTACTTGGCTGATCATTTCACAAAGTACATTTATCGGATTAGCGACTGCACCGCCAAAATGACCGGAATGCAAGTCCCGATTCGGTCCGGTCACTTCAATTTCCCAATAAGCTAATCCGCGAAGTCCTGTTGTTAATGACGGAAGTTCCACACCTAGCATACTAGTGTCCGATACCAGAATTACATCCGCTTTCAATAACTCTTTATGCTCTTCGCAAAAAGCCTCCAGGCTAGGGGAACCAATCTCTTCTTCTCCTTCGAAGATAAACTTCACGTTATTCCTCAATAACCCGTTTTTAAGGAGATATTCGAAAGCCTTCACCTGGATGAAAGACTGTCCTTTGTCATCATCTGCTCCGCGTGCCCAGATATATCCGTCCCGTATTTCCGGTTCGAATGGTTGGCTTTTCCATAATTCGAGTGGTTCGGCAGGCATCACATCATAGTGTGCGTAAACTAATACGGTTTTTGCGTCTGGGTTCACAATCTTCTGTGCAAAGACAATCGGATTGCCTTGGGAGGGCATTACCAATGCTTCATCCACTCCCGCTTCGAGTAATAACTGTGCCCAGCGTTCGGCACATGCCAGCATATCGTCATGATGTTCGGGCAGGGCGCTGATACTGGGAATACGGATGAGGCTGAACAAGTCTTCCATCATCGTCGATTCAT
>ERZ826016.3086-NODE-3086-length-11957-cov-3.033944_pt1 | contig 11957 bp, 10 predicted proteins | sample MGYA00519872_ERZ826016 | MGnify/ENA primary metagenome ERZ826016 (study PRJEB31778, sample SAMEA3449218) | human gut metagenome | biome: human gut; feature: human-associated habitat; material: faeces | place: United Kingdom | collected 2010/2012 ... | reverse complement strand
ATTGTCTGTCTTTGCCACGATCCTAGGGATCCTTGGAGGAGGTCTAGTCATGGCAATGTACGACATTACGTATACACAGTTTTATGTACAGCTACTTAAATCCGTGACTGTGACCGATATTGTTTTCGGGTTAGTGAAGGCTGTAATTTTCGGTTTTGTAATTGCACTTATCGGGTGTCAATGCGGTATGAACACCGGTGCCGGTGCAGCTGCCGTCGGTTCTTCTACGACGAAATCCGTTGTTAAAAGCATTATTTGGATTGTCGTGATCGACGGTGCTGCAGCTCTTCTGACTAACAGGTTGGGAATATGATGGACACCTCTAAGAAATCCGTAATAAGTGTGCGTAACCTCACGATGGGTTGGCCGGGAAAGATTCTTTTAGAGAATGTATCTTTCGATATTTATGAAAAACAAATTGTTTTCATAATGGGAGGGTCCGGCTGCGGAAAATCCACGTTGATGAAAACTATCATCGGTTTGAATCCGCCCATGGCCGGAGACATACTTATTCGAGGAAAAAGTATTATCAACTCGGGAAAAGAAATTCCTGAAATTCAGCGAAGCTTAGGCATCATGTACCAAAGCGGAGCCTTGTTCGGTTCTCTAACTGTTTTGGAAAACGTCCGTTTCCCGTTGGATCAATTTTCAAAACTACCCTTAGAAGCCAGAAACCTAACTGCACAAATGCTTCTGAACGCTATGGAGATGCCCGGTTCGGCCAACTTAACTCCCGGGGAACTTTCCGGAGGCATGATCAAGAGAGCCGGCATAGCCAGAGCCCTGTCTCTCGGAGCAACTATTCTTCTATTAGACGAACCAAGCGCAGGACTTGACCCTATAACTGCGGCCAACTTAGACCAAACAATACGCAAACTTCGCGACAATCTAGGGGCAACTTTCGTCATTGTCAGTCACGAATTGAAAAGTATTTTTAGAATCGCAGACAGATGCATCATGCTTGATCCAAAAACACGTTCCATCATCGCCGACGGGGCACCTAACGACTTACAAAAAAATTCTCCTAACCCGTGGGTTAGACAATTTTTTAATGCTCAACCTGATGCGGAGTAGAAATGGGAGTTAAAACAAATTATTTCAGATTGGGCCTGTTTGTAGTCGCTGCCATTGCAGCGGCAATCGCCTCTATCCTTATACTTCTCGGCCCGAGCCTTGGAAAGCCGTACGCAGAAATGGAGACGTATTTCCAATTTTCTATCAGCGGACTAGAAGTCGGAGCCCCGGTTAAATTTAGAGGTATCCAGGTCGGACAGGTTCAAGAGATTCTCTTATCGACGGAAGCCTATCCGTCTTCTTCTCAAGAAATTCTTTCTGAGACCAAAGCTGTTGCCGTTGTAAGAATGAGAATGGAACTGGCTGGAAAGGAAGTTGAATCCCACCTTCAGGACTATATTAATCACGGTCTGAGAATCCAAACACAGCTTGCGGGCATCACCGGCTCCTTGTATCTCTCTGTAGATTTCCTGGATCCGAAGAAATATCCCGCAGATCGTGTTCCTTTTGATTGGAAACCTAAGTATTTGTTCGTTCCGTCAGCTCCAAGCTTGAGCAATGAAATTGTTGAAAATGTCAAAGGCTTCCTTGCCAGTCTTGATTCTTTAAATATCAACAAAGATCTCCAGGAAACCGTCCCCGTGATCCAATCTCTCATTGCTAATCTTGAGAGGATCGCGAACGGAATTGATCCGTCCTCCTTTAATAAACTTGGAAGCTCTCTTTCCAACCTACTTAACCAAGCTGACAACAAGATCAATCAGTTCGACATCAACCAGCTGAACACACTCATTGCGCAGCTGGATAAATCTGCTGAGCAAATCGGCAACCTCAGTCAAAAAGCTGAGACTAAACAGCTCGTAACCAACCTGACAAACTTATCTCGTAATCTAAATCAGATGGTTTCTAACAATGGTTACGACGTAACGGTTACGCTTATGAACTTAAGTAAGATCGCACAAAATTTAAAGAATCTTACGAACAATATTTCGGATTCCGCCTCTGAGTTTTTAGCACCAGCGCCAAAGACAGCAGAACCCTTCCAAGTTAATAAATAGGCACGCTTATGAAGAGAAGAACTCTTGCTTTAGGACTTTTAACCGGACTAGCCAGCTGCTCAATCCTCCCTGAAAGACCTCCGCTGAAGCTCTATACACTTCTTGCGAATCTAAACACTCAGGACTGCAGAGCACCGAAACGCCGTCTCTCCAGTGTGCGCATCAATTCCCCTATGATTGCGTCTCCCTATGACAGTACGCGCTGCTATGTGTTAATTAAGGACAACCGAATCTACAACACAGACATCAATAGGTTTTCATCTAATCCCGGCAACCTCATCGGAGACGGCTTACGCGAAGTCATACAAGACTGTGGACCATGGAATGTTGTCCTTTCTCCTAATTCCATCAGTACACCTGCTTATCAGCTCACGGTCTTTGTTTCCAAGTTCTTCATCAATGCTGTTAAGAAACCGTTTGCAGCTGTCGTCGAAATGGAAGTTTCTGTGGTGGCAAGCGTTTCCGGCAAACTGGTTTTCCATGAAACCTACAGCCAAACACAGAACACGCCAACAGACGATATGCCGGGAGCCGTGAGCGCCTTTGATGTCTGCCTCGAGAACATCTTCAAGACATTAACCAACGACCTCAATAAGCAAGCCACAAGAATGTGAGGTTAGCGTGCTTGTTCCTCTCTGATTTAAGCTCACTCTGGACTCGCGCCTTCTCCTAATCCGAAGAGGCGAGGGGAAGGCTATAGGAATTCTGGAAATAATGAAATCGATAACGCGTCGCGCCTTATTAACGATTCTCGCCGGTTTTTCTTTTTTTAATCCGGCAGCAGTCCTAAGCGCAAAAGAAAAAGAGTTAGCGATTTTCTATAGTTTCTCGGGAAACTCTAAGAGAGTCACAGAAATTTTTCAAAAATTAGAGCACTGCGATATCTCAGAAATTAAAACCTTGGAGCCTTATAACGCTTATGACGCGAGAGAGGACAGAAAGAAGAGAGAACTTCCTCCCATCTCACCGTTGAACATAGATTTGGACAATTACCGAAAGATCGTCCTGATTTTTCCTGTCTGGGGGTACACGCCGGCTTTGCCGATGCAAAGCTTCCTGAGGAAACATTCACTAAACAACGAAGTGGAAATTATTTCCGTAGGTGTCGGACGGCTAGGCGGAATGTATAAAGACGTCCATAAGCTGCTTCCTCACGCAAAGATCACACGCTTCACACACGTCCCTAGGGCCTCCGACCTCACTGATAGGGAACTTGAGACGATGCTCCGCAATCGATCTTTGCCTCCTTCAATGCATGCCATACTCACAAAAGGCTTGGATGCCTACAAAGAAGAAATTAAAGCGCGCATTGATTTCACAAATGCAGAATTTGCAAAGATGCTTCCGAGAACGGCCACATGGTGCAAAACACCACAGGTAAAGCCTAAGCCGCGTCTAAGTACCAATCCTGCACCTGACTGTCTGAGTTTTCAAAATAATATTCTGTATTTCAATGGGCAGCCCATCGGCATGGGCGTCTTTTATGGTGCACTTCCTTCGGAAGGAAGCGAAGTAACAATTTCCGGTTCGACGAACGCAGTCTGAAATCTCATTAAGCGTTAGCATTTTCTTGTGAGCTGCGATTGTTCACCGCAACTCACAAATAAAGGGACGATGTTGAGTTACATCTTCCTTAATAAAAATTGAAGCGAACTTTAAGCTCCTTATTTCTTCTTTAAAACTATCAGATGTCTTTCAGTATCCAGGAAAGGAACTTTCAGCTCTATCACTTTCTCCACACCAACACCGGCCGGAAGCTCGTTAATTTCCTCGACCGGATACTTGCCTTTCATGGCTAGCCATCGTCCATTCTCGTCAATTAAGTGCTCAGTTAACGTCACGAAGCTTGCTAATGAAGAGAATGCTCTGCAACTAATTAAATTAAAAGGCTTTAATGGATGAAAATTTTCAACTCTTTCATTAAAAGCATTGACATTCGGAAGTTTCAGTTGAATGACCGCTTGTCGGACAAAAGTTATTTTCTTATTAACCGTGTCGATTAAATTAAAGTCAAAATCTTTCAAGAAGATTGACAAGGGAATAGCAGGTAATCCCCCGCCACACCCAACGTCCAAAGTTCTGCAACCTACTTCTGATCCGTACAACTTGAAATAAGGAAGTAGCGTCAAAGAATCCAACAGATGTTTTCTAATTACGTCCCCTTCGTCTCGAATCGCTGTAAGGTTATAAACTTTATTCCATTTCAGCAACAGCTCGGAGAAAGAAATCAACTTTGAAACCTCTTCTTCACTGGCTGTTATCCCGAGCCTTTCCAATCCTTGGATGAGTTCTTCTCGATTCTTTTCCATATTTACTCCTTCTTTCCTCGGTATCGTTTCAGATAAACGAGAAGGATAGAAATCGCCGCAGGTGTCACCCCGGAAATATTTAAAGCCTCCCCAAGTGTTCTCGGTTTGATCTTTTTCAATTTTTGTGTGATTTCAAACGACAGGCCCTTTGCAGAATCGTAATCAAAATCTTCTGGAATAACCGTCTCTATTTTTTCCAAGTTCTTCTGAACTTCGGCTTTTTGTTTGTCTTCATAGCCGGAATACTTAACTTTAGTCGTAAGCGTTTCAGCGTCTTCGTCCGAAAGATAGGGCGGAGGCAGCAGCGATTCTCCGTCTTTTGTCTTCAATAATTTGAGTTTTTGATAATCTACTTCCGGTCGTTTCAGCATTACATAGAGTTGTGATTCCTTAGAAAGTTCAGCGCCCACAACTTCTTCTAAGCTGAATTTATCCAGTACACCGGGGTTCACCCAAATACTTTTAAGACGTTCTCTCTCTCTTGCTAACCGCTCTCTTTTTTCTTGGAAGAATTTCCAGCGCTCTTCTGACACAACTCCAAGCTTATAACCGATCTCAGTAAGTCGTTCATCTGCGTTATCTTCCCTCAGGCTCAGCCTATATTCTGCCCGCGAGGTGAACATACGGTACGGTTCATTCACGCCTTTGGTGATCAAATCATTTACCATCACACCGAGATAAGCTTGATCTCTGCGGAGCAGGAAAGGCTCTTCATCTCTAATTTTTAAAACTGCATTGATACCCGCCATCAAGCCTTGGGCCGCGGCCTCTTCGTAGCCGGTAGTACCGTTTACCTGACCTGCCAAGAATAAATTATCAAATTCTTTACTTTCAAGATTGTCTTTCAAATGGGTAGGATCGTAATAATCATATTCAATCGCGTAACCGGGTCTTATGATGTGTACATTTTCCAAGCCCTTAATGGAATGAATGAAATTCACCTGAACGTCGTAAGGCAAACTTGTTGAAATTCCGTTGGGATAATACTCATAAGTATTTAACCCTTCCGGCTCTAAGAAGACATGGTGAGAATTTTTAGAAGCAAACTTGTGAATTTTGTCTTCGATTGAAGGACAGTAACGAGGACCTATCCCTTCAATAACACCTGTAAATAAAGGCGAACGGTCTAAACCTTTCCTAATAAAGTCATGAGTCGTTTGGTTCGTATCTGTTATCCAACAAGGCACTTGCTGCGGATGATCCTCAGGCGAACCCATGTAAGAGAAGACCGGCACCGGCTCGGAATCGCCCAACTGCCTTTCACATTTAGAAAAATCGATTGTTCTTCCGTCTAATCGCGCAGGTGTGCCTGTCTTCAAACGAGCTTTAGGTAACCCTAGCTCCGCCAGATTAATTCCTAAATTTACCGAAGAAGGGTCACCGGATCTGCCGGCAAGGTATGAAGTTTGTCCGATAAATACTTTACCGTTCAAGAAGGTACCGGCGCACAAAACGACTGCCTTAGCCTTTATCGAGATTCCTGATCGTAAATAGACACCGGCAACTTTCCCGTTTTCAAGAAGCAGGGCGTCAACAGCTTCCTCAATCAAAGACAAATTTTCTATTGCTTCGATTCTTGTCCGCATCTGATATTTATAGAGACGCCGATCAATTTGTGCTCTCGTAGCGCGAACGGCTGCACCTTTAGACGCATTTAAAACCCTAAATTGAATACCGGAAAAATCCGTAGCTTTTGCGATTAAACCATCTAAGGCATCAACTTCTTTAACTAAATGGCTTTTTCCGATGCCCCCAATAGATGGATTGCAAGATTGCTGGCCCAAATTGTCCAAATTATGGGTTACTAAAAGCGTTTTAGCTTTCATTCTTGCGCAGGCGGCTGCCGCTTCAATTCCGGCATTTCCTCCGCCAACAACAATTACTTCGTATTCATTTGGATAACAATAACTCATCTTTTTGTTCCACGTGAAACAGCTTACTTGCCAATACAAAAACCACTAAAGATTTTTCCTAAAAGATCGTCAGAAGAAATCTTCCCGGTAATTTCTCCCAGCTCATCGGAAGCTCCTCTTAATTCTTCTGCAAATAACTCCAATTGAGGGCTAGTTGAGTTAAGGTAAGAAGCGGCTCTCTTTAACGATTCTTTTACATTAAGCAGGTTATGGATATGACGCTCTCGAGCCATATAGATTGACTGATTTTCTGAAAAACCTGCCAGTTTCAGAAGTTCGGATTTCAATTCCTGCATCCCTTTTCCGGTAACAGCTGAGGTTTCAATGATCGTTCCACGTGAAACATCTTTTGTGTTCGGAAGAGGAGTTGAGATAAGATCGACTTTATTCAAAACAGTAATGATAGGAACATCTTTCCCTTTAATCATTTTCAGAGCTGTTTGCATCGAGTCTTTATTCTTATTTTGCTGATCTCTAATATCTCGAATTTCTAAAATAACATCTGCTTTGGATATCTCCTGCTTCGTCCTTTCGATACCAATCTGTTCAATTCGATCTTCTGTTTCACGAATACCGGCCGTATCTACGAAGTGGAAAGGAACTCCGGAAATAATTAAGTCAGTTTGAATCTTATCTCTAGTAGTACCGGCAATATCAGAAACAATAGCAATTTCTTCGCCTGCTAAATAGTTCAAAAGACTGGACTTGCCAACATTGGTCTCGCCAACGAGAGCAACTCTCAGACCGTCTCGCAAGATCTCGCCCTGACGCGCGGAATCCAGAACGCTCTCTAATCTATTCTGAATATCCTCTAATTTCTCCTGACTCTGGTATTCAGACAAGAAATCAATTTCTTCTTCAGGAAAATCTAAAATAGCTTCAACTTCAACTCGAAGATTAATTAACGCATCATTTAATGCATTAACCTTATTAGAAAACTCTCCGGTTAGAGAACGAGATGCTGCTTTTGCGGCGTTACGGGAATTTGCTTCGATAAGATCTGCTACAGCCTCAGCTTGAACTAGGTCAATTTTCCCATTCAAAAAAGCGCGCTCCGTAAACTCACCGGGCAGAGCCTGTCTCAAGCCGAATTCTTTCCCGAAGATAAGCACTTCCTGAACAATCCAGTTAAGAAGAACTCTGCCTCCGTGAACCTGCAGTTCAAGTACAGATTCTCCCGTATAAGAAAAGGGGGCCCGAAAATAAATCACAATTCCGGTATCCAATATTTGACCCTGAGTGTCTCTGATTGGAAGCAATTCTGCGTAGCGAGGTTTTATTTCTTTTCCCGGGAACATCTTCTGGAAAAGAGCTTTGACGTCTTCTTCCTCGCCGGAGATTCTAACGATACCAACACCCGCGTTTCCGTTTCCGGTTGCTATTGCTATGATTGGTGAAGTTTTCACTAAAGACATTTAGATACCTAAGAATGAGTTTGAAGCAGAATAACAACGAATTGTCCCGTCTAGTCGGAGCCGCAATCGCTGTCCTAATCGCACTCCCGATCGCCGCCTGGGTAGGCAGCTTCATCGGTGACTCTTACACTGCCCGAGCAACGGCCTACATTTTAATCCTTGCATGGTCTGTGCTCGGTGCAGGAATACTTTGTTTCATTACCCGAAATTCGACCAAACCTGTGACCGCTGTCTCCTTAATTCTTTGGATCATCAGTGTTTGGGTCTGGCCGATTCTGCTTTTGGTTTATTGGCAAAAAAAATAAAACCAAAAGTGGCGCAAAAAAAATTCGGGTCCGACTCAGAGAGAAGGACCCGATTTTTATTAGTTAGACTGCCGTTTTATTCTGTCTGCCTCTATTTGTTTGTTCACAACATATTGCTGAATGATCGACAAGATATTGTTGACAAGCCAGTAAAGGACCAAACCGGAGGCAAAGAAGATAAACATAATACCGAAGACAAACGGCATAATGGCCATCATTTTTGCCTGGACAGGATCAGGAGGGGTCGGGTTCAGTTTGAACTGAATGACCATCGTGATGATCATAAGAATCGGAAGAATGAACCAAGGATCGGGAGCTGCCAAGTCAGTAACCCAGAAAATCCAAGGAGCATCTCTCAGTTCAACAGAAGCCAGAAGCACCCAGTACAAGGCTAAGAAGACGGGAAGCTGCAATGCAATCGGGAGGCAGCCGCCGACAGGATTGATCTTCTCTGTCTTGTACATCTCCATCATTGCCATGTTAAGACGCTGCTTGTCGTCGCCGTATTTCTCTTTAAGCGCTTTCATACGCGGGCCGAGATCTTTCATCTTAGCCATAGAGCGGTAGCCGGCCAAGGAGAGCGGATAGAGAATGGCCTTAACGATACAGGTCAGCAGAACAATCGCCCAGCCCCAGTTACCGACAATTCCGTAAAGGAAGGAAAGAAGCCAGTAAATCGGTTTAGCTAAGAAAGTGAGCCAGCCGTAATCCACAACTAAGGACAGCCCCGGAGCAATAGCATCAAGACGGGTCTGATCCTGAGGACCGGAGTAGAGCGTTGCTTCGATTGTCTTAGAGGAGTTAGGCGCAATCGTATCCATCTGCTGGATGCTTCCTACGGCATAAAGCTTCTCGCCTACCGTATTCGTGTAGTTTTCACGTTCTACGCCTTGTGTCGGAACCCAAGCAGAGACGAAGTAGTGCTGAATCATGGCAATCCAGCCGTTATCTGCTTTTGCCTGGAAATCTTTATCCCCGTCGGCAATGTCAGAGAAACTGACCTTCTGGAACTTATCCTTATCGGTGTAAACAGCGGCACCGGTATAGGCGTTGACCATGGTGCTTTCGCCTTCAGGCTTTTCACCGTCGCGAGTCAGCTGATAGTAAACAGACGGCTTGATCTCGGATGCCGTGTTATTAACCACTTCATGAGAAACTTTGATGCCGTAATGACCGCGTTCGAACGTGAAGCTCTTAATGACTTTAACACCGCCGGATTCGCCTTCAAACTTAACGGTGAGATTGTCCTGACCGTCAGCCATCTTGAGCGGACCGGGGACTAATTTAAATTGAGTCTTATGAGTCGGGTAAGGACCGCCGATTAAACCGGTCTGCGCTAAATAAGTTCTTCCTTTTTGTTCCGTAAAAAGAACCACATCAGCAGGCGTTTCAGCCTTGTTTCCGAGAATCATGCCGACAAGGCCGGTATCCGTCCAAGGAATGGTCTGTTTTTCTTTTCGAAGTTCAGAACCGATGATGACGGCACCTTCCGGATCAAAGGAAAGCTTGAGGAGGTCTGTTTCAACCTGAATCGGCTCAGCCTTCACTGCTGTTTTAGCTTCAGCAGGCAGAGATGCTGTCTGCGACTGGCTCGGAAGGGCTGCCTCATTCTTAGGTGCTTCCGTCGTCGCAACCTGCTGGGTTTCAGCCCCGAAGAAAGACGGGCGGCCGTTGTAGACTTCCCAACGGTCGTACAGCATAAAGGCGGAAAGACCGAAAAGAATCCATAGGAGGGCTCTTTGAATATCACTTCCCATGATTTGATTTCTCTAATTTAGATTGAAAAAAATACGCCTGAGATTCCTGATCCGAACAATCCCGGCACCAACAATTCCACTTGAATTTGTCAGGAACTTCGTCAATTCCGCTTCCCCCGAAGGGATTGCAGCGGAGAATTCGGAAAAACGTGAGCCAAACTCCTCGGAGGGCACCGAATCGCTGTATGGATGTATAGGAATATTGAGAACAGGTAGGAAGAAACCGACAGTTGTGGCCAACCCAAGGCGAAAAAAGAAACTGGTAACCCCTGATCATGAAAAGACAGAGATTTTTAATCATCTTTTTTTCCTTGATCAAGAACCTGAATTCTTGCCTCTAACTGGCTCAACAGTCGGTTCGCATCCTCCGATAATTCTTTTTTAAGAGAGTTTAGACAGGCGCCTTCTGCAGGCACCGGAACTTTCTTTTTTAAGCGGAGAACGAATGTTAGGCTTTGGAGTGCGGAAGGGGACTCAGCGGGATGAGTAAGAACCGAGTGCCTAATGGCTTCCCTCAATATTCTTTTCACCAGATTTCGGTCTACTGAACGCTTAGAAAAATGTTTTCCGACCGTAAGACCGAATCTTGAGGAGACTTTTCCTTGGGTAAGGACTGCCTTCAACTCGAACCATTGTCCAGAAAGTCTAACGACTCCTTTCCCTCTTGCTTTTAAAACGGTCAAAAAATCCTGAGACTTCTTGATTTTTGCTTTTTGAGGAAAAGAATTAGCCCGGCCCCCTAACGCCATCGTTAATTTGAATAATCCTTAAGGATTAAAGAGCTAAAACGTGACGTCCTTTGCGACGACGAGCAGCAAGCACCTTACGGCCGCCGCGAGTGCGGCTGCGAACGAGGAAACCGTGTGTACGAGCACGTTTAACCTTAGAAGGCTGGTATGTACGTTTTGTTGCCATTTTTATTCCTTTTAAATCGGCCAGGCGAACGGCCGCAAAAACTAAAATTACTAATGCTTTTAGGGGACCGATCCCCTAATTTGAGAAACCACATATTAGACTTCATTAGAACGTAACTTGTCAAATTAAAAGAAATTATTTTGTTACGGCTTTTTATGAAGCCCTTCCTTTTGAGCGCTCTTCTTATTCGTAAGCAGTTCTGTCTTAAAAATTACGCAATCGGGGCTCAAGGCGTTTTAGACGGTGTTTAGCGCCTTTTTATCTGTGCCTGCTATACCCCTATTATCTTAATAGGAGAGAAGGCCAAATAAGGTACAATGATCGTTTAGTTTGAAAATAGACTTAGAGTCGACAAGTTATTCTCGGAAACTTAAATGCGTGAAGTTTGGAAGTCGGTGTTAGCCTTTCTCAAGAATACTATTCCTGAAGAAGTCTTCGTTCCGTGGTTTGGAAAGGTTGAATTCACTGAGGACAGCGAGCCTGACATTATTAATATTAGTGTACCCTCTGTTCCCCATAGTAAATTCATCAAGGCGCAGTATGAAAAAGATATTGAGGAAAAAGCCTCCGAAATCTGCGGCCGTGGGATAAAACTTAAAATAACGGTGAAAGACCCCAACAAAGGCGCGATGATTTCCGAGCCTTTCCCCGGGCCTGCCAATACTCTCCCGGAAGAGGAAAAAGCTCCTAAGTCCATTGACGAAATTGCGACCAAGTGCGGTCTTCACTCCGGTCTGACTTTTGACACTTTTGTGATCGGAAACGCTAATCGTGTCGCAAGAAGTTCGGCAATGTTAGTTGCGGAATTTCCCGGCGAGCGCTGCAATCCCTTATTTATTTATGGCGGCGTCGGTTTAGGAAAAACGCACCTGATGCACGCGGTCGGCCGAAAGATCCTCGAGGACAATCCGAACACCAATCTTTTGTGCATCTCAGCGAACCGCTTTATTAATGAGGTCGTTTCTCTGTCTGCTGGCGGCCGCTACTCTGACGAGAAGATTCAAAAGTTTGACAATAAATACAGAAATCTCGATGCTCTTCTGATCGACGACGTCCAGTTTTTATGCAAGCGCGGCGGAACACAGCAGCGTCTCTTTAATATTTTTGAAGCGCTGCTTCCAAAAAACAAGCAGATCATTCTGACCTGCGATACCTATGCCCGCCAGTTATCTGACTTTGATGAGCGTTTGATTTCAAGATTCGGAGCCGGTCTATCCGTCTCCATTGAGCCCGCCGAGTTTGAATTAAGAGCCGCGATTCTTTTACAGAAG
>ERZ826016.3075-NODE-3075-length-11989-cov-5.709988_pt1 | contig 11989 bp, 10 predicted proteins | sample MGYA00519872_ERZ826016 | MGnify/ENA primary metagenome ERZ826016 (study PRJEB31778, sample SAMEA3449218) | human gut metagenome | biome: human gut; feature: human-associated habitat; material: faeces | place: United Kingdom | collected 2010/2012 ... | reverse complement strand
CTATCGGATTCTCCGTCGCTCTTCGCATGGCACTCCTCTCCGCTGTGGTTGGTGTTAACTAATCATTGGTCACAAGTGTCTAGTTTTAAAGGCCTCACTTAAAAAGGTGAGGCCTTCCAGAAATTCTCGCTTCTATCATATTTCAGGCAGGACATTCAAATGCGTCTAGTTATCGCTCTTGGCGGCAACGCCCTTCAAAAACGTGGCGAACCCATGCGTTGCGACATCCAACAAGCCAATGTTCGTATTGCGTGCGAAAAAATTGCAAAGGCATACGAAGGCAATGAACTTGTGATTACGCACGGTAATGGTCCACAGGTTGGTCTTATTGCACTTCAGAACAACGCATACAAGGAAGTTCCTATGTATCCGCTTGACGTTCTTGGTGCTGAATCTGTTGGAATGATTGGTTACTTGATTCAACAAGAACTGGTTAATTTCATCCCGAAATCCGCAACTGTTGCAACTGTGCTCACGCAGACGCAAGTTGACCCCGAGGATCCTGCCTTCAAACATCCTACTAAGCCTGTTGGTCCAGTTTACTCTAAAGAAGAGGCCGAAGAATTAGCAGAGAAAATGGGATGGACTATCGCACCAGATAACGATAAGTATCGTCGTGTTGTTCCTAGCCCTGATCCTAAACGTATTTGGGGACTTGATCCTCTAAAGACTCTTGTGAAGAATGGCCACGTTGTGATTTGTTGTGGCGGTGGTGGTGTACCGACCTATTTCGATAAGGACGGTAAGCTGGTTGGTGCAGAAGCGGTCATCGACAAAGATCTCGCCTCATCTCTTCTAGCATCTTCGATTGAAGCAGATCTCTTTGTTATTGCTACGGATGTCAATGGAGCATACATTGATTGGGGTAACCCAACTCAAAAGCGTATTGCACAGGCTGATCCAGAATCACTTCGTGCTTTTGGATTTGCTAAAGGCTCTATGGGACCGAAGGTTGAAGCTGCTTGCCGTTTTGTGGAACGTTCGGGCAAGACTGCAGTCATCGGAGCGCTAGATGAAATCGACCTTATTCTTGAAGGTAAGGCTGGCACACGCGTCGTACCAGAAAAAGGTGTCATCTATGCTGACTAATTAGGATAAGAAACCCGAAACGTGTTTTGATGCCTCTCGTGTCACGCTTTTGCAAGGCTGATTCAGTTTCGGATCAGCCTTTTTTGACATGTCATACTTTTGTTAAATCCTCATAGTATCTTAAAAACATTTTTCCCTAGTGATGGAGAAGTTCTGACTCTATGGGAGGAATTTCTTGTTTAACTTAATGATCTCAGTGGTAAATACGGATTGTTGCGTAAAATTTTCACTTTGTGTTCAGAAAAATTGTGTTGAGCTGGTAAGATACGCATGTTGCTAACGACTGTGCAAGCGTTGATAACAGAACTTTTATAGCGTAGGATTTGTTAGGAGACGATGAATGCCAGATGCTAAATCCTTGGATAGTTTTTACAGTCATCTCAAAGAGGACTCACGTCTTCCGTTGGGTGATAGCATTTTGGCTAGTTGGATTCGTTCGATTTGTCAGACTGCTCGTGGCTATGGTCTCAATCCTGAAGATCTGATGAGGAAGGCAGGACTTGATGTGGCGATGCTCACTGTGCCAGATGCCCGCTTTCCAGCGATGAATGTACGTCGATTTTGGGAAAATTTAGTCACTGCCACACGAGATGATTTAGTCGGTATGCGCTGTGGGCATGAAATGCAAGTGGCTACATTACACGGTTTGGGCCTCGCTATCGTCACAAGTCATTCCCTTGCTCAAGTGCTTGAACTTACAGCGCGCTATTGCAAAGTTATTTCTAGCACAATGGAAATGTCGCTAGCGCATGACCGTCATGGCACAACGCTCGCTATTGAGACTCTTCATGGCTCTGAGGCGAAGCACGCTGCTCAACTTGCGGTTCTTGCTTTCGTTTTACGACAGGCAAATTCTCTATCTCAGCATCGAGTTTGTCCTATTTCAGTACATATTCGCCTGCCTAAGCTGACAGGCGAAGATCGTAAGAGGCTCAATGATCATTTCGGATGCGAAGTAGATACAACAGGCGATGCCCCTGGTTCGATTCGCTTTTCCTATGCTGATGTCATGGAACCTTATGCGGGTTCAAATGCGATGTTGCGTGAAGCAAATGAGCAAGTCGTTCGTGCTTACATAAACCGTGTGCGTCAAAGCTCCTACACCACGCGAGTGGAGGAGGAGATTCAAACGATGATCGAGCATGGTGAGAACGCTAAGATTGAAGCCGTATCCAAAAAGCTCAATTTGTCGGCACGAACGTTGCAACGACGATTAGAAGAAGAGCAAGTGTCTTTTGGTGAACTGTTAGATGGTCGTAGACGTCAGCTAGCTCATGATGCTCTTGCTCATTCGGAAAAGAGTATCACCGAAATTGCATATACCATTGGTTTTGCAGATCCAAGCAATTTTTCACGATCATGTGTTCGTTGGTTTGGTACATCTCCTGCGAACTATCGCCGACGTATTCGTGGTGTGCAGACATAAAGACTTACGCTCAAACATAGGTGGCATGCAGTGGGCACACAGAACGCCCCTCAAAAAAAATCAAAGCGAAATCATCGTAAACCTGATAAAATGCGTCTCCTATTCCTCAGGGGAGTAGCCTTTGGTGCTCGCAATGAGCGTCAATTTCGTGTCAACATACTTGAAATAATTGCATTTCATGGCACGAAAGGGTTGGCTTACTTTAAGACAGACCTTGGCAAGACCTGCGGACAGATGCTCTGAGATTGGCAGTTAAAGGCACTAAAGTGTCGGACGACGATCGAGCAGGGAGCAGGCTGTCCGTTGGTTTTTTGGTCACTGCTCGTCTCGTCGTTCTTATCCCTGTTCATGCTCGAATCTCTTCAGACCCTCTTTTTGTCAACGGGCGTTGTTGCCGCTTCTGAAATTGGCGACAAGACTATGTTGATGGCCATTTGTTTGGCTGCTCGTTTTCGTCGATCGGTTCCGATAATTTGGGGTATCTTTGTTGCCACCATTTTGAACCATGGGTTAGCAGGCGGTGTTGGCGCGACGTTGGCGTACTTGATTAGCGACGACGTTTTACGCTGGGTATTGATCGTATCGTTTGCTGCGATGGCCGTGTGGATGCTGATCCCCGATAAGCTCGATGACGATGAAGGGATGTCGACTAAGTTTCAACGTTTTGGTGTCTTTGGTACCACAGTGGTCTTATTTTTCTTGGCTGAAATGGGTGATAAGACTCAGATTGCTACAGTTGCGATGGCGGCTAAATTTTCGAGTGACTATTTGTGGGTCATTGCCGGTACTACCTTGGGCATGATGATTGCCGATGCACCAGCTGTCTATGTGGGTAACCGTCTTGCCGAACATCTCTCGATGACTTGGATGCGTCGCATTGCGGCTGCGGTCTTTGCGATGTTGGCAGTGGCAGCGTACTTTGAGTTCTAAGTTAAACGTTCGATAAAACACAAAACGGGTTGGTTTCACTCTATACCACCCGTTTTTCGAAATCGTGTCTTAACGCTTAACAGCAATGACCGTCACATTGCGGATCGTCGCACTGGTCAGGCGTCACTGTGGTTGGGAAATCGATGTCCGTTAATTGCGTCACGCGAATGCCGGCGCGCTTCAGGAACTCAAGTCCTTCAGAACTACGATAGAGTGTGTGATAGTACACCTCTGTGATCCCACATTTCTGAATCAAAAGGGCGCAGTGAATACATGGGCTGTGCGTAATAAAGATGGCTGCTCCTTTGCTCGAATAGCCGTTTTCGGCGAGTTTGGCAATGGCATTGAGTTCGGCATGCTGAACTTCAGGGCGTGTGACCAACTGGCCGTTGACTTCCATCTCACAACAATTGTCATAACCCGTTGGCATCCCGTTCCAACCAAACGAAATGATGGAATGGTTTTTGACAATGACACAACCGACCTTGAGTCGCTTGGCGTAGCTACGCTGCGACGTAAGCAAGGCGATCTGCATGTACATTTGGTTGTCTTTCTGAATATCCATGATGAGCAAACCAAGAGTGGGACCAATGAGTAAAAAGTTTACCGCAATTTCTAGCAATAACAAAAAACCCGACGCCAAAATTGGACATCGGGTTCTTTGTGAATCGACAAACGTTGTGAATTACTTCACGCGGTTACGGTATTCGCCCGTACGGGTGTCGATTTCGATCTTGTCGCCGGTTTCAACGAAGGCCGGAACGGAGAGTTCGTAGCCCGTGCCGATCTTGGCAGGCTTCATGACCTTACCAGAGGTGTCGCCCTTGACAGCCGGTTCCGTGTAGGTGACTTCGCGAACGAGGATCGTCGGGAGTTCGATGGAGATAGCGCGGCCTTCGTAGAACACAGCTTCAGCAGCCATGCCGTCTTCGAGGTACTTGAGCGCTTCAACCATGACGTCAGCTTCAACTTCGTACTGGTTGTATTCTTCGTCCATCCAGACATAGTGCGGATCAGCGAAGTAGGAGTACGTCACTTCCTTGCGTTCGAGGATGAGGTCTTCAAACTTGTCGTCAGCACGGAAAACGGTTTCCGTCATGGCGTTCGTGAGAAGGTTCTTCATCTTCATCTTGACCGTGGAGGCACCACGGCCACCCTTCGAGTATTCGGACTTTACGACGACCATGGGGTCCTTGCCGACCATGAAGACGTTGCCGAGGCGAAGTTCCTGAGCGGTTTTCATTTATCTATTCCCTAATTGCAGTGTTGCGAGAATTCTTTCTCGCGCCCATTTGCAAGAGGGCGCAAGAAGCAAAAATCAGTAGCCCAACATTCTAACAAATTTTTAATCGTCATGAATGCTTTTTATGGAGTTGTAGGTTTACTGGGCTCCAAATGGCGGATTCGCCACTTTAAATCAATCAAAACTACGCGTGCTGAAGCGAGATTTCATCGACGATGTGGCGAGCGAGATCGCCTCGACGAAGTAATTGCTCGCGCCAACGTTCGGCTGCTTGACGTTGCACTGGGAGGGCTTGCCACCAGGCCAAGAAGTCGTCGGGCGTCAGGTGACCTGTGACCCAATGGCGCGCGGCGATGTCAAATGCATCGCGTTGCTCAGCGTGCGTAGCGTCAAAAGTCGTTTCAAAGCGTTGTAGCCAAGCGTCCAACTTGATTTCGTGGGCTTTATCTTCGGTGGGGTAAATCGCCCACAAAAGCGGGGTACCTGCGAGCTGCGCACGAACAAAGCTATCTTCACCACGAATAATGACCGCGTCCGAGGCACGCAGAATGTCGTCAAATGATTCTTGCGGCACAAAGGGTAGTCGAACCAGATGAATGTGTTGGGTGCCTTCTAGGGCTTGGGCTAAAAGGTCGCTTGCGGCACCTGGCGCCAAGAGAAGATTGATCGGTTCATCAAGCCTACGTAAGCCGGCGGCGAGCTGATCGATGGCATTCACAGGATACGCAAAGAAAAAGAGCGTCTTTCGGTCAAGCTTGGCGCCATATTGCGTGAGCCACATCGCTCGATCAAACTGTTGACGAGCTTCATCTAGACCATCCTCAATCAAGACGCCACCCGTCTTGTCGGTAAAGCCCGGGAAGTACCAAAGCTTTTTGATGGGTAGCGAGGGGTGTAGTCCCCAAATTTTGTGTGAGCCTTCTACCCATTCTTCGGCCGAGAGATAATCAAGATTCATATAGAGACGCTCAAGCCCGTAGCATAAGCCTTTTTCGACGGCGTCAGGGAGTCGGCAACCAAAGGTTTCTAAAACGAGATTAGGCCAGGTGCCGCCAATGGTCTCGAGGTTACCTTGATTGACTTCGGCTTCAAAGGTATCCCAATTCACGATACGAATGCCTCGCACGTCTGCGCGGGTCTTTGTGGTATCTAAATCATGGACAAGGGCGCCCAACGTTTTAAAGTCATCAATGACGAGCGTTACCGGAAAGGCCAGGTCACGAAGACGTTTAGCAAGACGCCAGGTGACACCAGCATCGCCAAAATTATCAATCACTCGACAAAAGATCACAGCCCCTTTGGGCGCAAGGTTGATTTGAGACATAGCTTTGAAATCTGTAGATGGAAGCGGCATTCTACCGCGTCTTGTCGAGGTACAATCTGCGAACGCTGATTTGCGAGTAACCTATGACCAACGAAGAAAACGAAGACGTTCTCACGCTCACGGAGGGTTCTGAAGAGCGAGTCCCTTTTGACCCGTCTAAAGAGTTAAAGACTTTACCCAATCTACCGGGGTGCTACCGCTATTTTGACGCCGAAGGCCAGTGCCTTTATGTGGGGAAAGCGCGCGACCTTAAAAAACGCGTTTCTTCGTACTTTCAAAAGCATGGCCTCTCGCCTCGTATTGCCATTATGGTGAGTCAGATCGCACGACTTGAAACAACTGTGACGCGATCTGAAGCTGAAGCCTTGTTACTCGAAAATAACCTCATCAAGACGCTTAACCCTAAGTACAACATTCTCTTTCGAGACGATAAGAGCTATCCGTATGTGCGTTTGGGTCCTGAAAAATTCCCAAGGCTTTCATACTATCGTGGCGGCGTTGATCGAAAGTCGCGTTTTTTTGGTCCGTACCCCAATGGGACGGCCGTGCGTGAGGCCATTCAGATCATGCAAAAGGTCTTTGGTCTTAGAACGTGCGAAAACTCTGTCTTTTCTAATCGTGAACGCGCTTGTCTTTTGGGTCAGATCGGCCGATGCTCAGCCCCTTGTGTGGGTGCCATCACTGAAGAAGATTACGCCAAGGATATTGAGCGCGCTGCGGCCTTTTTAGAAGGACGTACCCGTGACATTGTCTCGGACTACGAAAAGCGGATGTGGGAAGCCTCTGAAGCCTGGGCTTTTGAAAAAGCAGCATTTTATCGCGATCGCATTGCAGCGCTCACGACCGTGCAACACCAACAAGCCATCGAAACTACCGGGGGCGATACGGATGCCGACATTGTCGCGGTTGAGGTGCACGGGGCGATTGCTTGCGTCAACCTCGCCATGGTGCGAGGCGGTCGACATTTAGGGGATCGTCCGTGTTTTCCGAAGTTGGGTGTCCGTAGCGAAGCATTGATGCCATCCAAAACCGACATCATGGTGGCCTTTGTGCGCCAACACTATGCCGACGGGATGCCGATTCCGAATGTCTTGATTTTGGACGGCAATGCGATGACGCCAGAAGACCGTGATGAAGCTGTCGCAACCGTGACGGATGCGCTCTCTGCGATGGCAGGACGTCGTGTGACGGTGGTCACTGAACCTCGTGAAACGCGTCGACGTTGGTTGGAGATGTGCGTCAAAGGCGCTGAAATTGCGCTCGCACGCCATTTGCAAGAAGAAGGGAGCCAAATGGCTCGCCTCAAAGAATTGATCAGCATCCTTGAATTCATGCCTGACGACGGCGATCCGCTTAACTTCCGTGTGGAGTGCTTTGACATTTCGCACACGTCTGGCGAAGCCACGCAAGCGTCGTGTGTCGTCTTTGCCGAAGGTCGTATGCAGTCGTCGTTATACCGTCGATTCAATATTACGGGCGTCGAACCAGGGGACGACTATGCGGCGATGCGTCAGGTGCTTGAACGTCGCTATCGACCGGTCACCCGTGGGGAAGCTAAGCTCCCTAATGTGGTGCTCGTTGACGGAGGTAAGGGTCAAGTTGAAATGGCGCGTCAGGTCTTTGAAGAATTGGGGCTTGATCTTTCAGTGATTGTCGGTGTGGCCAAAGGCGAAGGTCGAAAAACGGGTTTAGAGACCCTGATCTTTCCGATGATCGATGGTGAACGTCGCGAACCGTTGGTCTTAGGGACGATGAGTCAAGCCTTGATGCTCATAGCAGAAATTCGTGATGAAGCGCACCGATTTGCGATTACTGGGATGCGCGCCAAGCGAGCTAAGTCCCGTCAAACGAGTCGACTCGAAGATTTAGAGGGGATTGGCCCCAAACGCCGAGCCAAATTGCTTAGTCACTTCGGTGGATTTAAGCAAATTTCTAATGCATCGGCTGAAGATATTGCTAAAGTTGAAGGCATTTCTGCCTCGCTCGCGGCTAAAATTTACGCACAGCTCCATGGGAGCCATTAAAGAACAGGAAAAAACATGGCTAAACTCAAGCCCCCTTTTAAACTCAATGTGCCGATGCTCCTTACCTGGATGCGCATCGCGATGATTCCACTGGTGATCGGGATTTTTTATTTGCCCGAAAGCTGGATGAGTATGACGTGCAAGAACATGCTTGCCACCGTGACCTTCATTATTGCGGCTGCGACCGATGCGTTAGATGGCTACCTGGCACGTCGCTATCAAGGGTGGGCGACACCCATGGGAGCCTTCTTGGATCCAGTGGCCGATAAGCTCCTCGTGAGCGCTGCGCTCGTGGCGTTGGTGGGTTTGGATCGTTGCGACATGCTCGCTGCCATGATCATTATTGGTCGTGAAATCACGGTCTCTGCCTTGCGTGAATGGATGGCCAAGGTAGGGGCTTCGGGGGCAGTCAAGGTGAATTGGTTTGGCAAGATCAAGACCATTGCGCAGATGGTTGCGATCCCGATGTTGCTCTGGTGGGATCCAGTGATGGTCGATACGTCGATCTTTACGGGTGAAGTGAGCGTCGCGATGTTGGGTCACATCTTGATTGTCGTGGCCGCTGTGCTCACGATCTACTCGATGTATGTCTATATGATGGCTGCGCGTCGTGCTTTGACGGCGCCTGGTGTCCAGGAACCCGAGGCATAAAGTCAGCCTTTAGACGCAATAGAAAATTTAAATGGCCTTTTTGAGGCATATGACGGCCGACGGTGCGGATCAGATTCCAAGCTTTCGGCCGTTTTTTTGGCACAAAAAAGTCCTTGGCACAACTTCTAGTGACAAGGACGCATGGCGGAGGCAGATATAAAGAGGGCCGGCTTTCGTCGAAAAACCGGCCACCCTTTCCCCCAAGGGAGTCTTCAAACGCCTTACTGTCGAAAGACTCTCCGCACTGTTTAACACAGTGTCAGGCTTATGCCCGAAAACAGCAGAACTGCTTAGAGTCAGTCTGCGGTATGGACTGAATCATACACGAGTTTTTTCTACTTGTCGAGTATTTTTCACTAATTGTCGGCAAATAATTTGAGAACGACAATTTGTGGGGGTTAATTTTCCTGTAAAAGAGGGCATTTAGCTAGTGTCATAAGGGTTCTTTAATTGTCGACCATTGGCGAAAGAATACTTCTTGTTGTGTCAAAATGTCGTTTTGGTTCGTTTTGTGGCTTGTTGCAGGTACAATGGTTGCAATCATTTACAGTTTTTCTTTGGTCTAAATCCGCTTATGCTTAGCCGTGATCCGACTCAGTTAGCCACCCGTGTACGCCGCCAGCATTGGATCGATAACGTCCAAACGATTTGTCGGTTTGCTGTGGATCGCATGGCTGAAACGCAACTTCAGGAAGTCGCTTCTTCAATGACGTTGACAACCTTGATGTCGTTGGTCCCCATCATTGCCGTTTCGTTGGCCGCGTTTGCATTGTTCCCGAGTTTTGCAGATGCTCGTCAGTCTTTGGAGCATCTTATTTTTTCGGGGGTCTTGCCTCAGCAATATAGTGAAACGATTGTCGGATATTTGAGAAGCTTTACGGAACATGCATCGGGCCTCGGAATTGTCGGTTTAGCCGCTTTATCGGTGACTGCGCTTCTTTTGATTGACAAGTTTTTTGTGACAGTTAATCGTATTTTTATGGTGAAGCGTATGCGCCCTTGGGCTCAGCGTGCTTTGCTTTATTGGGCGCTCGTCACGTTAGGCCCCGTCTTTATTGCGTTTTCTTTAACCGTGACCACGCAAGCTTTTAGGTCGGCCTCTGAAGGGATGGATCCTGGTGCCATGTCTTGGCTCATGCCCATGATTCAACTTCTTTTGCAGGTGGGGGTTTACACCTTCCTCTATAAGTTTGTGCCTAATTGCCATGTGCCCGTCTCACATGCTGCCATTGGTGGAACGGCTGCCGCTGTGGCAGGACTCGTTTTACGAGAAGTCTTTGGTCATTACATTGCCGCGGGCACGTTGACATCGATCTACGGTGCCTTTGTGGCCTTCCCGGTGTTACTGCTGTGGTTTTATATCTCGTGGCTCATTATTTTTGGGGGCGCAGCGATTGCGGCCACCATTCCGCTTTTGACCTCAGGGCGATTTTCAGATAGTTACAAAGAAGGGAATGACTTTTTGACAGGGGTGGCTTTACTTAAAGTGCTTTGGGAGCATCGTCAAAAAGGTGAAACATCTGTTTCGATGACTGTGCTCTGCGACGAAGTGGATAGCTATCCTCAGGCTGCACGTCGCATTCTCGAAAAGCTCTCCGAAAAAGACTATTGTGGTGAGATCACCAACGGTAAACATGCGGGTAACGAAAGTGAATGGGCACTTTTGTGTGACCCAATGACCACGTCTCTAAAGGATGCTTTCTCGGCCTTGTTGGTGGATGCCTCTAATCATTTGGTGTGCCCACGACAAGTGTCAAGACGCCGTGATGAAGGAATGCTTTTTAATTGGTATCGAGAGCTTAGTCAAACGCAGATGTTGGCACTTCCTTTGGCCACTGTTTTTGAAGTTGATGCAGAGGGAGTCAAGGTGGCGGATGTTGATGAACCGACAGATAAAGTGTCTAACGTAGCACCTAAAGCCACAGAAGCCTAAAAACACAATGCCCTGTTCGGATGAGCTGGGCATTGTGTTTTAAAGAGAAGTGAATCAATTACTTGGCTGGTCGTGCCATTGCTAAGATCTTTTCTACTTCAACATAGGTCACGTGACCACGTTCACCGACAGCGGCGTGGCGCGTCTTAAAGCGTTCGACAATCGTTTGATCAACATTTACGTCGACTTTGGCTTCTTCAAGGCGCGTAGCTAAACCTAACGAGGCAAAGAAGGCTTCAAGTGCGTCGATGGTCTTGAAAGCACGTTCGCGCGGCGTGCCTTCAGTGACGCCAAAGACACGTTCACCCATCTGAACGAGTTTGGCTTCTTTATCGTCAATCATGACGCGTAATAGGGCTGGGTAGACGATCGCGAGCGTGGCGCCGTGTGCAATGCCAGTCAGTGCCGTGATTTCGTGCCCAATAGCATGCGTAGCCCAGTCTTGAGCGACACCCATGGCAATCATCTCGTTTAAGCCTAAGGTGGCCGTCAACATATAGTCAGCCATTGTGTCGTAATCGGGCTTAGGTTCACGAAGCAGTGGCGCAATGTCTTTAAGCGTCAAAAGCAAACCTTCTGCCCAGCGATCCATCGGACGGCTTTGGCCTGGCCATGTCATGTACTGCTCAAGGGTGTGCGCAGTAATGTCCGCGAGCGAAGCCGCAATCTGCTCAGCGCTTAACGAATAGCAACAATCTGGGTCAAGAATGGAGAACGTCGGGAAGTTTGGTGCCTGGAAGGCAAACTTTTCTTGCGTTTCAAGACAAGAAATCACGCTGTTGGCGTTCATTTCGGAGCCTGTTGCCGGAAGCGTCATGACGCTTGCGTAAGGGATGCATCCCACAGGGCGACGTGTGAGTACGATATCCCATGGGTCTCGCGCTGGATCATCGGCCAGGGCACAAGCAATGAGTTTGGAGCCGTCGAGTACTGAGCCGCCGCCCACCGATAAGACGAAGTTCACCTGCTTTTCACGACCTAAAGCAATGGCTTTACGTAGCGTTTCAACCTTAGGGTTGGCTTCGATGCCCCAAAATTCGACATGTGGAATGTCTTTGAGCGCAAGGGCGACTTGATCGTAGACACCGTTACGCTTCACGGAGCCACCACCAAACGTGACGAGTACATGGGCGTTCGCTGGGATATGGTCGGCAAGCCGAGCAATTTCACCGCGACCTAAAATGAGGCGAGTAGGGTTGTAATAGGCAAAGTTTTCCATTTTTAAAAAGCTCCAAGGTCGTCAATAGTGTTTATTTTAGGCGTCAAAAACCGAATGCGCTAGACGAAAAAAGGTGCTACAGCCACCTCGCACAACCGAAACTCCCGGATCACTAGATCTACATCAGCATGAGATAGATCAAATAACAGA
>ERZ826016.3067-NODE-3067-length-12013-cov-4.303312_pt1 | contig 12013 bp, 11 predicted proteins | sample MGYA00519872_ERZ826016 | MGnify/ENA primary metagenome ERZ826016 (study PRJEB31778, sample SAMEA3449218) | human gut metagenome | biome: human gut; feature: human-associated habitat; material: faeces | place: United Kingdom | collected 2010/2012 ... | reverse complement strand
TACCGCTTGCTGCTATGGTAAAGGACGCAGTCTCACCTACCTTCACTGTCGCATTGCCAGGCTGTGTGGTTATGCTTGGTGCAGTCACATCCGGCACATCCGGTGTCTGGCTTTCCTGCTTAAAGTTAACTTCTATGGTGTGATTTGAATTTACCTCACTAAAGGTATAGCTTGTGGTTGCTGTCACTTCCAAACCGTCCACCTTTAAGGTATCAATCACATATCCGGATGACGGACTAATCGTAAATGTCTGACTGCCTCCTGCTGCAACCCTGACAGCTCCGCTAGGACTAATACTTCCGTTTGCTCCGGCTGTGGCTGTGATGGTGTACCCTGTCACAGGGATAGCTTCATAATTTGCTTTCACGCTTACTGCTTCTGCAGGCATGGTGAAGGTAGTTGTTTCACTCGTACTGCTTGCAAGTGTAATCGTTCCGCTTACTACTTCCCATTCCTTAAACTGCTGTCCGCTTGGTGCTGCACCCGCTGTAATCGTTACTGTCTCGTCCTGTGCATATTGCCCGGTGCCGCTTCCATTCGTTACAGTCACAGTATATTTCGCTACCGGAATCTGAATGGTATAGGTAAATGTCTCTACACTACTATCCTGCATACCGTTCTTTACAGCGATTGCCTTGATGGTAGTTGTAATGCTTTGTCCTTCTATTCCTGTCACCAAAATCGGTGCTGTGTACTGCTTAGTGGTTCCGCCAGTTATTGTTGGTTCGCTTCCATCGGTTGTATAGTAAATCGTTGCTCCCTCTGTAGAAGAAGTAAGTGCTACCGACTGATTCTCTGAATAAGTTCCGACTGTCGGATTTGCTGTCGGTGCTCCAACAATGCCTGCCGCACTTATGGTAATAGTAATGGTCGTAGTTAGTGAAACTCCGTTAGCATCAATACTGTCTGGACAATCTACCGTACCATTCAAGGTTACGGTCTGCTGGGTTAATACAGCAGGGTCATAGCTTCCGCTTGCCGGTGTGGTTGTATTCCATGTGACAGGAGCACTGCTTTCCGTATTACCCTCTGTAACAATATTTACCTGATCCGGCAAATTCATGACACTATAAGCGGTTCCATTCGCTAGGGTTATCGCCTGTGGTGCAGTGATACTTGTCAATTTATCCTTTGCTGTGGCAGGAAAAGCATATGTTACTGTAAGCGTTCCGTCAGTATTCTTATTAACACTTGTTGCAGTATTACCATTTATGGTAGCTGTCGTGGAATCAACAAATTTGTATCCTGTATCTGCTGTAAGTGTAATGCTTGCCGTGTGGCTTGTATTATATCCTGCTGTAGTATCACTTGGTGTCCATGTAATCTGTGGTGTGGTACTGCTTACACCTGTGGTTGCACAGGCTGCAGATGTATCTAAGGTAGTATTTGCTGTCGGAGTATCTATACCTGTAATTGATACAGAAGAAATATCACTGTCCACAGTTTCAGTTGCATTGACCGCATAAGTTAAATTTTCCGTACTGTCTGTAGTTTCCAGCCAGATTTTGCATGCAGATAAATCTATACCTGATGTCAAACTGAGTGCTGACTTAATATCTGAAGCATTTACCGTCTCTAGTCCTGCAATCTGTTTACTGTAATACCAGTCGTTTGTTCCATCATTGCCCTGCACTACAAGTGACACAGGTTGTGATGCATCACCCCTCACCACCTTAATATCACCTGTTGTGGCATTATAGGTTACTGTACCAATATTCTTACCTGTTCCGTTAAGTCTTAAGGTCATCGCCGTACCGTCTGTTAGCGTTCCCGATACTGTATCAGATGATGCTGCTGTCGCAGCAGATGCGAAGAGAACAGATGACAGATTTAGATTGGAAGCGGGCTGAACAGCCTCCGAGATGTTAACATCGTGGCAGTTGACATAATCGCCCGGAAGAGCGAGCAACGGATCGCTAAGATAATCAGCGTAAGGCGAGCGCAGCCAGAACCAAGAACCGTTGCTCCAGTAACTACTCATGGCAAGTACTGTACTGTCACTGGTTCCTGCACACAGTTTATTGTCACCATAATCATTTCCCTGTAAGGCATACAGCTTGTCTGTGGTGGTATAGGTCACATTACTGTTCTTCGTGTCCTTCGTTTTCACTGTGGTAGCATTTATCAAGCCCTGCTCGGCTGTGGTGAAATAGTTTGTATTCGTAGCCATACCCTGCAATGCCACTCGAAGGTCACTTGCTCCGTAGTGGTTTGGATATACTTCTGATGGATTACTTGCATATACACCAAAACTTGAAGCAAAAGACTTATTATCCTGGCCTGAATTAAACTTCTGCCCTGTTGCTATGGGGCTTGCGGCAAAGATGATGGTATTATCCCCTGATACACCCTCATCCTTTCCTAAGATGTACCATTCCTGTGCTGTTGTTCCATCTGATTTTTTACCAAATACAATCTTTCCATAATTTACTGCAGTTCCATCTGCATTCGGGGCAAATGTACCATCCATCAACTGTGTCTTTGTGGCATAGGCTGACACACTTGGTTCCGTTCCCGAACCGGATGCTGCCTGCACCTTATTTGCTCCGCCTGACATAGCAGGAACCAGTCCTGCCACCATGGCAAGTGAAAGAACAAACGCCATTCCTTTCTTAAAATTATGCTTTAATCTTTTCATCTGAATCCTCCTTTGATTTTATAAATATTGTATTGGAATAGATATGTTTTCTAAATTTCCATGTATGTCCATGCTTTAAATGTCCATTATAACTTCTGACACTCTGTGTGATTTCATCAAAAGTAATCCTGCCTTCCCGATACTGCTTCTGAAAGCGTTTCATCCTTCTTTTAAATCTTCGTTTATTTGATGTCCGAAGTCTCTTAATCACCTTTCCTGTATCTGTCAGATAAAAATGAAATCCCAGAAAATCAGCTACTTCCTGGCGATTATTGCAGACATATATCTCATTTGCCATAATAAGTTTTTCAATTATGGTAAGGGAATAATTCTGAAGACGGCTTACCAGTGTAAATCGGAATCTTTTTGGTGACTTATCAGTTATCGTCAATATGTAACTGCAAACTTCCTTTGCCTTGGTGATAACAGATAAATCTCCCTGTTTATTCAAATCAAATCACCACCTTTATTAGTCAGAAAAATCACCAATAAATACATACATCTTATCCATGTACATATTTATTGATGCTTTTATCCGTTTCCTTTTATGAACAGTCGAAAAAAAGGCGCAGTCAGAGTGCTGTGCTGTTAAAAAGCATTTCATAATCTGACACACCTATCAACCTCCTATTAAACATAATTATGTTATTATACCAAAAAAATTGGAAAAAATCATCTGTTTTTGTGATGGTTTTAAGATTTGTTCACTAATTATATACAATACTATTACATTCAAAGGGACTAAAGGTAGAATATTCCCAAAGAAAAAAGGCGTACCACCATTTCTGATGATACGCCCCTCGCTATTTGGCTTCCTGAGACTTTTTACAAAACAGCCCTGTTATTCGGAAGCTCTGCTTACAGGAATGAACACATTTCTTACACTGCTCATAGTATTCAATCTTTCCATGCACATTCAGAAAATATGCCCAGTACCTTTTCTCCTTATCCGTCATAAGCCTCTACCTCACCTTCCCGGTCTTAGGAACGGAAGGGGCTTTTTCATCCGGCTTGATGACAGAATCCATTTTAGGATATGCTGCCTCAAATGCCTCTGCTTCAAACTGATACTCCGTCGGTTCTGCCACGGAAGATACCGGTGCGATTGCTTCCCGGATATCTGTCACCTGCTCCGGTTTATCAATCTGTTTCTTCTCCATTCTGTCTAATTCCATATCCCTCGATAAATCCTCTACCTTATCAATGCCTGCATCCAGATGAAGCACCATAGATTCATATACCTTTTTCTGCCACTGCCAGGGCTTCTTTGCTACCTTTGTCTTGGAGAATTTCTTTTCCTTGTCAGAGTATGCCAATTAACACTGGTACCATTATACCACACAAATTGCGAATACTAAATTTGCATTTGCGAATATTGGATATCATTTTTCAAAGAAAAAGGAACCAAGACGGACTGCTCCTATCTTGATTCCCATTATATTTCTTATGCTGTCCAATAATCAGGACTTATTCTTATTATTTCAAACCTAATTTTCCGTAATTTTCATTAATTTGACCTGATGATTCATGTCTTGTCCTACAAAAACATAACTCTAATAATGCCCTTTCCCTCAACACTTCTCCTTTCCGCAAGTACCCTTCGTTTTTCTTCCTCATCCATGAGCCCCATGTAAATCTTTCATCCGGAAGACTTCTGAATATTCCTTGTATTCCTTCCACAATACTTTCCTCTTCAGTAAAATCATTTTCCAAATAAACTATATTATCCTTTTCTGCCAGGGTGATTAACACAGTATTCTCAAAAGTCTGAATCTGCATATTTGTCCCTTCAAATCTATATTCCTTACCATATTCATCGTATGCTATATTTTCCTTAAATGGTTTTCTTTCACGAAACTGATCCAAAGTAACTTCATAGGGCAAAAGTTCTTCATCATCCAGTAAGAACCATACTTTATTCTGTACTATACCCATTTTCATAATTACTAACCTCTTTCATTCTTTGTACAAGAAAACGCACTACTCAAAACATATCGAATAGTGCACACTTATCTCATTGCTTTTTCATTATCTTATCTTTTATCTCTGATAAATCTTCACCTGTAGATTCTTCCATCATTTGAACTCTCCACAGAAGTTGATCTTTTTTTCGCTCATATTCATTATGTTTGCAAAATTGCCAGTATTTGCACTTACGGTTATTGCAATTATTCACTCTATGGTACTTGATAACATGATACCCTGCCCATACCCAAAATACAAGAAGTAATACTATGGACAACACAAATACAGATGCAACGATTTCACCAATTATCTCCATCCTCATATCCCCCTTGTTTTCTAATAAGATTCTATCATTGTAAATTTTTAATTACAATCATGGTAACGGACAGCGGTATCCTCGTTTGAAAAAGAAAATATCAATACGCTGGATATAAATGGAGAAATGCTTCTGACAATTTTAAGTTCACTGGCACAGGAAGAAGTGGAATCCCTTTCCAGTAATGTGAAAATGGGATTACAGATGAAGATGAAACGGGGAGAACTGGTTGGATTTAACGGTTGTTTTGGTTATGATTATCATCAGGACACAAAGACAATCACTGTAAATGAAACAGAAGCAGAAACAGTCAGACTCATATATGATATGTATTTGCAAGGAAATGGCTGTGGTACAATTGCCAAACGGCTGGTAGAACTTGGAATTAAAAATAAGCGTGGCACAGTGGAGTGGCATGACCATGGAGTTATGGGAATGATTAAAAATGAGAAGTATAAGGGTGACGTGCTTCTTGGAAAGACTTTTACAGTTGACCCGATTTCAAAGAGAAGACTTGCCAATATGGGAGAGGAAAATCAATATTATATCCGGGATCACCATGAAGCAATCGTTTTAAGAGAAATTTGGGATAAAGCAGAGGAGATTCGATTAAAGCGTGCCAAACCGAAGTTGATGCAGGCAACCGGAAACAGAGAGCGTTATACAAGACAGTTCACATTCAGCAGTATTTTGGAATGTGGGTATTGTGGTCATAAATTATCCAGAAGGACAAGACATCAGACGACTACAACGAAAAAACCTGTCTGGCAGTGTATGAATGCTACAAAAAATGGGATAGATAATTGTCCGAATCGCAAGGCAGTAGATGAAGTAATTATCGAAAATGCTTTTTTGGAGGCATTTCGGCTTTATATAAGCAAGCGCATGTCACAGCTTCGGCAGACACTGGAAAATGAAAATGCCCTGGATGAATTTGACAGAATCGTGTTTGAAAGCATTGTAGAAAAGGTAATTGTCGGTGGATATGATGCGGAAGGTAATCCAATACCATATAAACTGACATTTGTACTTAAATGCAATCAGACATTCAAGGTAGAGAATGCAAAAGCAGACTACAGAGCAAATCAGAAAGGGAAAAAGGTGTCATAAATGGAGCAGAATAAGGCAAAGCACCGATTATCAATGAACTGCCATTGACACTAGAATGTGTCTTAAAACAGGAACTTGATGGAGGTAAATTTTCACCGATCACCTACGACCCGGTCCACCATGGCTATTATCGACTTGGTGAACGTGTGGGAAATGCTTTTAAGCATGGAGAGAAGTTAAAGTAAAATAGGGAGAAATTGTTGCAGAAAACCATCGACATCCGATGTCATAAACGTTATAATATATTTAATAATGACGTTCTAAAAATGCTTTTGTCACCCAAAAGCGCTTTACTTAGATGACACGGAGGTATTTCACATGAGCAAAAGGAATTCAGGGGAACAGAAAAGAGAAAACAGCCAACTGAAAATCACATTTTCCGTATTAATTATGGTACTGTCATTTTTAGCAGAATTGTATACCATGATTATTTTAAAGGGAAATCCGATTTACTTAGCAGGATTTGGTCTGGTATTTTTGATTTTTTCTTATGTGCTGATGAACAGCGTAATGCAGCTACAGTATCAGAAGTTAAGAGAAGAAAAAGAAGAGCATGAAGGTCTTTTGAAGTCAGAAAAAGCAAGTTATCTGATCATCAAGAAATCATTTGATGAAGTCTTTCAGAGAATGGATTATATTGAAAAAAATCTCCAGCTTCCGACAGAAGAATTATTAACAGCACAGAAAGCATTTGCAAAGATCAATATTAACAGAAGTAAAGAAAATGCAGATGCACTTATGAATTCTAATGATATATTGTTAGAAAAGATCGTGAGTTTTGAAAAAACACTGCAGAACAATAATGAAAAATTATTAGACGGTCAGAATCAGAATATGGAACAGCGTCTGCAGGAAGTGATTTTAAGACAGCAGGAGTTGAGTTCTTCCATAAAAGAATTAGAATTGAATATGAGAAATGAGATCCTCCAGGCAGTAAACTCCATTACATCTTCCCAGCCACAGGTAATTATGCAGCAGCCGGTACAGCCGCCTGTTATGGAAAATGTGCAGCCAGAAGAACCGATGGAAGAAGAACCGGTCATGGAAGAACCAATCGTAGAAGAGCCATTGATTGAGGAACCGGTCGTAGAAGAACCAATTATAGAAGAACCACTGATGGAAGAACCAATTATAGAGGAGCCATTGATTGAGGAGCCGGTCATAGAAGAGCCAATCATGGAAGAACCACTGGTTGAGGAACCATTAATAGAGGAGCCGGTAGCAGAAGAACCGGTTATCCAGGTAGAAGAACCGGCAGAGGAAGCTGAAGAAGAGGAAGAAGAAGTGCTGATTCCGGATATGTCAGATCCAAACAAAATGATGACTCCGGATGAAATTGCAGCATTAATCGCAAATTTATAAAAAATCCTTTAAAAATCTATTGCATTTTTCTAAAAAATGAGATATAATCATTCTTGCGTTGAAAAATGCATGGGTTTTTAGCTCAGCTGGCAGAGCACCTGACTCTTAATTATATATAGATATTATGACACCTTGAAAAAGGTGTCTTTTTTGTTAAAATTTGTAATTTTTATTTCCTTATGCTAAACTAATGAAAAAAAGGAGTTATGAAAATGACAAATGAACAAGAGCTCTTTGTTCTAATTATTATATTCGCTGTTACTTTCAGATACTTATACAAAAATCGAATCATATATCAAAAAGAACTTATTAAACAAGAAGAACGAGAGAGAAAACAGAGAAAACGAAGATATAAAAAATATCAAAGAAAAATGGCAAAAGCCGAAAAAAAAGAACAAAAAAAGATGATTAAAGCTGAAAAGAAAATAAGAAAGAAAATGATTAAGACCAGAGGACAGGATAAAACCAATATTCATATTGAAAAAGCATGGAAAAAATTAAAGTAGAGGATTTCTCCTCTACTTTTTTAAACTCTGTACAGACTTTTGAAAAAAACTTTGTCCAATCGGTATATATCTGCATCCATTAATAAAAACTGGTTAGCGATGTGCAGATAATTTTGTGTTATAGAGTAATCATAATGTCCAAGGAGCATCCGGAGCAACTCCAAATTACCACCGCCCATGATATACGAAGTCGCAAAAGTATGTCGACACAAGTGAGCATGGACACGTTCGACACCACTTTGCTTTTTCAACCGAGCAAAAAGTTGTACAATGGTTCTCCCGGTCAATGGTTCTAAAGAATTTTTTTGATACAACAGCGGATCAGGAGGAAGCGAATCGGCTAGATCGACCTGATGTACCAGTATCATATACTTACAGATCAAAGACTTTAACTTTGGACAAAGCAACACGATTCTGTATTTAGAACCTTTTCCGTAGACGTAGAGTAAATTTTTGTCCAGCATAACATCAGAGCACTGCAAATGAACCACTTCCGAGGACCGGAGTCCAGCATCTAACATGAGATGAAAAATTAAATGATTCCGCAAACCATACACCGTACTTTTATCAAAGCAAGCATCGATCAGATCAACCTCATTTTGATAAAGCGGAACGATCACATCTTTATCACTCTTCGGCAGCTTTACTCTTGCAAAAAGTCTGTCATGCAAATACTCTTCTTGAAAACACCAGTTAAAAAATGTCCTGATCGGGCGAAGATAAGTTGCGACAGATGTATTTTTTATATCACGATTCCGCAGATACAGAATATAATCAAGAATCAGATCTGACGTTATCACAGATACATCGGTTTTACCGGGAACAATCTGCTTTTCTGATTCCAACCAGTCAAAAAACATTACAAGAGCATCATGATAACCGGAAATAGTACGTTCCGAACAGGAAGACTCACAACTCACAAGATAAAGAGTCATAACATTTGTCAACGTCATTCTCCATCCCCCCCTTGCAAATCTTCTGATCCGGTGCTATAATCAGTGAAAACTTCTCCTGTATCAGTCCGCACAATCTGATATTGGAGAGGCTCGATATCAAAAAGGGAAAGTTGAGCTAGTTCCATTTCGTTGAATTGGCTCAATTTTTTGTTTTTAAAGCGTCTCACTTCCTGAATATCATTATCATTCATCATCGTAAGAGCTTCTACACAATCCTTGATCGGAGAATCGTAATTTAACCCCTTGTTATATATTCCAAGCGTAACAGATGCTTTCATTGCACGAAGTTTTAAAACTTCTCTGCTCATATTCCGGTTATACTCACGAATAAGCTGAACATCTTCCGGCTTTGTGCAGGCATCCACTAACTTTGTGTGTCTTAACGCTTTCCAAAAAGCATTATCTTCTCGTCTTGATTTATTAATATCCGCTACCTCTTCCGAAGTCTGGACAAGCCGAAACATGTCATGTGTCAAATAATCAACAATCAATGCTCTGTTATCGAAAACATCATAAACACGCTTATGAATCCCCTTATTTGAATTATCTTTAAACGGGATCAAGCAGTAATTCTTACTGTGTTTTCGCATGACCTGAAACTCCACGTTCATCACAATGTTAATTTTAGGTGTGAGTATATTTGCAAGTTTTGTAATGTTATCCCTTGCTTTTGTGATGTCTCCCTCCAGTAATTCCCGGCAAACATTTTTATAATGCTCATCAGAGCCGAACTCTAAATAAAATTCTAATCTTGCTAGATCCACATACTTCCAACTACGTTTCAAAAAGCATTTCTCATAAACATAAAAATCATATCTGTTGATCAAACCATTAAACAACCATACCTTGAAAAACCACGGTTTATAATTTTTTTCAATGACTTCCTTAGACTTATGATAGATCCTAAGGAAAATCTTGTCCGATCGTTTACCGACTGCTATATAATCAACCTCAAAATCATCTGAACCGACAGAGGATGTAATCTTTGTCGTTTTTCCATTTCCGAGACGAGTAACTTTCATTTTATGATAATGCACATCATTAAAATATTTATCCGGAGACTGGATATAATTAGAGTGCCAGCAGTAATCAAGACGATTCTCCAAAGTATAAGCAACTTCTAAACCAAAATAGTCACAAATTTTTTCTATGTACTCATAACTCATCTCAAAACATTTCTGCACTCCATAGATCCACAACATATATGATCGTATCTGTACGATAAATTCAGGTGTCACGGACTCATCTCCCTCCTGTGATGCAGGAGTTGTTGTTGCTACAAAAATATCGAAGTAGTCAGGACATTCCAGCATGACACTATAAAAATACGCGTAATGGAACGGTTTTAAATTCAAACTGGTTTTCATACCCAACAGATAAAATGATAAAGAGTTATAACAGCACTCATCTGCTTTAATATCTCTAAGACGTGCCGCAAAATAATTTCTAAACTTTTTAACAGCTGTATCCGTAGATTTCCGGGAACAATCGTTTTTCAGTTTTACGGAATAGTAAAATGTATCAATATTATGCAGAAATTTCCTTTGACGAAAATCTAACCAGTATTCCTGATTTTCTGCATCCATTTCTTTGTATATCATTGATTCTTTTGCATAAAAATCTATCAAGAAAAACACCTCTTTTTTGCTAATTTTTTTTTCGGGAAAATACAATCCCCCGAAACGGAAAAAATGCCGTTTTGCCCAGTATTTACAAGGGTTTCAGCGTTTTTTTGTTGTATTTCTAGACCACCTATTAGAAGGAGGTGGTCGAGGGGGGCAGATTAAAAATTATCAAACGAATTATGATGTATGGAGGATGCCGGAATCGGCACCGCCGATTCCCGGCATCGCTCCACCTACATCATCATGATTCGTATTGAATAATAATTCCAATGCTGCTTCCCGACTATCCTTTTCCTTTTCAGCGTCCAAAGTCATACGATCTACCTGCTCCAGAGTATCATACAAGGAATAAAGCTCATCATCAGCGACATACTCCCGGATAAACTCTGCACTCCGACGTTTACCATCAAAACCAGCATCATAATTTGCTTTTGTAAAATAATAGCACCGGAAAAGTCGATCTCTTCCCCAAACGTTTTTACAAATAACCGTATAATTTGCAATGTCCCTGATTTTCTTAGGAATCCGGTCATAAATTTGAGCAGAGCAAAGAAACTGCAAAGAAAACTTACGATTAAAGGACAACAGGGCAAGGAGCTCTGCCGGAAAATGTCTCCAGTCGGATGAATCGAAAGTTGTATGTATCTCATCAATAGCTATGATACACTTCTTGTTATGTTTCCTTGCATATTGAGCAATCTGAATAATGTCAATCCAATGATCTATCTGTTGCTGCTGGTGCTTGTAATGAAAATTTGTTCCGATAACGACATCAGAATCATTTTTGCGAACTCGCTCCATATGAGCCACCATTGAAAGCGTTTTACCCTCTCCCGGAAGAGCAACAAATTGATAAATGCCCCAAAACTTACGTTGTTTTGCCCGAAGAAAATCAACCAAAATCCACCTTAAGAAAGACAACCGCCTTGGAAGTTTCAAGCTAACCAGTTTCCGGCAGATCTTATGAATCCGAAGCCGAATTTTAAAATTCTCATAATTCTTGCAATACCACTTTTTTTTCTTACGGTCACTTATGTTCCGGGAGAAGTATAAAGCCTTTTTTTCATAAAAACTTAACTCTACATTCTGTTTCATAAATTCTCTTATTTTCCTACCTCTCCAAGAACTTTCAAGATGATCTCATAGATAAAATGCGTAAATTTCAAGAATACATATAAAACCACCGCTAAAACAATACAAGGAACAGGCTGGCGATACATTAGCAGGAAGAGCAGAAAACAAATCAATGCAGCAAATAAACTATACTTGCTAAAATCTGTCATTTTCTCCATCATAATCATGTTAAATCTTTTAATTTTTTTCATTTCACAATCTCCTTTTTATAATTTTGTCATACAAATTTCTTTTCCAGGAACAAGAAAAATGTCATACACTTGTCATACAATCTTTTTCCGGATCAAATTGGACGTTCAAAAAATTTGTCATACATCTACAGAACTTCCAGCACTTTATCTATTAACCAGTTAGACCAAAAAAGTGCCATTTTAAAGACACGGATTCCAACATCAATCCCT
>ERZ826016.3066-NODE-3066-length-12013-cov-8.869627_pt1 | contig 12013 bp, 10 predicted proteins | sample MGYA00519872_ERZ826016 | MGnify/ENA primary metagenome ERZ826016 (study PRJEB31778, sample SAMEA3449218) | human gut metagenome | biome: human gut; feature: human-associated habitat; material: faeces | place: United Kingdom | collected 2010/2012 ... | reverse complement strand
GCTGGCGAATTCGCGGCCCATCAGGCCGCAGCCGATCACACCGAAGCGCACGGGTTCCATATTCATAGGGCCGCTCCCTTCTGCGCGGCTGTCTCGGCCAGCGCGCTGTCAAACAGGGCGACGAGCCTTCCGGCCATCGTTTCTGTGGTAATGAGCGGCAGCTTTGTAAGAGCTACCGGCGGGCAATTGGGCTTATAGGTCTGTGCACTGATGTCCACGCAGCGGTCCCGGTTCATGCGGAAATCCACCGCATCGTCCACGCTGTCGAAGCACAGCGCCGTCATGTGGGCGTCACCTTCCACGCCTGTGCATACCTGCGGGTATTTTTGCGCCAGTGCGCGTACCTGTTCGTGGTAATACCGGCCCGCGGCTTCGATGTGCGCGCCGTTGGCCCCGATGAATTCCATTGTCACAAGATAAGCCAGGCTGGCCAGTTCTTCCTGTCCGTTGGTCACAAGCGCACCGAACTGGCTCAGGCTGTCGAAAGCGGCGCTCGTCAGGATCTTGCTGGCGGGGTAAACGCCCCCGGGGAAGCCCTTGCCTACGGAGACAAAGTCCGGCGTAAGGCCGTATTTGCGGAACAGGAACAGTCCGTCATACCATGCACAGGACTGGATCTCGTCGCACAGTACGGGCGTGTCGGTGGCGCGGCACACTTTGTACGCTGCCTGCAGATATTCCTCGGAAAGGCGGATGCCGCCGTAATTCATGAGGACGATCTCGTGACAGAAGCCCGCCGTTTTGTATTTGCCCTCGTTCCAGCGGCGCATGGTCTCGGCAAAGGCGCCGGAGTCGTTGATGGGGACGGACACCACCTTGTACAGCTCGTTTTTCTGCGCGGCTGTGTAGAAGTCCGGCCACAGGCCGCGCAGCGTCTGCGCCAGCACCGTAGTGCCGTGATAGTTTCCGGTCACGCCGCCGGCATTGTCTGCCATGACAACGAACACGGGTACGCGGCCTGCATACTGTGCGGGCGCGCCGTCGATGGTGTAAAAGCGGGAGAGCATCATTTTGAGCGCGGCCTCCACGGCCAGGGAGCCGGTCTCCAGATTGATGACGGTATTCAGCACGCCCGGCTCCTTTTGGGACAGAATGCGGTCCAGCGCCGGGTCTGTGGGTTGGAGGCCGTTGGCGGCGGCGATGAGGCGGCGCTCCAGCGTGCGGGTGATAAAGCCGCGGGTGTTGTTGTGCGTAGCATTGGGGATTCCGAGACGCTTGGCGTTTTCAATAAGCGAGTAGCCTGGAAAGTCGTGTCCCAGGGGAATCTGGTAATGCTCGCTTTTGCCCGCGAAATACAGGCGGCCGTCCTCGCCGATGCGGAATGCGCCCAGCCCGCCCAGCGGCTTGGCCAGGCTGGCCCAGTGGGCATGTGCGGCCGCGCGGGCGGTCTCGCTGGGCGGGGTGATGGCGGTGAGAAGCTGTTTCAGTTCCGGTTCGGTCATGGGGTCTGCTCCTTCTGGTGATCGAGTACGGCGGCTTCCACGAACCGCCGGGGCAGGGGGGTGCCTGCCCAGTACAGATGCGGAAAACCCGCATAGAGATGTTCATTGGCAAAGCCGCAGGCCCAGCTGCGGCCATTGGCTTTTGCAGCGGTCAACGTTGTGCCGTTCGCGGTCGAGTCCCAGTGGTGGAACTCGTGGGCGGGGAAGGACTCTCCGGCGCGGAACAGCAGGCTGTCGGCGCGGGAGGTCAGCTTCGTGTACCCGAACCGCACCAGCCGCCCGACCGGGAAGCCGCTGCCCGGCAGGACGCCCGCCATGGGCCAGACGGCACCGTCGGCGTCTTCGAGCGTCTGCCCCAGATAGAGGAAGCCGCCGCACTCGGCCACGGTGGGCAGACCGTGCTCCACGGCCTGCCGCACAGAAGCCCGCATCGGGCGGTTCTCACTCAGCGGGCCTGCGTACAGTTCCGGGTAGCCGCCCGGCAGATACAGCCCGCCAAGCTCCGGCGGAAGGGCCGCATCGTGCAGGGGGCTGAATGGGACAAGCTCGGCCCCGGCGGCGGTCAGGGCCTCCAGCGTTTCGGCGTAGGCAAAGCAAAAGGCTTCGTCCTGCGCAACGGCAATGCGGGTGCGCGCCGGGGCGCGGGCGGCAGGCTGAGCCAGCGGCGCAGGCCGGTCGGTCAGGGCCTGGAACTGCACCCAGTCCAGCACCAGCGCATCCGCAAGAAGGGCGATCTTTTGCTGAAGCCCGGCGATCTCCCCGGCGGTCTTCAGCCCCAGATGGCGACTCTCGATGGACGCCTCCGGCAGGCGGGGCAGATGCCCCAGCACCGGCAGGCCGGTCTCGCGTTCCAGCATCGGTTTGAGCATCTTGTACAAAGCAGAGGTGCAGTCGTTGAGCAGAACGCCGACGATGCGGCTGGGGGTGCGGAACGTTTTCAGCCCGTTGATCTGCGCGGCCAGGGTCAAACTGGCCCCTTTGGCCGGGACGACCAGCAGCACCGGCAGGCCCAGCGTGTCGGCCAGATGCCAGGCGCTGGCCGTGTCGGTCACGCCGCCCAGACCGTCGTAAAAGCCCATGGCCCCCTCACACACCGCCGCCCCGTGCCCGGCGGCACCCTGCGCATAAAGGGCGCGCACGGTATCCGGTGCGGAGAAAAAGAGGTCAAGGTTGTGGCTCTCGACCCCCAGCACGGCCCGGTGGAACATGGGGTCGATGTAGTCCGGCCCGCTCTTGAACGCGCAGGGGTCGGCCCCGCGCCGCTTGAGTGCGGCCAGCAGCGCACAGGTCAGGGTGGTCTTGCCGCTGCCGGAACAGGGCGCTGCGACGAGAAATTGCATCATTTGCGTTCACCTGTGATGAGGAAGATGGGATTGTTGGCCATCAGCAGATGCAGCCGGCCCGCCGGTTTTGTGCGGCTGACGGCGATTTGGGTGACTTCGGCGGTGAGCCCCCGCGCCGTCAGGGCCGCAACGGCGGCGCTCAGCGTTTCCAGCGCGATGGCGGAGATGCAGAGGCGGGCCTGCGAGTTTTTGGCCAGCACAGCGTCCACCACGGCCTCCATGCTGCCCTTGGTGCCGCCGAGGAAAACGGCGTCCGGGGCGGGCAGAGCTTCCAGCGTCTGGGGGGCTTTCCCCTCGATGAGGGTCAGATTCCAGGCTGCGAAACGCTCCCGGTTCTTCCGGATAAGAGCGCAGGCCTCCGGGTCGCATTCCACGGCATAGACCCGCCCGCGCGGGGCGGCAAGGGCCAGTTCCACACTGACACTGCCGGTACCGGCCCCCACATCCCACAGCGTGTCCGTGGGGCGGACGGCCAGCTTTGCCAGTGCGGCAGCGCGGACTTCCTGCTTCGTCATGGGAACATCTCCCCGGAGAAAGGCTTCGTCCGGGAACCCGGCACAGCGCCGGGGCGGCTGGGGCAGATGTTCGATGAGCAGAACGCTCAGGGATGCCGTGTTTTTTTGCGAAACTTCCTGCGCGGTGCCGAAGAAGATCTTCTCCTCCGGTGTGCCGAGCTGTTCGCCGACCAGCGCATGGGCCTGCCCCAGCCCGGCGGCGGTCAGGGTGCGGCAGAGGGTGGCAGGGGTCTCGGAGCCGCCGGTCAGGAAGAAGACCGGTCGGCCATCCGCCGTCAGGCACTCGGCCACCGGGTCGCAGGCACAGCCGTGGGCGGAGACGAGTTTCCAGTCCTGCCAGGGGCGGCCGACCGCCGCCGCGAGCAGCTGGACGCTGGAGATGCCGGGCAGGATGCGGCAGGAGATGCCGCAGGCCCGCAGCATGGGCAGCAGCCCGGAAGCCCCGGAATAAAATCCGGTGTCGCCGCTGTAAAGCAGGGCTGTGTCTCCCTCCGGATGCTCCGCAAGGCAGGTCAGGATCTCCTCCGGTTTGTACAGCGCCTTCCGGTGTTCGGTGCAGCCGTCCGGCAGGTGCTCCAGCAGCCGCCGGGCGCCTAAAATGAGGTCGGCCTGTTGCAGAGCCGCAAGCCCTTCAGCGGTCAGGGAGCCGGGCAGCCCGGCTCCCATTCCAATCAGTGTGACCATGCCAGCACCTCCTTGCAGCGGGTCAGAATCTGCTCCGCCGTTTCGCCCTGCTCTGCGGGGCGGCGGAGGACGATGAGCTGTGCGCCGGTGTCCTGCGCGGCCTGTGCCTTCTCGGCAAAGCCGCCCGCTGCACCGCCGTCCTTCGTGACGAGGAAGCGGATGTGGAACTGTTCCAGCAGGGCCCGATTCAGCGCATAGGAGAAGGGGCCCTGCATCGCGATGATGTTTTTGTGGGGGATGTGCGCGGCCTCGCAGGCTGCGATGCCCTCCGGGGTGGGCAGCACACGGGGGAACAGGCGGGCAGGCTCGATGCCGGAAAAGGCCGCGAGCTCCTTGGCCCCGGTGGCCAGCAGGAGATTGCCGCAGGTGTTTGCAAGAAACTCTGCCGCGTGTGCGGCCGACTGAAAGACCATGCTCCCCGCTGGGACCGGGCTTTCGGCCCGGAGCAGGCGGTGGTATTCGATGCAGGCGGTTTTGCACGCAGACCGGATGTTTTTGGTAGCGTCCACCGCATAGGGATGGGTGGCGTCCACGCAGAGGGCGGCCCCCTGCAGCAGGGTGGTCATTTCCTCCGGCGTCAGCCGCCCGCAGTGGACGGTGACACCCTGCAAACGGCCCTGCTCTTCGGCTCCTAGCGGGGTCGCCACGCTGACGAGGACTTCGGCCCCCTGCGCGGCCAGCTGGCGGGAGAACAGACGGCCCTCGGTGGTGCCGCTGAACACGACGATCTTCATGCGCGATACCCCCTTGGTGTGACCATCTTTCCGCCTAGCTGCCGGGTGGCGGCGTTGCCGATGAAGACGGTGGTGAACATATCCACCGGGGCGGTTTCCAGTTCCGCCAGGGTCAGGATGCGGTGGGCCTGCCCCTCCCGCCCGATGTTCCGCACCAGCCCGCAGACGGTCTGCGGCGGTTTGCCGTGGTCCAGCAGGATGCGGACGGCTCTGGCCAGATAGTCCGGCCTGCCCTTGGAAGAAGGGTTGTACAGTGCGACGCAGAAATCGCCCATCGCTGCTGCCGCCAGTCGCCGCTCGATGACGGCCCAGGGGGTCAGCCGGTCCGACAGGGAGATGACGCAGAAATCGTGGGCCAGAGGGGCACCCAGCACGGCTCCGCCGCTGAGAGCCGCCGTCAGGCCGGGCACCACCTCTACGGCGACCTCTGGGAACTGCCCGGCCAGCTCCAGCAGGGGGCTGGCCATGCCGTAGACCCCGGCGTCGCCGGAGCAGACCAGCGCAACGGCTTTGCCGCGCCGGGCCGTTTCCAGCGCCCAGCGGCAGCGGTCGATCTCCTGGGTCATGCCGGTGGAGTAATATTCTTTTTCCGGGAAATAGGGGCGCACAAGGTCCAGATAGACCGTATAGCCGCACAGCACCTCGGCTTGCGTTAAGGCGCTCTGCGCCTGTGCGGTCAGAAACTGCGGGCCGCCGGGGCCAAGCCCGACCACAAAAACGGTGTTCGTCATGAAAGAACCCTCCAATCTGGGGCAAAGGGGGAAAGGGCCAGCGCAAAGGTCACGCCGCCGCCCGCCTGTTTGGGGATGCGGATGCTCCCGCCGGACGCCAAAACGGCTGCCCGCTCGCAGACATTGTCCACACCGGTGACGTTCCGGACAAAGGCAGAAGGGGTAAAGCTGCCGGGGGCGGTCTGCAGCGCTTCGGCAGAGAAGAACGAGAGGCCCCACCGGTGCGCCGCGCAGAACGCAAGAAGCCCGGCCTCGTTCTGTTTCAGGTCGATGCTGGCGGCGGCTGCGATGCACTGCGGGGCCAGTGTGTGGGCGGCACAGAAGGCGGAAAAGGCGGCTTCCAACTGCTCTGCCGTCGTCCCGCGCCGGCACCCGATGCCCAGCACCCCGATGCGCGGGGTCAGATGCAGGGCATTTCCGGCAGGGGAGAGGGTCAGGGCAAAGTCGGCAGCTTCCGGCGCTGGTGCTGCATTCACCCCGGCCGGGGCCGGGCCTGCGATGGGAAACTCCGACCAGAATAAGACCGGCTCCCCGGCCAGCAGTTTCCCGCTGACGGTCTTGATGCGTTCGGGTTCCAGCACCCGGCAGTTTTGATGCCTTGCCCACTCGTCCACGGCAAAGAGGCCGTGGGCATCGGTGGCCGTGGTGATGACCGGAACGGCCCCGCAGAGGGCGGCGATGGCCCGCGCCAGATCATTGGCACCGCCCAGATGACCGGACAACAGCGGCACCGCAAAGTGTCCGCATTCGTCCACGACCACGACCGCCGGGTCGCTGGCCTTGCTGCGGCAAAGCGGCGCAATGGCGCGCACCGCAATGCCCACGGCCCCCACAAAGATCAGGGCCTCGTTTTGGGCAAACGCGGCGGCGGTCCACTCTGCCAGCGAAGGCCCGCCGTGCCCGCAGCGGGTCACAGGGCCGGGCAGCGCGCGCGCCAGTGTTTCTGCCAGCGCCAGCCCGGTCTCGGTAAAGGCAGCATAGGCGCGGCTCATGCGTCGGCTCCTTTGCGGAATTCGGTTGTAAAGGCGGGGTCGTAGAGTCGGCTGCGCTCATACCGGGTGCCGAGGAAGTCGCCCACCACGATGAGCGCGGTCTTGGTGATGCCCGCTGCATGGACGCTTTCGGCCAGCGTTCCAACGCTGCACCGCACGATTTTTTCTTCCGGCCAGGTGGCTTTGTAGACTACGGCGGCAGGCGTTCCGGGGGTGTAGGCCCCTTGCAGCAGGGCCTCCTGCACCTTGTCAACGAGGCCGATGGAGAGGAAGATGACCATCGTAGCCCCGTGGGAAGCAAGGCGGGCCAGCGTTTCCCGTTCGGGCACCGGGGTGCGGCCCTCCATCCGGGTGATGATGACCGTCTGGCTGACGGTGGGCAGGGTGTACTCGGCGTTCAGCGCGGCCGCCGCGCCGCAGAAGCTGGAAACGCCGGGCGTGTCATCGTAGGCGATCCCGTCGGCGTCCAGCGCATCCATCTGCTCCCGGATGGCCCCGAACAGGCAGGGGTCGCCGGTGTGGAGCCGCACGGTGGTCTTGCCGGCGGCTTCCATCTGCCGCAGTACGCCGAGCACCTGCTCCAGCGTCATCTCGGCGCTGTTGTAGATGGCGCAGCCCGGCTTTGCCAGCCCCAGCAGGGCCGGGTTGACAAGGCTGCCCGCATAAATGATGCAGTCGGCCCCCTGCAACAGGGCCGCGCCGCGCTGGGTGATGAGGTCCGGTGCGCCGGGCCCGGCACCAACAAAATGTACCATATTATCGCTCCTTCCAGTCGTTCAGGATCTGTGCCGCCGTTTCCGTCTGGCCCAGCGGGCCGTGCTGGTTCGAAAAGAGGATGGCACCCACCCGGAACGCCCCGGCGGCGCGGCGGTCCAGATGGAGCTGCACCGCCGCCAGCAGGCTTTCCAGCACCGGGGCGCGGAGGCCTGCCGCATCCAGAAGGTCGAGGCAGGCGTCGGTGGTGGCGGCTTCGAACAGGGCGCGGCAGGTCTCCCGGCTGGCCCCGCAGAGGGCGGCATGGGTGCAGAACAGCTCGGTGCGGCAGTCCGCCGTGTGGGAGTGGGTGTTCATGATGCCGCCCGCCAGCTTGCAGAGCTTGCCCACATGACCCACGAGCAGCACGTCCTCAAACCCGGCAGAAGCGGCCATATCCAGCGTGTCGCCGATGAAATTGGAGGTCTTGACGACCGGGATGGAAACGAACTCCGGGTAGGCCGTGCCAAGGTAGTCCAGCCCATAGTTGCCGGGGGCCAGGATGAGCCGCCGTGGCCCGGCTTCGGTTTGGACGCGCAGTGCCGCCTGGTTCATCTCCAGCTGGATGGTATCCAGAATGGCCTGCTGGCTCATGGGCTCCACGATGCCGCTGGTGCCGAGGATGGACAGCCCGCCCGCGACCCCGATGTGGGGGTTGAAGGTGCGCCGGGCCACCTCTTCGCCGCCCGGAATGGAGAGGGTCACGGCAAAGCCGCCGGTGTAGCATGCCGTTTCGGCCTCCCGCTGCAGGGCTTCGGCGATCATCCGGCGGGGGACGTGGTTGATGGCGGCTTCGCCTACGGGCTGGTCCAGCCCCGGCCGGGTCACCCGGCCTACGCCCGGCCCGCCCGCGATGCGGATCTCGGCGGTGCCGGGCAGCAGCTCCACCGCAGCGACGATGGGCAGGCCGGTGGTCACATCCACATCGTCGCCGCCGTCCTTTTCGATGGCGCATTCGGCCCCCGGCCCGGCGCGGCGGCAGAACAGCGGGGCTACCTCCACGACGATGCCCTTCGGTGTGCGCAGCGCCACCGTCTCCGGGGCCTTTCCGGTCAGCAGCAGTCGGGCCGCGCCCGCCGCGCCCAGCGCTGCACAGGTGCCGGTGGTGTAGCCGCAGCGCAGCAGTTTCTGCCCGCTGCGGACGTAGTGCTCGAATCTGGGTTTCGCAGGCTTCGGGGGGCCGAACAGCGTTTCGTACTGCTCCCGGCTCAGGCGGTAGAGGGTCTGGATGTTCTCCGGCGCAAAAGCCTCCTGGGGCGTCAGAACGCCGGAGACGCCCTGCGGGGAGACGCAGACCACGGCGTCTGCGATTTTCTGCGCCATGTCCAGCTCGTGCAGGCTGACGAGGACGGCAAGGTGCTGTGTGTGGGCCAGTGTTTGCAGGATGCTCAGCAGCTCGATCTTGCCTTTGATGTCCAGAAAAGACGTGGGCTCGTCCAACAGGATGACTTCCGGCTGCTGGCAGATGGCGCGAGCCAGCAGGATGCGCTGGCGCTGGCCGTCGCTGATGCAGTTGAAGTCCCGCTCCGCGAGAGCGGAAGCTCCCACCAGAGCCAGCGCATCGCGCACGGCCTGCCGGTCTGCTTCGGAGAGGAGGCCTAGCCGCCCGGTGTAGGGGATGCGCCCGGCTGCGGCAAACTCGAAGCAGGTGGTCAGCTCGGTGCGGCGGGTGTGGGGGAGCATGAGGGCGAGCCGCTGTGCGCGGGCGCTGCCGGTGTAGGCGGTCAGATCTTGTCCGTCCAGCAGCACCGCGCCGCCCATGGGGGCCAGCTGGCCCGCCAGTGTTTTGAGCAGGGTGGATTTGCCTGCGCCGTTTGGCCCGATGAGGGTCAGGATCTGCCCTGGCCGGACGCCTAGCGCGATATGCTCGGCCAGCGGTGCTTTGCCGTAGCCGACGGCGAGGTCCTGTGCCTCGCAGGAAAATTCGTTCATCGTGCACCCTCCTGATTCCGGCGGATGAGCAGCCAGATGACCACCGGTGCGCCGAACACCGCCGTCACAGCGCTGATGGAAAGCTCGGTGGGGGCGAACAGGCTGCGGGCGATGAGGTCGCACAGCAGGCAGAACGCCGCCCCGCCCAGGCAGCAGCCCGGCAGGACGAACAGCGGCCGGGCGCTGCCCAGCAGCTGCTTGACGAGGTGCGGCACCGCGATGCCCACAAAGGAGATCGGCCCGGCAAAAGCTGTGACGCAGGCGGCCAGCAGGCTGGAGAGCAGCACCAGTGTGCGGGAGAACCGCTTGACGTTGACGCCGACGCTCTGGGCGTAGGCCTCGCCCATCTGGTAGGCGGACATGGGTTTCGACAGGCAGAACGCTGCCGCCAGCGCGGGCAGCACTACGAGCGCCGCCGCCCGGACATTGCCCCAGGTTATGCCGGAAAAGCTGCCCTGCGACCAGTTGTGGAGGTTGACGATGTTCGAGTCCTGCGCAAAAGCCACCACAAATTCGGTGATGGCCGAGCAGATGTAGCCGATCATGACGCCGCAGATGACCAGGATGCTCATCCGCTGCACCCGGCGGGAGACCGCCAGCACAAAGGCCATGGCCACCATGGCCCCCGCGAACGCGGCCAGGATGAGGGTGAGGGAGCTTGTGAGCAGCCCCTGGTTCAGGAACACCACCATGACCAGCGCCACCGCCAGCTTGGCCCCGCTGGAAATGCCCATGACGAAGGGCCCGGCGATGGGGTTGGCGAAAAAGGTCTGCAACAGATAGCCCGCCGCCGAGAGCGCTGCGCCCAGCAGCACGACCATCACGGCACGGGGCAGGCGCAGCTGGGTGATGATGCGCACCGAGAGCGCGTCCTGCCCGCGGCCCAGCAGGGCCGAAAGCACGGCCTCCGGCGTCAGTGCCACGCTGCCCCAGAAGAGGTTGGCGGCAAAGAGCACCGCCAGCAGAACGGCCAGGATGCCATAGGAGAAGAGAAGGCGTTTTTTGGTAGTCATGCGGGTCCTTTCTGGGGAAGTTACGTCACCGGTGTCAGGAATTGCAGGCCGTCGGGGGCGTCCTCGGTCAGAACACGGTGCAGGTCGATCACAAAATCGGCCAGCTCCATGCTCTGCTGAAAAAAGCTCTGGGTGGTGCACCAGACGTTCCCGCTCTGCACGGCCCGGAAGTCGGCCAGCAGGGCACATTTTGCCACTAGCTCGTCGATGGTGGCGACCATACCCTCGATGGTGCTGTTGTAGATGAGAACATCGGCGTCCTTTGCCCCGGCGTAGAAATCCTCCAGCGGGAGGTTCATGGTGGAAAGGTTATTGCCGCTGTCGGTCAGGTCGGAGAACACATAATCGGCCCCGGCCATCCCGATCATCTGGGCCACATAGTCGCCGCCCTTGCGGACATTGGCGAGGTTGTTGGCCGTGATGGAGAAGAACGCGCAGGTCTTGCCGGTGGGGGCCTGTTCCAGAAGCGGCTGGATGCGCTCCACCTGCTTTTGGAACACCTGCTCGGCGAGGGTCTCCCGGCCCAGCAGGATGCCCCAGAACTTGATCCACTCCATCCGGGCCAGCGGACTGCTCTCGTAGCTGGAGCGCTCCACCACCACCGGGATGCCGAACCGTTCCAGCTGCTCCTTGACCTCCGGTGTGTGGAGGATCATCGTGTTCTCAATGGCAAGGCCGCAGTTGGAAGCGAGGATCTGCTCATAGTCCGGGGCGCTGTACTTGCCCGCGTAGGCGATGCGCCCGGCCTCCATGGCGGCTCTGGCCTCGTCGAGATGCCAGCCGGCAGCCTGGGTGCCGGAGAGGGTGATGCAGTCCAGCGCGTCCAGATGGAGGAACAGGTCCATCACCGAGGTGGAGACGAGATAGATATTCTGCACCGGCTGGCGCAGGGCCGTGACCCCGGCGGGCAGGCCGTCCACCTCGGCGGCATCTTCCGGCAGGACGAGGAACTGTTCCCCAGATCCGGTCAGGGTCAGCAGGGTAGAGCCGCCTTCGTAGCAGTCGGCGGTGAACTGCCGGGCGTAGTCCAGCGGATAGGCGTGGTCGAACACCAGTGCTTCCGTGTTGGCCGGGGCCGTCTGCTTTGCCGCACAGCCCGCCAGCAGAAGCGCAGAGGCGGGGAGCGCTTTTAAGAATTGTTGTCTGGTCAGTTTCATGGTATCAGCCTTGCGCCTTCGAAGGTGCGCGGGCGGCAGCTGCCCCACAAAGGGGGAGCCGTTACGCCAGCGTGAACGTCAGGGTGTATTCGATCTCGTGCGGGGTGCTCATGGCCACGGTGTCGGCCGTGACGGAGAGGGGCGTGCCCAGCGCGGAAACGGGGATCACAAAGGTGGAGTTGCCCTCGGTGTTGGTGGGCAGATACTTCTCGCCGTCCATGATCATGTAGTCGTAGTTGGGGCTGCTCCAGACGATGGTGGCGGTCATCTTGCCGTCGGCCACGGTCAGCGCGGCGGGGCTGTCCACCGTGGCGCGGCCGGAACCGCCCTCCAGCACGACATTCACATTGTACTCGCCGTCTGCGGGCGTCTCAGCAGCCGCTTCCGCCTTGGGCTCCGCATTGCGAATGCTGACGGTGTGGTCGTACCACTTGCCCTTGGTGCCCAGAAGAGCCAGCTGGAAGTCCTCGTCCACGGCGGCGACGGGGATGTCGTAGCCGTAGACCTCTTCGGAGGTGCCGTCGGAGTAGGTGACGGTGTCGGTGGTGGGCAGCAGCCAGTCGGCTTTGTTGGCGTCGGCGTCTGCGGCCATGCCGACATACAGGTTGACGATCTTCTTGGAAGCGAGGCTGACGTGGAAGGTCATCGTGCCGTTTTCGACCGTCAGGGTGCCCTTGCCATCGCAGGCTTCGTTCGCGTGGAACATGCCGCTGTCGG
>ERZ826016.3064-NODE-3064-length-12015-cov-3.320819_pt1 | contig 12015 bp, 5 predicted proteins | sample MGYA00519872_ERZ826016 | MGnify/ENA primary metagenome ERZ826016 (study PRJEB31778, sample SAMEA3449218) | human gut metagenome | biome: human gut; feature: human-associated habitat; material: faeces | place: United Kingdom | collected 2010/2012 ... | reverse complement strand
GGATAATTCCACGACGGAATATATCTTTCTGGATTTGGAATTTAGTTTCGTTCTTAGCCAGTTTATTAGCTAATGAGAAGGGAAAAGAGATTCCGGCAATGAAAAGAAACAATGGGAAAATGATATCATGATGTTGAAATCCATCCCATTCAGCGTGTTGCATTTGAATGGCGATCCAGTCTGTTACAGGATTACTCCATATCTGCGATAGACCGCCCAAGAGTCCGGCACCTCCCATAATGAAAAACATATCAAATCCTCTCAGTGCATCTAACGAATGAAGTCTGTTCGATTTTTTTTGTTCCATGGCTAAATATGTGTTTTTAAAGTAAATTAGAACTAAGCATAAAATTTACGATAAAAATAGTGATTTATTTCTTTTAGTGCATATTTATCCGCATGAAAAATGAACTTTTTCCATATAAAGTTTGTAATATGAATGATTTTGCTATGTGTATAATGCAAAATGTTTGTTTATGTGAGCTTTTGTTTCGTATTTAATTTCGAATGATTTCTTTTTTTGATCGTGCTATTCTTTCTTATCCAATGCTTTTAATATGGTTTCTTTAAATTCGTCTACCAATGAATTCTTCCAGCCAACTTGTTCCATGACTTTATTACCTTGCCGGTCATAAATGATATAATGAGGGATAGCCGAGATGTCCGGTAGCTGGTTCCACTTTGAAGTTGAGATACGATAATGTTCTCCTTTCAGCTTTTCTACTTCTTTTGTCCACGTTTCAACATCCGAGGTTTCATTGGTCAGATATACAAAAACAACGTCTTTTCCTTCAAGTTCTTCTTTTACGGGTTCCATTTTAGCAATACCGGTTTTGCATGGACCGCACCATGTTGCCCAACAGTCTATCATGACTACTTTTCCTTTGTATGAATTGACAATGGCTTGAATCAATTCTTTGCCGGAAACATCAGGCACTTCTTTTATTGTTCCTTTTAGTTTGTGGCTTTGAGCTTCGGCAATCTTATTAATCACTAATTCATTATGTCGTTGAAGTGTTGATACATATTGTGGGGCTATACTATCCCATATAGTGGAGTCTTTCACTACTTTCATCATGTTTATTTGTCCTGCTATTTCTTTTGCTTTTTTCAGGTCTGCCATCCAATGATAGATTTCGCTTTGTTCCAGTCCATTCGCTTTCAAGTATTTCATCGGTTTGTAATCATAGACAACATATAAAGCATTCAGATTATCAAATAGATTTAGCTCCTTCGCATGAGGATCTATTAAAGTGAACTGTGTGTTGTATTTATTTAATGCTGAGGAATCGTTTTTCATACTACTATAATACAATCCGTTTTTAACATTTTCTACATAGCTGATTCGTTTATATAAATAAGTAGATTGAGCTTTGAGTTTCAGAAATTCACGTTGTTGTGTGTTATACTCTTTATTCTCCGAGATTTCTTGAATAGTCTTTTGATAGTCACTCCAGATATGTTGTACATACTCATCAAATGAAATAGTTACTAATTCTTTAAGGAAATCAATTGTATATCCATTGTATGGCATGTTATTTAATGCTTCATTCATTGGTCCATACTTGCCTCTGAATTGGATAGCTTTGTTTAGTTTGGGTTTCTTCTCAGACCATTCATAGGGTGCATTTGCTGTTCTAGTTGCCACATCAATGTCTAATGCTATTTCTTCACCGGGTACTAAGATAGCTTTGAGATTTCCTCCTGGTAATAAAAGAGTAAGGGGGATAGGATGAAGCAGATCTGTTTCATAAGAAAAATTCCCTAACGAGTCACATTGCATGTTGATGTCAAATTCGTTTCCTATCAGATTGTATTCGTTGGCAAAATAGCTGATTTGGTTCTTCATAAATGCATGGTCATAATCATATATTTTCCCTTTTAATATAGTTTTACCTGTTTTAATGGTGTATGCAGGAAGACCTGTATCCTTCATTTTTATTTTGGGTAAAGAAGAAGGATATGGCTTTCCGTCCATCTTAATTCCGAATATTTTCCATGAATTGCGGTCATCTCCTTCCAGAAAATCAAAGGTTTGGGTATCGGAAGGTATTCTATCAAAACAAAGTACCAGGGAGTCTAGATCGAAAAAATGCCTGTCACCTATCTGTGTATGGGATGATGTATTTGTACTGTCCAGAGTAAAAGGAGAATCGATAAACTGATTATCTTTTTTGGTTACCAATTTTCCGTAACGATAAGCGTAATCTTTATTCTTAGCTTTTAGATGTACGGTCGAGTGTAATGACCAAGGACGGTATACACACTCTACTCTAAAGCAGAGAATTGTAGCTGTATCTGTTTGTATTATTGTCTTAAGTGTCAAGTCACTTTTTGCTAATTTGCTGGATGGCTGATTGATAATTTTATTTTGGGCATTTGCAGATAGATTACCAAATAGTATTGCTGCATGAATAAGGAGAAAATATACATTCTTCATGGCATTCATTTCATTTGTTTTAAGGATGGAACAAATATATGTTTTTTTTAATGTGTCGAGGTACTTTTTAAAATTTTTCTCAAAGAAAAGCAATGATCTTAGAAATAGATCGGGGAATTAATCTGTATACAAAGTCCTTCGTATACGGATTAATTCCCCGGCATCAAAGATAAAGTTACTAAATGTATTTGCTATTTTTCTATGATTTAGTAAACTTCCAATTCATAAATTCTGGCAGCGTTCAGTCCGTTATCTTGTGTGGATTGTGTAACCAACAATCTGACATAGCGGTATGAAGCCGGCTTGAATTGGCGTATCACTGTGTTTTTATGATTGTCAATCAATGCGTCGATTGTTTTCCATTCTTCATTCGGGTTGTTTCTACCTTGTAGGAAGCAATCACTAGTGATGAATGAACTACCTTCACTTCCGGCGTTCACTAGTTTCCAACCACGAATTTCCTGTTCCTTTCCGAAATCGAAGTCGATGAAGTTAGGAGCTTTGCTTGTGTCGCACCATTTTGTTTCCAAATCCCCATCAATAGCGAATTGAGCCTGTTCCTCTTTATTAACTTCACCTGAGCATTTAATGAGTTTAGCCTCTTTCAACAGATTAACCTTAGCTGATGTATTAGCAGTTTCGGTTGCTTGCAGGGCTGTACGGAACAATTCGGAAGCAGGAGTTACAGAAGGATACTCTTCATTGACCAAAGTCATTGCAAACACTACAATATTAGGATTGTCAGGCAAAGTGATTGTAGTAGCACCTTTAGGAATATCCATGCCGAATTTAAACATATAAGTGAATTCATATGCTTCGTCTTTCTGTGATGAATGACGGTGTGTACCGACATAAGCGATTTCTGCATCTTTTAAGAAACCTTCTGTATGTCCCAGGTGTCCCCATTGACCGATGAAACCGGTATAAGAAGGTACGGTTATTTCTTGTGCCGCATTACCTATGTTGAAAGTTGCGGTAGCGTCAGTACTTGTAGAAGCAGCTAAGAAATAAATACGATTATAAGTATTTCCTGCGGGCAGTTGGATTACGTTACCTTTACAAGTTACACCGTTAGCAACTTCTTTTTCTCCTAAACGGAAAGAAATACCATTAGCAGTCAAGATAGAGTCGGGAAGGAGTTCCGCTGCATAGCTGTAACCTGATTCGAAGTTACCTTCATGACGGAATTCATTCCAACTGAAACATTTACGATCATAGGTTAGTGGTAAATATTCATATTTCATAGCCGGAACAACAATGTCTTTCTTCTTCAGTTTCACTTTGAAGGTTTGAATGTTGTATGGTTTGATAGATACGTTCAATTGATTCTTGTTGAAGTCGGCAGTTCCAATTGTTTTTTCTGTTCCGTCTGCTAATACAGCATTTTCTATTTCACCGGCAAAGGTAATAGCAGCCTTTTGAGCTTCTTTACCACCTGTTTCGTATACGCGTACTACATATTCATCAGAAACTTCTGCCTTTTTCAATGCCTTGATTACTACCTGGTCATTGTCTGAACGTACAAAAGCAAATTCTTTGCCCAATTTTCCGGCATGTTTCGGACTGTTGAATGCTTTGATCGGCTGGTTCAAGATTTCAGCTTTGATAGCAGTTGCCGGTTTGTTAAGAGCTCCGTTGTGACCTACAATGCTGTAAGTAAATGTATGGAATCCAAAATCCTGTTGGTCTTGATAAGCATAATTTCCTTTTGTTTCGGGAGTATGAAGAAGAGTCAAACGGATGGTGTGATTGTTCGGTTTATCCCAGCCGTATTTGCTGTCGTTCATTACAGATACACCATAGCTGTTGTCCTTGTCAGTCAAGTCAGCCCATTGTTGAGCATATACTTCGTAAGCGATTTTAGTGTTATTTCCGCGTTCAATGCTACCAATTCCTAAATCGTAGGTTGCTTTTTCATTCTCGATGTTTAAAGGAAATTCAGCCTTGAGCAATGCGTTTGGTGAGTTCCAGTTGATCTCATTATAGAAGTCGATTTGGTCAGCGCGGTCACCTTCATAGAGACGGATGTATTGCTTGAATAGTGATTTACCGTGTTTTTTTTCTATGCAAAGAGCTTTACGGAGCGCTCCATTCTCTACCAATGTCACTTTTACGTCATCTGTAATAGAAATCGGGTCACGATCTGTAGTCTCTTTCAATACTTCCCATGCAGGCCATGAGTATGACTTGTTTTCTGTGAAGAGTGCCAGACGGATTACTTTTCCATCTTTAACCATTTCTTTGTTAGCGCGCTTATCAATCAGAGAAGTAATGTCTCCGTTTTTGTCTAACGTAAGTTTATAGACTGAATTCTCCAATGTATTGGATGCAGATGGCGTGATTGTTTTATCGGCTCCTCCTGTACGTACATCATATACGGAATATCCGTTGGCGGGAATATTGGCTGCTACCAACAGATGAGCTTTTCCGTTTTGGTAACCAATCAGTTGAGAAGAAACTTTTTTGCCTTGTGCATTATAGACGGTAAAACCTTTCGGAGCTTTCGGCATTTCAAGGATGATTTCTGCCAGGTCGGATACGGGGAAAGCATTTGCATTATAAAGAATAACGGCTGTACCCTTTGCACGTGTGTCCATTTGTTTGGCAATGGCATTTACTGAAGAAGTAAGTGCTCCAGCAAACTCTTTTAATGAGATCAACTCATCGTTCCATGAGAATTCGTATGCACGGGGAATACTGGTTCCTGTCAAGTCATCGTGGAATTGGTGGAAGATGAATCGTTTCCATGATTCTGATAATGCCTGTCCGGGATAGTCTGCTGCACCCAGCCATTCAGCGGCAACAGCAGCTCTTTCGGCTGCATCACCCAACTGTTCGTTTTGGCGATTGTACAGTTTCATGGCAGCTTGTGAAGTGTAACAGCCTGTACCATGAACGTCCATCAACAGTTCTCCGTCAAATACCGGAAGTTCAGAATGTTTGTCATAAGGCAGGTAGTCTTTGTAGAGTTGGTCGCTGGTAGCACTGATAATCTCTATCGGTCCGTTTCCATGAACACCTTTTTCCAAAGCACGTACACTTTCCAGCGTAGGTGAACCTCCTGTGTCTCCCGCACCATAATAACGGTATACGGTGTTGAGTGGTGTGCGTTTTACCAGATTTTTCAACTCTTTACTTTCTGAGAGATCTTCGTCTTTCCAACGGTGATTGTAATCGTAACCATGTGCCAACATCACTTGATTTCCATCTATTCCTTTCCAAAGTCCAATGGTGAAAGGGTGTTTGCTTTTTCCATAGAAAGGATGATTACGCCAATCAAGTTTTTGTGTAGAGAATCCGATCAATCCGCAATGCGAAGCAATGGTAGGAAGTGTCCATCCGAATCCGAAGCAGTCCGGTAGGAAAATGTCTGTTCCTTCTTTACCGAATTCTTGACGGTAGTAAGTTTGTCCTAGCATAATGTTACGGATAGCCGATTCGACGGAAGGGACTAGTGCGTCACTGGCTTCCCAGCTACTACCGGCAATATGCCAACGTCCTTCATTGATGAATTTCTTCATCTCTTCATATTGCTCTGGATAATATTCTTTCATCCAGGCGTATTTCACGCCTCCTTCAAAATTGAATATGTAATCCGGATACTTTTTCAGCAGAAATAGGTTCCGGCTGATAGTGTTCCATACATACTCGTTGATTGTAGTCTGGATATCCCAGTTCCATTGCGTATCCAGATGAGCGTCAGCAACAAGGTAAGCTTTTGCTTTTTCGCTCTTTGCACTGTTTTGCGCAAAACTGCCTCCGCTAATAGCCATAGCAAGAGCCAGAAAAGCTACTTTTTTATTCATCATGTTTTTAGTGGTATTATTATGTTTGATTGTTAATAATAGCAACAAAGGTAACAGAATTAATTGGTATAATAGTCTGAATCGTAGTTTTTTACAAAAGTGGCATGAAAAGTTACTTTTCTGGCAGAAAAGAATACTACTTTAGTCTCTATTAAAGGGCTTTCGATAAGAAGGTAAGGAGATCAGAAGTTAAGGAAATATCGTGTGTCATCTATGGCTATACTCTACAATAGAGTTTATTAATGGCAATTATCTTACACCTTACACTCCAAGGCCTCCAATTGGTTGATTAACAGAAAGAAAGTGATGTGTAAGATATGTGTTGCAGATGTGTGCAAGATAAGACATCTTGCACACATTAGTTTATTTTATGAACACTTTGTTTCAAATCAAGAACTAGATATAAATGCTGTTCCAACTGCTTGAACAAAGTGTTTCAAGCATATAAAACACTTTGTTTCAATATACAAAACATCTTGTTTCAAGCCTTAGAACACTTTGTTTCAAATAGGGGAACACTTTGTTTCAGGGCTTGGAGCACTTTGTTTGCATAGGATGAACCTTTTATTTTATACGTTGTTACAACTAGCTTATCAGGTGATTCTTTTTATTGTCTCTTTTGTCGTTTTTAGGGTGATAGGTGATAGATGGGGTGATAGGTTATAAACTAACCTATCACCTTCTGAAACTACTATGAATAAGCGGATACAGAAGCTTGGTGATAGGTTGATAGAGAAAATGATGTTTTTTGTTAGGAAGACCTAAGTTTGAATAGTAAGATATAAAAAATAAGCCCTTGCATTTCGTTCATTGAGATAACGGGATGCAAGGGCTTTATAATTGATTATTATTGGATACTGTTTAGTAAATCCACTTTCCCTTCATTAACAAGTTTCAGTATCAATTCTCCGAACAGCGTATTTTGCCAGGCAAACCACTTACGTGTAAACTTCTTCGGATCATTCTTGTGGAAAGATTCGTGCATGAAGCCGGTATCAGCGTCTGTATCCATCAACATTTTGATGCAAGTTTTGATCTCTGCATCGTTTTGGCTGGTGAATGCCTTCATCATAATACTCATCGGCCAAATCATGTCATACCCAATGTGGGGACCTCCGATACCTTCGCCGGCAGTTCCTTTGAAGAAGTAAGGATTGTCCTCACTCCAGACAAACTTGCGGGTATTCTGATAAATCTTATCGTTCACTTTCACATCTCCCAAATAAGGCAGAGCGATAAGGCTAGGTACATTTGCGTCATCCATCAATAACTGATTGCCGAATCCATCAACTTCAAAAGCATAGATTTTGCCATATTTCGGATGCTTGTATATTGCGTACTTCATCAAAGCTTTTTCTACTTCATCCGCCAATGTAGTGCATTCTTTGGCTAAAGCAGGTTGATGATTGACTGTTTCCAGAATCTCGGCTGCTTTACGTAAAGAAGTTACAGCGAAGAAGTTGGAAGGAACGAGGAATTGGAAAGTAGTGGCGTCATCAGAAGGACGGAAAGCTGAAGCTATCAGTCCGACCGGTTTCACCGGATTTCCCCAACCGTCGTTAGTCATAGTATCAAGTGCACGTTCTGTTTTACGTTGGAATTTATACGGACCTTTCGGATCTTCTTTGCGTTGTTGGGCTTTGAATGTTTTCAGAACGTTTGCGATAGCCTGCAGCCATTCATTTGTGAAGATACTCGTATCACCGGTAGTCTTCCAGTAATGATAAGCCAAACGGATTGGATAACAAAGTGAGTCAATCTCCCATTTACGCTCGTGAAGTTCCGGTTTCATATCCGTCAGGTCACTCATCCAATCACCTCCTTCGGCTCCCATGTTGAAAGCATTGGCATACGGATCGATATTGATACATTTAAATTGGCGGTTGATTACTCCTGCCAGCATTTTCTTTAGCTTCGGGTCTTTGTTGGCGAGCTGTACGTAGGGCCAAACTTGTGCACCTGAATCACGTAACCACATGGCATGGATATCACCGGTATAAACGAAAGTATCGTCTGCTCCGTCATAATGTACGGTAGTATCCAACGTATTTGGAAAACAGTTTTCAAACATCCAAGCTAGCTTGGCGTTAGTTAGCAACTTCTTGATATGAGCAATCTGCTCTTCTACTGCTTGTGATACAAATAAACGTTTGGAAGCTTCCGGGCGTTTGGTCTGATAATCAGTCACTCGGGTGTTGTCTTGCTTGGTGACAAATTCATAGGTGTTTATGGCCTGTACGTTGGCAGCTCCGGAAAGTGCCATGCAGAGGCAAAGTGTTTTAGTTATGTTCATTCTATTTTTTCTTTAAATAATTAGTAATCTGATTCTCCCATAATGGGGAGAGGTTACATTTTATTCGCATATCTTTGTGTCAGACGATTAGGGGTAAATTAACCCATTTACTTTTGATGACGTTTGTCAAACTCTAATTCTACTTTTACCGGGAAGTGATCAGAAGGAGTACGTGCTTGGTACGACTTGATTGTAATCTCTTCCGGACAGTCTTTTGCATCTGCTTTATTTCCATTGCCTTTACTACGGTAAGTATCAGTCAGTACACCATATCTCTTGACATGGAAAACAGGTGAAACGAACACATGATCGATACGACTTTCAGTAAAATTGTTCGGGTTGAAACTGTTGAATGTTCCATTCGTTGCATAACGGAAATCGCATTTCTCATAGGAATCGCAAAGTACGCCCTTTTCAACAAATGCATTATAGGATTGGTGAGTCTGATCCACATTGAAATCACCTGTAAGGATTGCCGGAAGATTGGCTCCCAGTTCCTGCATCTTCTTCTGGACAAGGAAAGCACTTTCAACCCGCGCTTTCTTGCCGATATGGTCCATATGCAGATTGAAGAACAGGAACTCGAATCCGGTATCTTTGCACTTAAAGTGTCCCCAGCTGCAAACGCGGGGTAATACAGCATCCCAACCTTTACTAGGCACATCCGGTGTCTCCGACAACCAGAAGTCTCCTTTTTCTATCACATCAAATTTGTCGGTGCGGTAGAAAATAGCGGAGTGTTCGCCTTTTTCCTTTCCATCGTCACGTCCTACTCCAATATAATCATAGCCGGGAAGAGCTGCTTTCAAGTCTTGTAATTGATGAAGAAAACATTCCTGCGTGCCGAAGATATCGAAATCGTGGTATTGTACCATTTTAGCGACTACAGGATAACGTTGTCCCCAACCATTTCCTTTAGCAGAATCAGACTTGTTGGCATTTCTCAGATTATAAGAAGCAACAGTGAAACGGGTAGGCTGATAGCTTTGGCAATTACAAAAGACTATAGCGACTAAGGCGATAAGTAAAAGGTTTTTTAATTTCATGTTTTTTAGTTTATCAAAGTAGATAGATCAATTGTCGGGTGTCAAAATTACAACTTTTTATTCAAATGAGAGAGAATAAGGAGCATCTTTTTCATTTGTTCCACGTTGTTTGTTAGGAACAGGACTCATTTGATATTGTATATTTGCACCTTTCATCAGCTGATCGTGTGTCAGATAGTTGTGGCTATACATCTTTCCGTTTACTTTCATATCCTTGACATAGAAGTTATCCATACTATTGTTGTTGGCATTGATTGTAACAGTCTTTCCATTTTCCAGATGTAGTTTTACTGACTTGAAAAGTGGAGTTCCCAACACATATTGGTCTGTTCCCGGACAAACGGGGTAGAAACCGAGTGCAGAGAATACATACCAGGCAGAAGTCTGTCCGTTATCTTCGTCACCACAATAACCGTCAGGAGCAGCTGTATAAAGCTTGTTCATGATTTCACGAGTTCTTTGTTGAGCTTTCCAAGGTTCACCGGAATAATTATAAAGATAAACCATGTGCTGGATAGGCTGGTTACCATGAGCATATTGTCCCATATTCATAACCTGCATCTCACGCATTTCGTGAATTACACCACGACTCTTCATTCCTAAATTACTTGGGATTACGAATACAGAATCCATCATAATATTGAACTCTTTCTTGCCTCCCATCAAATTGATTAATCCTTGTGGATCATGGAAAACACAGAAACTCCAATGCCAACTGTTGCCTTCGCAGAACTCGCCGCTCCAGTCCACAGCATTGAATTTAGGATTGAATACGCCTTTGTCATCCTTACCTACCATGAGTTTGCGTTCCGGATTGTATACATTCTGGTAGTTCAAAGCACGTTGCTTGTAAATGTCAATTTCACTTGCCGGTTTACCTAGCTTTTTACCTAATGTATAGATAGTCCAGTCATTATAAGCATACTCCAATGTACGGGCAACGTTCTGACCTACTCCGATATTGGTGGGTACATATCCATATTTATTGTAAGCCTCATAAGCTACGCGTCCGGAAGCTGTTTTCGGAAGATGTGCATTGGCGTCATGTTTCAAGGCTTCCCAAAGAGTCTCAATATCATATCCACGCAAACCTTTGATATAAGCATCGGCTACTACAGAAGCTGAGTTGTTTCCAACCATACAGTCTCTATGCCCCGGACTTGCCCATTCCGGCAGGAATCCGCTTTCTTTGTAAGCATTTACCAATCCTTCTTGCATCTTCTGATTCATAGACGGATACATCAGGTTTAGGAATGGGAATAAACAACGGAAAGTATCCCAAAATCCTGTGTCTGTAAACATATATCCCGGCAATACCTTACCATTGTAAGGACTGTAATGTACTACTTGTCCTTTAGCATCTATTTCATAGAAACTACGTGGGAAAAGCATTGAACGATACAAGCAAGAATAAAAAGTACGTAGATTGTCGATGTTGTCATCTTCTACTTCTAATTTGCTCATTTCGCGGTTCCAGATGTTTCTTCCTTCGGCAACCAATTGGTCAAAACTGTTATTACCCAATTCTTTGAGATTTAATTCTGCCTGTTCGGGGCTGATGAAAGAGGAAGCAACGCGTGCATGAACTATTTCTCCCTTTTTAGTTGCGAATCCAATAATAGCTCCAGCGTGATTACACTGTACTTCTTTTTCGTTGGTAAGAATCTCGTTATCTTTAACGGCAGAAGTGAATGTGAACGGTTTGTCGAATTTAATTACGAAGTAATTCTTGAAGTTTTCGGGCACACCCCCACTGTTTCTGGTTGTATAGCCAATAATCTGGTTCTTTTCGGGCATAACCTTTACATAGGAACCTTTATCGAAAGCATCGATAACAACGTATGAGTTATTTGTTTCCGGAAATGTGAAACGGAACATAGCGGCACGTTCAGTTGGCACTAATTCTGTAGTAATGTCATGATCGGCAAGATATACCTTATAATAATAAGGTTTAGCTATTTCCGCTTTGTGAGAAAACCAGCTGGCACGTTTGTCTTGGTCAAATACTGCCTCTCCTACAATCGGCATAATGGAAAACTGACCGTAGTCATTCATCCATGGGCTTGGTTGATGAGTCTGTTTGAATCCTCGGATTTTGTCGGCATTGTAAGTGTATGCCCAACCGTCTCCCATCTTACCGGTTTGCGGTGTCCAGAAGTTCATTCCCCATGGTAGCGCCGTGGCGGGATATGTATTTCCCGTAGAAAGTTCGAATTTCGACTGCGTACCTACCAAGGTACTTGCATAGTCTACCGGATTTTTGATGGCAGAAGCTTGCAAACTACAGAATACAGCACTTCCCCAAATTAACAGGTGCTTAAATGATAAATGTGTCATCATGAATCAATAAAATTATATATTTAAATAGTTTCTAAGACGAAAATAGGGAGAATACAGAAGCTGGCATTAAGAATAGAGAATGCAAATTGC
>ERZ826016.3061-NODE-3061-length-12024-cov-3.402874_pt1 | contig 12024 bp, 10 predicted proteins | sample MGYA00519872_ERZ826016 | MGnify/ENA primary metagenome ERZ826016 (study PRJEB31778, sample SAMEA3449218) | human gut metagenome | biome: human gut; feature: human-associated habitat; material: faeces | place: United Kingdom | collected 2010/2012 ... | reverse complement strand
GGACAGCCCCAGGGCTATGACGGTTACGGCGGACTGGAATCGGATCTGGAAGAGATCTTTGTCCGTGAATTTGGGGAGATCAAGCGGCGATTGCCGGGCGCAGAGAAGCGTGTGATCGATGCAGACAAAAAAGACCGGATGCAGGAAGCACGCGAAGCCTATCAAAAGGCACACGCCAGGGACAAGAAGGTTGCGATCAGAAAGAAATATCTTCTGGTCGATGGATATAATGTCATTTTTGCATGGAAAGAGTTGGATGAGATCGCCAAGACCAGCATTGACGGAGCCAGAGGCAGACTGCTGGATATCATGTGCAATTATCAGGGACATGTGGGACAGGAAGTGATCGTTGTTTTCGATGCCTATCGGGTGCGTGGTCATGTGGAAGAAGTGGTGGATTATCATAATATCCATGTAGTCTACACTAGGGAGGCGGAGACGGCAGATGCCTATATTGAGCGCACGACCCATGATATGGCGGATAAATACGAGGTGACGGTGGCAACATCGGATCGCCGAGAGCAGATGATCGTCATTGGCGAAGGGGCAAGGCGATTTTCGGCAAGGGATCTGGAAAAGGAAGTAGAACGCGTCAATCGGGAGGCTATGGAAGCATTCAAACCGCTGGAATGAGACAATTTTTGACAGACAAGCCATAGGAGTATGTGGTATACTAATCTACATGGTATGAGACGTTTATAAATGAGGTAGCAATATGAAAATAATTCATTGTGCAGATCTGCATCTGGATTCCAAGATGGAAAGCAATCTGGATCGGGAAGCCGCCGGCATGCGACGGGATGAATTGCTGGATACTTTTGAGCGTATGGTGGCGTATGCAGCAGAGCAGGACGTGCGTGTGATCCTGATCGCCGGAGATCTGTTTGATAAGCCCAATGTACGAAAGACGGCAAAGACCCGTGTGATCGAGCAGATCAAGGGGCATCCGCAGATCGATTTTTGCTATATCAGGGGCAACCACGATCAATTGGATTTTGTGGAAGAATTATCCGAGCAGGAGGATATCACCAACTTAAAACTCTTTGGTACGGACGAATGGACATCCTATGATTATGGGGATGTGGTCATTACCGGCATGGAACTGGTCAAGGAAAACAGTCAGACCTTGGGAATGAATCTGGTGCTGGATCAGAACCGTGTCAATATTGTCGCTTTGCATGGGCAGGAATCGGACTATCAGGGCAATGACCGGACAGAGGTCGTAAACCTATCTATGCTGCGGGGCAAGTATATCGATTATCTTGCTTTGGGACATATCCATTCCTACAAAAAGGAAAGGCTGGATGACCGCGGCGTTTATTGTTACAGTGGTTGTCTGGAAGGGCGCGGCTTTGATGAGTGCGGAGAGAAGGGCTTTGTCCTTTTGGATATCACCGAGGGCAAGATCCATACGGAATTTGTGCCGATCGCAAAAAGGATGCTGCATGAAGTCAAAGTAGAGGTCGATCCGACGATGGATATGGCGGCGATCATCCGTGCTGCCAAGGAATGTGTGAAAGATATCTCATCGGAGGATCTGATCAAGATCATCGTGACCGGTGAGACAAATATAGATACCGATATTGATTGCGAGCGCCTGCGCCGCAGTCTGGATCAGGACTTCTTTTTTATCAAGGTCTATGATCGCACATCGGTACAGATCGATTATGAAAGTTTCCGTAATGACAAGTCTCTCAAAGGAGAGTTTGTCCGTCTGATGGAAAGACAGCATATGTCGGAAGATGAGAGAGCAGCCATTATTGAGTTGGGCATGAAAGCAATTATGGGCGAGGACATAGAAGTATGAAGTTAATTTCCTGTTATATTACCGGATTTGGGACAATCAAAGAATGGTCTTACGATTTTTCTGACGGCATGAATGCCCTGTGTCAGGAAAATGGCTGGGGAAAGACGACCTTTAGTGTGTTTTTGAAAGCCATGTTCTACGGCATGGACTATTCGGCACGCACCAAGATGCTGACCGAGCGCAAGCATTATATGCCTTGGGATGGCGGTGTCTGTGGCGGTTATCTGATCTTTGAGGCAGAAGGCAAGCGCTATCGGGTCGAGCGTAGTTTTGGCAAGACGGATAAGGATGACACCTTTACTCTGATCGATACCAATACCGGGGCAGCCTGTGACGATTTTTCACAGAATTTGGGTGAGGAACTCTTTCAGGTAGATCGGGATTCTTTTGAAAAAAGTATCTTTATCCCGCAGGCATCGGTATCGACGGCGATGACGGACAGTCTGAATGCCAAGATGGGAAATCTGGCATCGGCAAAGGACGATATCAACAATTTTGATGAGGCTTTGAACCGTGTCAGTGAAGTGCGTAAAAATTATACCAGGCGGAGCAAGGTCAACAACGGCAAGATCAATGTCATCAAGGAAGAGATCAGCAGATGCAGTGAAGTGATCGATAAGAAGGCGGCAATCTTAGACGGCTACCGCAAGCAGTTTGACAAGTTAGAGGAAAAGAAAAAGTCCTTAAATTGGATGGAGGCAGAAAAGAACCGTATCACGGAAGCCATCCGCACGCAGAGCAAGCGCGAGCAGGATATGGGGGCATATCGCCAGCAAAAAGAATTTTTGGAAAAACAGCAGGAAGAAATGAATGTCCTGGATGATTTCTTTGCGACCGGATTGCCAAGTGAGGAAGAACACGCAAAACTGGAAGATGTGGAGCGTCAGTATGACATGAGCCGGCGGACAGAGAAAGACTTAGCGATCAAATTGCCGCCGGAGCAGCAGATCAAGAAGTGGGAAGACCTCTTTGGGGGCCAAGTACCGGATGAGGAGGATCTTTCCAAGTGGAAGGATATGTCTGTCCGCGTGCAGGAATTGCGGATGCAGGGAGAACACTCCAAGTTGTCTGAGGAGGCAACGGCACAGTTAGATCAGTTAAAATACTTCTTTGCCAATAAGGTTCCGACGGAGGAAGAATTATCCCAGATAGAAAAGGACGTTGTGGAACTGTCGCGTCTGGATGGTCGTATCGTGGAGCAGGATGAGAATTATCGAAACATCAAGGCACGTGTGGATATGGCACAAAAGACCGGCAGGACAGCGGGCAAGACGGCAGGGGTTCTAGTGCTTTTTATTTTATTTGCAGCCTTACTCCTGGGAGGATTTTCTTTCCGGATCCTTGCCCCGGAAGCAGACGGCAGTACGATCTATCAGATTCTTTGCTTTGTCGGCGCAGCAGCGACAGGAGTAGCCGCTATTATGCAGATCGGCAGAATACGATCTTTACATCGCAACAAGCAGGAAGACTTGCAGGGACAACTCGCAGAGGCTGCGGAGGCACTGGCACAGAGCCGGGAAACAAGAGAAGTCTTAGCAATCCGTTGTAAAGCATTTTTGGCTGATTTTAAACTGACACCGGCAGACAGCATGCAGCAGATGGTTTATGAGATACGTGTTAATCTGGATCATTATGTGCGCCTGCGGGATGAGGAGCATCAGGCGACAGCGCAGACAACAGATGCCGTAGAGGAAATGGCTGATCTGCGCATGGAACTTTATACTATATTAGACCGATATGCCCAGGTATATCACATGGATCTTTACCATGAGGGCAATGAGGCAGACCTTTTAGAACAGTTGAAGAAAGATAAAAATGCCTATGAGGAATACATTCACTGCCGTAAGCAGTTGGAATTGATCCGTCTGACCATGGAGGAACAGAAGCGGCTTTTGGAAAAATATCTGGGCAGATTTCCGTTGGAAGAAGGAACTTCCCTGCAGGAACAACTGCATCTGATCTGGAGCAAACGGCAGCGTTATGGTCAGTTACAGGAAGAGATCGCTAGTTTGCAGGAAAAGATCCAGGCATTTGCCGAGGATAATCAGGTAGAGGAGATCGCGCTTTCCGTCGAGCAGTTACAGGAGAAACAGATCGATGAGGAGATCAAGGATATGCAAAAGGGCATCACACAGGATCGAGAGTCGCTGCACCAGTTGTCAGTCGAGTTGGACGGCATTGAAGATGCGGAGAACCGTCGTGATGTACTTCTGGAGGAAAAGGCAGAGTGCGACCGCAAGGTAGACCTGCTTACCAAGACCGAAGAATATTTAAAGATCGCCAAGGAGCAATTCCTGTCTACTTATATGCGGCCTTTGCGTCAGGGCATGGAACACTATATGGCGATTCTGGATGATAAATATAAGGACTCCGTCAAGGATATGGATTTTGATATTACCATGGATCTGTCCGTGCAGGTGCTGAGTCAGGGAAGCACCCATTCCAGTGATTATTTGAGCCATGGCTATCAGGATCTGGTAGGGCTTTGTGCCAGATTTGCCCTGGTGGATGTCTTGTATCATAAGGAACAGCCGGTGATCGTACTGGATGATCCTTTTACCAATTTAGACCAGCAAAAGATTACGCATGCCTTAAAACTTCTTGCTGACATAGCAAAGGAGCGGCAGATCGTTTACTTTACCTGTCACGAAAGCCGCATGCCATCTTAGTCTGGGATGATGATTTTCCCGCCTGTCAGATATCGAAAAAGTTCTTGACAGGCAGGGGGATTTTCGATAAAATCAACTTGTTGTTGTGAAACGACGAGCCCAGTTAGCTCAGTTGGTAGAGCAGAGGACTGAAAATCCTCGTGTCTCTGGTTCGATTCCGGAACTGGGCATCTGCGGGTGTAGTTCAATGGTAGAACATCAGCCTTCCAAGCTGAATACGTGGGTTCGATTCCCATCACCCGCTCTTAAGAAAAGCCTTGATTCGATATGGATCAAGGCTTTTTACATTTATATCTTGTAGTCTGGGAAAAGCAGACAGAAAAGGGGCAGATGATGGATAAAAGAGAAGCACCGATCGCGGTGTTTGACTCTGGCATGGGTGGAGTCAGTGTTTTGCGTGAACTGATCAAAACGATGCCGGAAGAAGATTTTTATTATTTTGGTGATTCTAAGAATGCACCGTATGGGACAAAGAGTACAGAAAAAGTGCGCGAACTCACCATTGCACATACAGAAGATTTTATGAAAATGGGAGCCAAGGGCGTTGTGATCGCCTGCAATACGGCTACCAGTGCGGCGGTGCGCGTCTTGCGCCTCATGTACCCGGAACTGCCGCTGGTAGGGATCGAGCCGGCAGTCAAACCGGCAGCAGAAAAGTATCCTCAGGGCAATATCCTTGTGATGGCGACACCGATCACGATCCGGGAAGAAAAACTGCATCATTTGATTGAAAAATTTGGCGGTCATGCTAATGTGATGCCGCTTGCCTGTCCGGGACTTATGGATTTTGTGGAAGCGGGCAATATTGACAGCCCGGAACTCTATGGTTTCCTGCGCGATCTGTTGGAACCCTATCAAAAGAATCTGGATGCGGTCGTTTTGGGATGCACCCACTATCCTTTTGTGCGCAAGGTCATCGAACGGATCGTTGGCGATCAGGTGGAGATCTTTGACGGCGGTGCCGGGACAGCGCGGGAAATGCGCAGACGGCTTGCTGTGGACGGCCTTTTGCGGGAAGCGACCGGAAGACAAGGAAAAATCGAATTTCACAACAGTGATCTTACCAAAGAAAGAGAAGATTTATTTGAAAAATTATTGCACTACTAGGCAGTAAGATTATGGGAATAAGAGGCGAATTCATCAAGGTGTGGAAAAACCCATAAACGCTTGCATTAGGAATATGATAGGAGTAAAATAATTGCGGTTCAAAGGAAACCATATGGTTTTACAAATATATAAAATGAAAGAAAGAAAAGGTGAGCGTTATGAATTACGAATTTTTACTTTGGATTGCTTTGATTTTAATTTCGACAAAAGTATTGGGACTGCTGTGTAAGGCAGTACATTTGCCGGAGGTTGTAGGAGCACTCTTGGCAGGTGTGATCTTAGGACCTTCTGCACTGGGACTTATGTCTATGGAGGGCGATACCGGTACACTGCTTACATATGTGGCAGAGATGGGCGTTATTTTCCTTATGTTCTCCGCAGGTCTGGATACAGACTTAAAGGAATTAAAGGCCAATATCGGAGCCTCTTTTGTTACGGCATTGATCGGTGTTATTGTACCTCTGATCGGTGGTATGATCGGTTATGCACTTTACTTTGGCGAGGATCTGAGCAATTACGATCAGATGTTACAGAGTCTGTTTGTCGGTGTTGTACTGACGGCGACTTCCGTTAGTATCACGGTAGAAACTCTGCGAGAAATGGGCAGATTGTCCGGCAAGGTCGGTATGACGATCTTGGGTGCAGCCATTATCGATGATATCCTGGGTATGGTCGTTCTGGCTGTTGTTTCCAGCATGAAGGATACTTCCGTAAAGCCAACAACCGTATTGATCAAGATTGTATTATACTTTGTATTGATCCTGATCCTCTTTATGGTTACCAGCCGTCTGGAGTTTGCGATCGAAAAAAATGACCACAAGAGACGTGTGGCGATCTTTGCCATTGCATTCTGCTTTATCTTAGCCTATGTATCAGAGATCGGTTTTGGTATCGCGGATATTACCGGTGCATACTTTGCCGGTGTTATGTTATGCCAGTCAAAGATCAGAGATTATGTTGATGTCAAGATCCACGATGTATCAACTGTATTCTTCTCATGTATCTTCTTTGCCAGTGTAGGTTTAAAGGTTACCCTTGGTGGTATGACCTTAAAGATATGGCTGTTTGCAGTGATCCTGACACTTATCGCTATCATTTCCAAGATGGTAGGATGCGGACTTGGCGCAAAGGTCTGCAAGTTTACATGGAAAGAGTCTTTGCAGACAGGTGTTGGTATGATTTCCCGAGGTGAGGTTGCCCTGATCGTTGCAGAAAAAGGACGTCAGGTCGGACTGATCAGCGAAGATCTGTTTGCACCGATCATTCTGGTCGTTATTGTCACCACGCTGATCACCCCAATCCTTTTGAAGGTAGTGTTCAAGGGTGATGAGCCGGCAGAAAGTGCAGTAGAGAAAGCATAAGTCTGGGAAATAAATATGAAATGGAATCCGACAGATGTGGCATGTGATATTGCCCGGCTGTCGGATTTTTTGTATAAAAGGCACATTTTTTCTATGTATTTAAACATACAGAAACAACAAAGTGTATGATAAACACACATAAATGCTTTTTTAATGGTGGGAAGATGTCATAGAACCTATTATATTAATCCTAGAAAAAATAATTTTTAGGAGGTCAATGATGGCAAGTCAAGAAATGGAAACATTAAAAACAGGAATGAAGATGATGATGGAGAAAGGCTTTGCACCAAAATTTGACGGAAAGATGGATCCTTTGAATTTGCGTGAAGTGGTCTTCGCAGCGCAAAAACGCATGCCGGCAGAACCAGGCATAGAGTTCCTTCCGGTTACCTACGGTGGAGTGACCGGAGAGATCAATCGACCGGAGCAAAAGAAAGATGACTATATCATTATCTATATCCATGGCGGCGGGTTGATCTGTGGTAATGCCTTTTCGTCCAGAGGTTATGCCTCTATGCTGGCGGCAGAAACGAAGCGGGATGTCTATACACTGGATTACCGGCTGGCTCCGGAAAATAGATTTCCGGCGGCTGTGGATGATGCCTTTGCTTTTTATCAGGGAGTTTTGGAGGAACACAAGAATACACCGATTTTCCTGATCGGGGAATCAGGAGGTGCCTACCTATGTATTACAACCATGATGAAGTGTCGTGATGAGGAGGTTAAGAAACCGGCAGGCATTGTACCATATTCTGCACCGATTGATTTCGCTGGGCGCATTGATCGTCATTTTGAGGGCAATAAAGACTTTACAGTGACGCCGGACGGCTTGGAAACACTGAAAGATATGCTTTTGGAAGAAAAGGATCTGGATAATGTGTATGCCAACCCGTATCTGGATGATTTGCATGGCTTTTGTCCGGTGCTCTTAGCCTGGGATGAATCGGAGTCTTTGGCAGTGGATCAGAAGATAATTGTGGACAAGTTGGAAAAACAGGGCAGCCCTTGTCAGTATAAGTCTTATCCGGACTGCTTTCATGCCTTTGCAACAGCAGGACGTGGCACGGAAGAAAGCCGTGAAGTTCTGCGCGATACCATAGCTTTTTTTGAAAAATACAAAACACAGGCTTAGACAGGTTTGTCAGCTACAGAAAAGTGACGGGATGAATAGTTCTGTAAAAGATTTTGAAAGGCTTCTTCTGCCTCGGGTGACTCCAGGCGGAAGAAGTTTTTTGCCATATTATAAAAAGTCTGGAAAAAGAGATTGACAAAATCTGTGTCAAGGCAGGAATCCAGATTCAGATAGTAGAGCATATAATCTATGGTCATTCCGGCGAAGAGACTGGCTTCTAAAGGTGAAATCTGATGAAGATTTTTCCCCAACATCTCTTCCAGATATTGACGGATCCGGTCTTTGAGCGGAAGAGAACTAGACTGTATGGAAAAAATCTTTTTCAAAATGGAGCGGTTTTTTTGAAAATAGGCCTGCAGTGCGATAGCATAATCATTGAGATCCGGATTATCCATGGCGCCGACAGGCTGTGCCACAGCGACAAATTCATCCAGGTACTTGGTCTGCAGACGCTCAACGATCTCGTATTTATCGCTGAAGTGCTGATAAAAGGTAGAGCGGTTGATCCCGGCTTCTTCAATAATCTGAGCCACAGTGATTTTTTCAAAACGGTTCTTTTCCAGCAGAAGTAAGAGAGCATTGGTAATATCCCGGTCGGTGCGCTCAAATTGTTTGATTCTTTTCATATGATTCTCCTATCTTATATCTATAAAAACCATACATCTTGATTGGTGGTTGAAATAGCAGTTGCACCGGCATCGATAAGTGCGTAGACGTCTTCCTTTTCACTGATCAGACCGCTGGAGATCAGCGGCTGGTGGTTCATTTTGCGGATGCGGCGGACGACACTTGGCATTGGCCCGGGCAAGACCTCTATAACGTCAGGCTTTGTGTTTTTTAATTGTTTCTCAATGCTGTCATATGCCATGGAATCGATAAAAAAGAAACGCATAATGGTACACAAGCCCAAATCCTTGGCTCTGGAAATCAGGGGGGCTTTCGTGGAAATGATGCCGTCAGCTTTGGTAAATTTGGAGATATAGTCAACGGCTGCTTCTTTGGAACTCAGCCCCTGAATCAGATCCATGTGTACAAATGCCAGTTTGCCACTGCCTTTTACCTTTTCTACGATGGAAGGGATGGTAATGATATCGCCGTAAAGAATGAAGATGATCTGGCTGTCACAGTCCAGACAGCGGGTAAGTCCTGCATCATCTTTGATGGCTGCAATGATGGGAGAGTCCTCCAATGCCTCTTTAAATTCTTTTTTCATGTGAATACTCCTTGTAAAATCAACCTACTATTGTCATGATTGTAGCACAAAACAAGTAGAAAAGCGTTATAACCTGTCTGGACAAAGACAAATAAGTGCATCCTCCATATCCTGTGGCAGAGCTGCGGTAAAGGTCATAGGTTCCTTTGTGATCGGATGAATAAAGGACATGCGATAGGAATGGAGTGCCTGCCGCTTCATATAGCGCATATCGGGATTGTAGAGATAATCGCCGATCAGAGGATACCCGATGTATTTCATATGTACGCGGATCTGGTGTGTGCGACCGGTTTCCAGTTGCAGGGAGACAAGGGCGTGATCGTTTAGTGCCTTTTCGACTTTATAATGGGTGATGGCACGATCGCCACACGAAAAATCGACCTCTCTTGCAAGGATGGTTCCGTCTACCCGGGCAAGGGGAGCATCAATGGTGCCGGTGGTGGGATCCGGGATGCCACTGCAAATGGCAAGATATTCCCGTCGCACCTCCTTTTTTGCCACAGCATCGGACAGGATACTGGATGCTACTAAATGCTTTGCAACGATGGTAAGACCGGATGTGTCGCGATCCAGACGGTTGGTACATCGGAAAATAAAAGGCTTGCCCTGTTTCTCATAGTAATATGCCAAAGCGTTTGCAAGTGAATTCTCGTAATTTGCCATGGAAGGATGAATGGGCATGCCGGCTGCCTTGTTGAGAACAATGATATCCTCATCCTCATAGATAATATCCAGTGGCAGGTCTACGGGAGGGATCTTTTCAGAAGAAGCCTCCTCATTGATCTGGACGCGCAAGTGGTCGCCGGCATGGACATTGTCCTTCATATAGACAAATTGACCGTTGAGCAGGATGTTTTGAGGCATGCGCTTGATGAGTGTCAGATTCTGACCGGAGAAGCCCTGCCGCCTTAAAAATTGCTCGATGCGTATACCTTCATCTGCTCTTGTGATTTGATAGTCAATCGTTCGTTTCATGTATCTATGCCTGCCCTAAATTTTTCAATGCCTTTTTGAATTGGACGGTAAAGAGGATGATCGTAAAGGTGACGGCTAAGATGTCAGCAATCGGTTCCGCAGTGTAAACAGCCCTGGTCTTGTCGGCAAGAAAATGTGGCAGAATGTAAATGAGCGGGATCAGGAGCACAAATTTACGCATGATAGCAACAATGATGGAGCAGACTGCATTGCCGGTGGAGACAAAGGTCATCTGGCAGGCGATCTGGATACCCATCATAAAGAGTGCACCACAGTAAATGCGCAGAGCCTTAGCGGAGAAGGCTAAAAGGCTGGCATCGTTTGTAAACATACCGGCAAAAATCTGCGGAAATGCCTGCACGCAGATCCAGAGGATGACAGAGTAGGTCAGGCTGGTGATCAGTAGGAGTTGGAAACTCTTTTTGACACGGGCACTGTTCTTGGCACCGAAATTGTAACTGGTGATCGGCTGGGCACCCTGTGCGACACCCTGCAATGGCAGCATGGCAAACTGCATGACACTGGTCAGGATGGTCATGGCACCGACTGCAACGTCACCGCCGTATTTGAGCAGAGAAGAGTTAAAGCACATGGATATGATACTCTCTGTAGACTGCATGATAAAGGCAGAAAGTCCTAAGGCAACACAAGCCGGCATGAGGGGAAGTCCGCTGCGCAAGTTTGCCTTGCGGATACGCAGTAAGGTCTTTTTACCGAGCAGAAAATAAATGCACCAGATACAGGAGCATGCCTGGGAAAGAATGGTAGCAAGGGCAGCACCGCGAACACCCATATGCAGGGCAAAAATAAAGATCGGATCCAATATGATATTGATGACGGCACCGATCAGGACAGTCATCATGCCGTCTTTGGCAAAGCCCTGTGCTGTGATAAAGGCATTTAAGCCCAGAGTCATCTGGACAAAGATAGTGCCGAGCGCATAAAGGCTCATATAAGAAGTCGCATAAGAAATCGTGTTCTCGCTGGCTCCAAAGAGTAGGAGAAGATCACGGTTCCAGATGAGGATGACGATGGTAAGTGCCAGTGAGATCATGATCTGTAGTGTAACACAACCGCCGAGGATCTTTTCTGCAGATTCGTGATCGCCTTTTCCCATGGCGATGGATGCACGCGGTGCAGCGCCGGCAGAGACAAGGCATGCAAAGGCAGATACGATCATGATGATAGGCATGCAGACACCTACGCCGGTCAGGGCAAGACTGCCTTCACCCGGGATGTGACCGATATAAATGCGGTCAACGATGTTGTAGAGCATATTTACCAACTGGGCAATGACGGTTGGGATAGCCAGTTTAAATAACAATTTACCGATAGGCTGGGTTCCTAAAAATTCTTTATCCTGATTCATAGTGTTTATCCTTTCCTGTATAAATCCATAAACGCATAAATCTTATTATAGCATAGATACACAGGACGACACCTACATTTTTTACCGGATTTGGACAGTATTTAGATAAAAAAAGGAGAAGCCGTCCCCCAACGGCTTCTCTTTTATCTCCCTTATTAAAACCCCTTACATTTTACTCCGTATCTTCTCAAAAAAGACTTCTTACTTTACGTCTACATTCTTTGTCGCTACGACATCAACACCTGTGTCACAGACATTGGCAAGAACAACATCACCAATGGCAACCGGTGCAGGAACAACTACATTTTCCAGAGCCTTGCAGATAAAGGACTGGCGCGGAGTGTTGATATCCTCTCCGCTGATTTGGAAGAAATTATAGTCCTCGCACATT
>ERZ826016.3059-NODE-3059-length-12026-cov-3.243255_pt1 | contig 12026 bp, 7 predicted proteins | sample MGYA00519872_ERZ826016 | MGnify/ENA primary metagenome ERZ826016 (study PRJEB31778, sample SAMEA3449218) | human gut metagenome | biome: human gut; feature: human-associated habitat; material: faeces | place: United Kingdom | collected 2010/2012 ... | reverse complement strand
CAGTTTACAAACAATCGGTGAGATTTGTTTTGTGTTTTGAGGTATTTATACTTACTTTTGTCCAAAAAGCAACCTGAGCAAGGTTATTTTCTAACCTGAATTACAAAATAATGGCTAAAGAAAAGACAGTATATGTATGCAATAACTGCGGGCAAGAGTCTCCCAAATGGGTAGGAAAATGTCCATCATGTGGAGAGTGGAACACGTATGTGGAAGAGATTGTACGAAAAGAGCCAACGAACCGACGCCCGATTTCCGGCATCGAGATTCAGAAAGCGAAGCCACTTACTCTCGGCGAAATAGAAGCAGATGACGAGCCACGTATTAATATGCACGATGATGAATTAAACCGCGTATTAGGCGGCGGACTTGTACCGGGCTCTTTAGTACTGATCGGTGGTGAACCGGGAATCGGTAAATCTACCCTAGTGATGCAAACCGTACTCCGAATGCCGGAAAAAAAGATTCTTTATATATCTGGAGAAGAAAGTGCCCGGCAATTGAAGCTTCGCGCCGATCGCCTGTCTGAAGTTTCCAGCGACTGCCTCATTGTTTGCGAAACATCATTGGAGCAAATCTATGTACATATAAAAAATACCCGTCCTGATCTGGTAATTATCGATTCGATTCAGACCATTTCTACGGAAAATATAGAATCTTCTCCCGGAAGCATTGCTCAGGTACGCGAATGCTCAGCTTCTATTCTTCGGTTTGCCAAAGAGACTCATACTCCGGTATTGTTAATCGGACATATAAATAAGGAAGGAAGTATTGCCGGACCGAAAGTGCTGGAACATATCGTAGATACTGTCCTTCAGTTCGAAGGAGACCAACATTATATGTATCGTATTCTCCGTAGCATCAAAAATCGTTTCGGAAGTACAGCGGAATTGGGTATTTATGAAATGCGTCAGGATGGTTTGCGCCAGGTTAGTAATCCTTCGGAACTATTACTAAGTCAGGATCATGAAGGGATGAGCGGTGTTGCTATTGCTTCCGCTATCGAAGGAGTCCGTCCGTTTCTGATTGAAACACAAGCTCTAGTCAGTTCTGCTGTTTACGGAAATCCGCAACGTTCGGCAACTGGCTTTGATATACGAAGAATGAATATGCTATTGGCTGTTCTCGAAAAGCGTGTAGGTTTTAAACTCGCACAAAAAGATGTATTCCTGAATATTGCCGGAGGATTGAAAGTAAATGATCCGGCCATTGACCTAGCAGTTATCAGTGCTATCCTTTCTTCCAATATGGATGCAGCTATCGAACCGGAAGTTTGTATGGCAGGCGAAATCGGTTTGTCAGGAGAAATACGCCCGGTAAACCGCATTGAACAACGTATCGGAGAAGCAGAAAAGCTTGGTTTCAAACGATTCTTATTGCCCAAATATAATCTGCAAGGGATAGATACCCAAAAACTCAAAATAGAATTAGTGCCGGTAAGAAAAGTTGAAGAAGCTTTCCGGGCATTATTCGGATAAAATTAAATAAGCTAGAAAACGTAATCATATCATAAATCGATTATTAATGATCCAAGAATATCAACTCCGCATTCTCCCTGAAATTGCAGCTAACGAACAACTGTTAAAAGAATATCTTGTGAAAGAGAAAGGGCTGAATCTCCGTAACATAACTGCTACCCGTATATTAAAACGTAGCATTGATGCTCGCCAACGTACGATTTTTGTCAATCTGAAAGTCCGCATCTACCTCAATGAGATGCCTACAGACGATGAATATGAACATACTATATATAATAATGTAGAAGGAAAGCCACAAGTGATCGTAGTCGGTGCAGGTCCCGGAGGATTATTTGCAGCATTACGTCTTATTGAACTCGGAATGCGACCGGTAATTGTGGAACGTGGAAAAGATGTACGTGAACGGAAAAAAGATCTGGCGCAAATCAGCCGGGAACACTTGATAAATCCTGAATCCAATTATAGTTTTGGAGAAGGAGGTGCGGGAGCTTATTCAGATGGTAAACTCTATACCCGAAGCAAGAAAAGAGGAAATGTTGATAAAATACTGAATGTATTCTGCCAGCATGGAGCTTCGACTGCCATATTAGCGGATGCACACCCACATATAGGTACGGATAAACTGCCCCGTGTCATTGAGAACATGAGAAATACGATTATCGAATGCGGCGGTGAGGTGCATTTCCAGACACGAATGGATGCTTTAATTATTGAGAATAATGAAGTTAAAGGAATAGAGACAAATACAGGAAAAACATTTTTAGGACCAGTAATACTGGCAACAGGTCATTCTGCAAGAGATGTATATCGCTGGTTAGCAGCTAATAATGTGACGATTGAAGCCAAAGGAATTGCTGTAGGCGTTCGTCTGGAACATCCGGCAATGCTTATTGATCAGATACAATATCACAATAAGAACGGAAGAGGGAAATATCTCCCTGCTGCCGAATATAGTTTTGTCACTCAAGTAGAAGGACGGGGAGTATATAGTTTCTGCATGTGTCCCGGAGGATTCATTGTCCCCGCAGCCAGTGGACCGGAACAAGTAGTGGTGAACGGTATGTCTCCTTCTAATCGTGGTTCACGATGGAGTAACTCGGGAATGGTGGTGGAAATTCAACCGGAAGAGATAGTTAATGACGAACTAAGAACTAAGAATGAAGAATTGACAGCACAACAGGATGAGCAATTGCTTGCTTTTAATCCGGCTCTTACAAATAACCAACTTTCAGCTATTCATTCTCAGATTCTTCCGGTTTTGCATTTCCAGGAAGAATTGGAACGACAATGTTGGTTGCAAGGAGGCAGACGGCAGACAGCACCGGCACAACGAATGCTGGATTTCACTCGTAAAAAGTTAAGTTATGATTTGCCGGAGTCTTCATACAGTCCGGGATTGATTTCTTCTCCGCTTCATTTTTGGATGCCTGAGTTTATTAGCAAGCGACTATCGCTTGGATTTCAACAATTCGGTAGAAGTAGTCATGGATTCTTGACGAACGAAGCTGTGATGATTGGTGTGGAAACACGTACTTCTTCTCCTATCCGGATCGTGCGTGACAAGGAAACATTACAGCACGTAACTATCCGCGGACTATTCCCTTGTGGAGAAGGTGCCGGCTATGCCGGTGGAATTGTTTCCGCAGGAGTGGATGGGGAGAGATGTGCGGAAGCTGCCGCTCTTTATTGGGAAAACCACCAATAATTTAATTTCAATAACTAGAAACTTATTACAACAGAAAATATTATGAAACACTTATTCATTTCCATCGGATTCATAGCTGGATTACTGTCAATAGCTGCATCCTGTACGACTAAAAATGCTGCCAATGATCTGACTGTATCGCAAACTACTGACAGTACAAGCATCACATTAACAAAGGATACACTGATTCAAAATATTGCATCTGCCGATATCACAAAAAAGGATACTTTCCGTTATGAAAAGAAAGGTCCATTCGTAGAGAATGACACTACATTTCTATATCGGTTTGCAACTAATGTTCAAGGATACCACTGTTTTGCAGACATCTATATTGAGAAAGACCGACAATCGGAAAGTTACCAACGGATATTAAAATGCGCCTCAACCTACGAAGGAAATGAAAGTTACGACGCTGAATTAAAACAACTGAAAGAAAAACACCCACAACCATTCCCTAAATATTCATTATCAGATTTACCAAGAACTTGGATTCCACTTTGTTCTTTTCAGAATAAGTATTATATCAATGAACTGGACGCTTATTATCCATGCTGGATCACCGACTCCTTATATATAAAAAATTATATGGATGGCCCGACTCCTTTCATCATTCAAACTTTTAAGCAGATTAGTCCAACTCATTATCATTTTGACTTGATGCGTTGGGATAATCTCAGCCATATTGATTTGCAAATAATAGATAAAGAACGTAAGATAGCTATTGTAACCACCGACGAACAAGAGAGTAATAGGAAATGGCAGACACTATATGTAGCCAAAGAAACCGCTCCTCTCTTTGACTTAATAGCATGGTACTCTAGCGATATGCCAAATGGCAATGAGATTGATTTTGACGAAATAGACTTCGACACTTTACTAAAACAACAAGAGTGATGAACCACCATCCCGAAATAGCCATCGTAGAGTCAAATACTCTCACCTGTCTGGGGCTAAAATCCATATTGGAAGAAATCATTCCAATGGCAACAATCCGCACTTTCCATAGTTTTAATGAACTAATGGATGATACTCCCGACATGTATGCTCATTATTTTATTTCAGCACAAATCTACGTAGAACACAATGCTTTTTTTCTTCCGCGAAAACGAAAGACAATTGTACTGGCAAGTGACAGTCCACAATTCCAGCTTTCCGGAATTCCGGTTTTAAATATCTACGAACCCGAAGAGGAGTTAGTAAAAAACATTCTGAAACTGCACCAACACGCTCATCACAACGGTTATCCGGTAAAAGATATGCCACCAGTCCATACAGTTGAGCCTCATCAGGAAATTCTTTCTCCTCGTGAGATTGAAGTACTCGTACTCATCACAAAGGGGTTAATCAACAAAGAGATTGCCGACAAACTGAATATCAGCTTAACAACTGTTATTACACACCGGAAAAATATTACAGAAAAACTCGGAATCAAATCTGTATCCGGTTTAACAATCTATGCAGTGATGAATGGCTACGTAGAAGCCGACCGGATATAAACAGTGAAATCGGTATTTAGATGCAGAATTGTATACGAGTATTTATCAGACATCGTTCAGGATAATCACAGTATGTACTATCCGAAGCCAATATCCTAATAAATGAGGATTGACTAACTAGGATATTTGTCTTTACTTTGCACCCGACAAAATAACTGCAAATGAAGAAAAAAAATATTTTGATTGTCCTCACTCTTTTAACGACAGGGACTGCATGGGGAGAAGATTTCCCGAAAGACTCACTGAAAGTGGTAGATATTGAAGAAGTAGTAGTGATTGCCGCTCCCAAAGAGAATCGTAAACTGCGCGAGTTGCCTATGGCTTCAACTCTCCTGTCTCAAAAGGACATGCAAGCCAATCAAATAAAATCGGTCAAAAACCTGTCAGCCATTGTTCCCAATCTATTCATTCCGGATTATGGCTCTAAATTGACTACCTCTATTTATATTCGCGGAATCGGTTCACGCACCAATACTCCTTCCGTAGGACTTTATGTAGATAATATCCCCTATATCGACAAGTCTGCTTTCGACTTCAACTATTGCGATATTGAACGTATCGATATTCTTCGCGGTCCTCAGGGAACACTCTACGGACGTAACACAATGGGGGGGCTTATCAAAGTACATACCAAATCACCGTTCACTTATCAAGGAACAGATATCCGTATGGGAGCAGCGACCTATAATGACTACAATGTTTCGTTGACTCACTATCATCGTATTTCCGACAAATTTGCTTTTTCCACCGGAGGATTTTATGAGCATACAGGAGGTTTCTTCAAAAACGTAGCGCGTAACAACGAAAGAGTGGACCGTAGCAATGCAGGCGGAGGACGTTTTCGTGGAATTTATCTTCCAACGGAACAATTGAAAGTAGACATGACTCTCAATTATGAATATGGTGACCAAGGTGGATATCCTTATGAATATACAGGAGCTGTAACAGGAGAAGAAAAGCGTCCGGAATATATCGGTAAAATATCCTATGACAATCGTAGCAGTTACCGTCGTGGATTATTGAATGCAGGAGTAAATCTGGAATATCAGGCTAATCGTTTCATTCTCAGTGCCGCCACAGGCTACCAAAACCTGAATGACCGTATGTTTCTTGATCAGGATTTTACAGAAGAAGATATTTATATATTGGAACAAAAACAAAGAGCAAACACGGTCTTAGAAGAAATTACTTTCAAATCGAAACCGGGAAGTAATTGGCAATGGGCTACCGGTGTTTCCGGATTTTATCAATGGCTACATACAAGTGGTCCGGTACAATTTCGGAGGGATGGAGTGAAAACAATGATCGAAAAGAAAACAAATGATATCTTTAGCGGTTTAACAGGCGCTCCTCCAATGAAAATGACTGCCAATAATCAGACTTTAACAGTAGGTGGCAAATTTGACACTCCCATATTGAACGGGGCAGTTTTCCATCAATCCACCTTTAATAATATTCTAACCGAAGGATTATCAGCCACTATCGGATTGCGACTAGACTATGAAAAACTAAAAATGAACTATAACTCTGTCAGCGACCCTTTAAATTTCGATTTCTCAGTAGCAAGCCTTAGCAGTAGTGGTATGGAAGCTATGAGCTCTTTTATTGGCAAGGAATCTACCGACTATATGCAATTGCTTCCCAAGTTCGCTATCCAATACGAATGGAAAAAAGGAAATAACCTATACACCACAGTCTCTAAAGGTTATCGTTCAGGAGGCTATAATATTCAAATGTTTTCCGACCTGGCAACCGGTGCTCTAAAAAATTCAATGTTAGACGCATTAGCTGCCGATCCTAATTTCTCTAGAATGGCAGGTATGATTCAAAAACTAAAAGATAAACTTCCGAAAGTTAGCGAAGCTACCCAATACAAGCCTGAATACTCCTGGAACTATGAAGTAGGAAGTCACCTTACTTTGTGGGAAGGTAAACTTTGGGCAGATCTTGCCGCTTTCTACATGGATACACGCGACCAGCAAGTTTCACAATTTGCCAAAAGTGGTCTTGGACGTATCACTACCAATGCCGGAAAGAGTCGTAGTTATGGTGTCGAAGCCGCCCTTCGCGCCAGTCTGACAAACTCACTAAGTTTGAACGCCAGCTACGGATATACGTATGCTACCTTTACCAATTACGTGATTATGCAGGAAGATGCAGAAGGCAATCTCGAAGAGAAAGAAAACTACAATGGTAAATATGTACCATTTGTACCTAAACACACCTTGAATATAGGTGGTGAATATGTTTTCACATGTAACCCACGTTGTATCTTCGACCGAATCGTTCTCCAAGCAAACTACAGTGCTGCCGGACGTATCTACTGGACAGAACAAAATAATGCAAGTCAGTCTTTCTATGGCACATTGAATGGTAGAGTAAATTTCGAAGTAGGTAATGCCATGATCAGTTTCTGGACGCGCAACGCGCTAAACAAAAATTACGCTGCATTCTATTTCGAAACGATGGATAAAGGTTTCAAGCAACAAGGACGTCCGATACAATTAGGAATAGATCTCCGTTGCCGTTTCTAAATCGCTCATACCCTCTGTCATGCTTCATCATATCCAGTTGGCATACAACCAATTACGATGAAGCTTCTTTTTTATAGTAATTTAGAGATGCAAAAACATAGAAAAAATAAACGGATCAAACATACAGAATTGCAGCTATTGAAATAGTGCCAACAAGAGCAATGAATGATAGCTAAATTTCATATCAAAAAAGATGACGCAATGTAACTAACTATATATCAGAATAATACGTCAAAATATGACTATGACCAAAAGTATTTTCATTTACTAAAAGCAAGCCTTATTTGCGAAAAAAACATCGAATAGATTACTATCAAACCTCGTTATGTTTGAAAAAAAGATCGAATAGATTGAAAATGATCTTCCTATAGATTTTAAAAGAATAAACTAATATAATTAGAATCATAGCCTATAGTTAAAGTCAAAGAAGTACTAGAGTCACCTGACTCTAGTACTTCTTCCAACCTGCTCCAGTACTTCAATCGTCCAAGTCTAGTACTTCAGTTACCTAACTCTAGTACATGTTCCCAACCATTCTTGTACTACAATCCAAAAGATTCCATGTCCTAACCATTCAGGACAAAACTTATTAAGAGCATACAACTATTTATTTTTATACTCTTTCGGAGACATCCCCGCACACCGCTTAAAGAACTTCCCGAAAAAAGATTGATTCGGAAAATTCAATTGTTCACTGATCTGCTGGATGGTCAACTTTCCCGATTTCAATAATGTTTTCGCCTCCAGAATCACATAACCATCAATCCATTCTCCCGCCAATTTCTGACTAACCTTATATATAACAGAAGAAAGATATTTAGGAGAAAGACACAGCAAATCCGCATAAAACTTCACACTCCGTTCCTTCCGATAATGCGTTTCCACTGCACTGATAAAATTATAAAAAATCTCTTCCTGGCGTGTACGTGGATACTTCGACTGCAACTCTGCCTCTTTGATCACCACCGGTGCCATCCGATAATACATAATCTGAACGTATGATTGTGAAATAGAAATTCGGAAAGGATGTTCCTCATCCAACAGAGTCTCCTTTATAGCACGATATACCTTCACAAACTCCGGCACATCTTTCTCTTCAAAAGTAAAACAGTATTTTTCCTGCAAGCATTTATAAAAAGACATCACTTGCGTTGTCTTCTCTGTAACAGGCATAAAATCATTCCGGGTAGCCACCATGAATCCTCGAAAATCATCCGAAGTAGAAAGTACTTCGAAAATAATTCCGGGGATGATGATTACAAACATATTCGGATGCAGAACATATTCCTTCAAAGCAATTCTAATCTGTAGTTCTCCTTCCAGACAGAATAACACCATAGACATTCTGGCTTGCACCGGAAAACTATTGTGCGGCTGTTGTGCCATTTGTCCTGCAGAAGGTGAATCGATATTATCCAACAATACAATCTTTCCTTCAATAAAAGTAGCCATGTCTATTTCGGCGAGATGTGAGATATCAAGCAAAAAGATATTTTGGTCCATGTTTATATAAAAATTAGAATAATCGACGACAAATTTAATCTATTTGGAATATAAAATCCATGTTATTCAACCAAATGACCAAAAAAGCATTCCTTTTTACCTTGAATCATACCTAAATAAGAGAGAATTTTGCAGCCGAAAATGAAATGATTATTTTTCAATCAAACAAAAAGCGACAACAATGAATGTAAAAAGGTGGTTTATGCCAGCAATGATTTTATTACTGGCAGCTTGTAATACCAACAAGGAAGAGAAGTTCGTACGAAGTGTAAAACTAGTCCAACCAGTAGCGTTAGGTAATGTATCTTATAAAAGTTTATCGGGAACAGTAAAGGAATCGCGGGAAATTAGCCTAGGATTCAAAACCGGCGGACAAATTGATAAGATTTTAGTAAAAGAAGGTGATTTTGTACGTCAAGGACAGACTATTGCAATGTTGGATCAGGAAGATTATCAACTCGGCGTAGACGCTTATCAGATTCAATACGATCAGATGAAAAACGAAGTGGAACGTATGAAACAATTGTACGAGGCAAAGAGTCTTAACGGAAATGACTACGAAAAGGCAGTCGCAGGACTGGAACAGCTTCGGGTACAATTACAGATAAATAAGAATAAACTGGAGTACACAACTCTAAAGGCCCCAGTTAGCGGCTATATACAAACGGTAAATTACGAAAAAGCGGAAATGGTACAAGCCGGTTCGCCCATTGTCAATTTGCTGGATGTTTCTAAAATTGAAGTAGAAGTTGATATCCCTGCCAGCCTATATATGCAGCAGGATAAGTTTTCAGGCTTCTCTTGTGCTTCTTCGCTGTCACCAAATGTCAGCCATCCTCTTACGCTCATCAGTATTAACCAGAAAGCAAGCAGTACACAACTTTATAAAATGCTCTTGTCTCTCACCGACAATCACTCTACCAAACTTACGGCGGGTATGAACGTAGTGGTAAATATTTCGCTGACAGATGCGCAACCGAACATAACCGGATTTACCCTTCCGGTAAACTCAATTTTTAGCGAACAGGAGAAGAGTTATGTATGGGTATTAGGAAATGATTCCACCGTCAGCAAACGTGAAATAAAACTGCAAGGAATAGATACCACAGGAAAAGCCATCATCACAGAAGGTATTCAAGGTAATGAACAAATTATCAAAGCGGGAGTACATTCACTCACCGAAAACGAGAAAGTGCATGTGCTTCCCGAATCAGACAAAACCAATGTAGGAGGATTATTCTAATGAAATTTGCCTTAACCGAATATTTCATCAAGCGCCCGACACTGTTCTGGTCGCTAATGGCAGCTCTACTCATTGCAGGAGTACTATCTTTCGTGCAAATGCCGAAACTCGAAGACCCCGCTATCGGAGTAAAACAAGCGATGGTCGTAATCGTATATCCTGGAGCCACAGCACACGAAGTAGAATTGCAAGTTGCACAAGTCATGGAAGATGAATTGCGCACGATCCCTAACGTAAAGAAAATCAGTTCGGAATGTACCAAAGGAATGGCACAGATTACTGTTGAATTTCAGGAAACAGTACTGATGACAGCTATCGAACAGCATTTCGACCAACTCCGCCGTAAAGTAAGCGGTGCCGTAAATAAACTACCGCAAGGATGTTATGAACCGATTGTAATTGACGATATGATGGATGTCTACGGCATGTTCTATGCACTGACTTCCGACGGTTACGAATATCCGGAAATGTACAAGTACGCCAAGATGATCCGCCGAGAATTACTTGGTGTCAAAGGCGTAAAGAGAATCAACATTTATGGTAACCGGGATGAAGTAATCAATATTACCTTATCAAAAGAAAAGATAGCCCGCAACGGTATTATCCCGACACAAATCATGAGTGTGCTGCAAGACGCTACTAAAACAGTGGATGCAGGAAACTATCAGGACGGTGACCAGAAAATACAGTTACGAATCACCAATCGTTCACAGAGCGTGGAAGATGTCAAGAATCTGATTGTCCAGACTTTAGACGGAAAACAAATGCGTATCGGTGACATTGCAGAAGTAGAGCGTACTTATAAAGATCCGCAAGAGAATGGCTTCTTTGTAGACGGTGAACAAGCATTGGCTATTTGCATCTCTATGGAAAATGATGCTATCGTGCCGGACGTTGGAAAAGCAGTGGAAGCCAAACTGAAAGAAATCATGCCCAATGTACCGGTAGGAATGGATATGGAGAAAATCTTTTTCCAACCAGATAAAGTAGACGAAGCAATTAGTTCCTTCATGGTCAATCTGGTGGAATCCGTTCTTATTGTTATCATTGCCCTCATCTTCACAATGGGCCTCCGAAGCGGATTGATTATCGGTATCGGTCTGATATTGACTATTGCCGGCTCCTTCCCCATCCTGTTGATGTGCGGCACAACGTTGCAACGTATTTCGTTGGGTGCCTTTATTATTGCAATGGGTATGCTAGTCGATAATGCCATTGTTATCATCGATGGTATCTTGGTAGACCGAACACGAGGGCTAGGACCGAAAGTCTATCTTTATCGTATTTGTAAAGCAACCGCTATGCCGTTATTAGGAGCAACCCTAATTGCAGCTTCTGCGTTCCTGAACGTATTCTTATCCAAAGATACCGCCGGAGAATATGCCCGAGACTTATTCCTTGTGCTTTGTGTCAGTCTGCTCGTCAGTTGGATATTAGCACTGACTCAAGTCCCGATGTTTACCAAATACATATTGCCACTTCATGTACGCAAAGTAGGATATGAAGAGCAAATTGGCAAGATGCAACAGGCCGTCAGAAAGATTATCATCAAACTAATTAATTATAAAAAGCTGACTATAGGTATCTCAGTGGTAGTGTTGATAGCCTCATTCCTCGGTATGACCAAGATCAAAAATTTGTTCTTTCCTGACTTTAGTTACAAACAATTCGTCATCGAATATTTTACCCCTTATCAAACTAATCCTGAGCAAGTGAAACTGGACTTACTGGAAATGAGTAAACTGGTGAAGGAAAACCCGAACGTAGAACGAGTAGCCGCTTCAATGGGAAGTGCACCTGCCCGCTATTGCCTAGTTCGTCCAATGACAAGTGGTGGAGGTTGTTACGGGGAGTTGATTATCGACTGTCCCGATTATGAGACAGTGGTAGAAGAACTTCCCAAAATACGCCAACAACTGCGCGAACGTTATCCCGATGCCTATATCCGTGCACGTAAATACAACTTCTCTATATCAAGCACGCACACTGTCGAGGTGGAATTTACAGGCCCCGACCCTGCCGTGCTCCGTGATCTTGCCGGACAAGCTGAAGAGATTATGCGTAAAT
>ERZ826016.3056-NODE-3056-length-12048-cov-2.913950_pt1 | contig 12048 bp, 13 predicted proteins | sample MGYA00519872_ERZ826016 | MGnify/ENA primary metagenome ERZ826016 (study PRJEB31778, sample SAMEA3449218) | human gut metagenome | biome: human gut; feature: human-associated habitat; material: faeces | place: United Kingdom | collected 2010/2012 ... | reverse complement strand
AATCTTATTCAGCAGGTGGGGCGTCTGATCCGCAGCCATCACTGCTGGGGAGAGGTGGTGATTTACGATAAGCGTCTGTTGACCAAAAACTATGGCGCGCGTCTACTGAACGCGTTACCTGTTTTTCCCATAGAGCAGCCGGGCGTCCCGGAGGTTATAGTAAAACGGAAAGCAAAACAGACAGCAAAACAGTCAGGCCGCAAACGTCGCTGACGCCGGCGCGTGATGCACCAGGGGGAGCCATGGAGTACAGCAAAATTATAAAAGAGGTGGGTCGCGGTAAGAATCATGCCCGCGACCTCGATGAAGAGACCGCCCGTGCGCTCTATGCGCGGATGCTGGACGGCGAGGTGCCGGAGCTGGAGCTGGGGGGAATATTAATCGCCCTGCGCATCAAAGGCGAAGGCGAAGCGGAGATGAAAGGGTTTTACGCGGCGATGCAGCAGCATACGCTGCGCCTGACCCCGCCGGCCGGCAAGCCGATGCCGATTGTCATCCCCAGCTACAACGGCGCGCGCAAGCAGGCGAACCTGACGCCGCTGCTGGCGATGCTTCTGCACAAGCTGGGGTTTCCGGTGGTGGTTCACGGCGTCAGTCACGATCCCACCCGGGTGCTGACCGAGACCATTTTTACCCTGCTGGATATTCCGGCCACCCGGCACGCCGGACAAGCTCAGGCGCAGCTGGAGGGCCATGAACCGGTGTATATCCCGGTGGGGGCTTTCTGTCCGCCGCTGGAGAAACAGCTGGCGATGCGCTGGCGAATGGGCGTGCGCAACAGCGCCCATACCCTGGCCAAGCTGGCTACACCGTTTGGCGAAGCGGAGGCATTGCGTCTCTCCAGCGTGTCGCATCCGGAATATGTTCCGCGGGTGGCGAACTTCTTTCGTGAGACCGGTGGCCGCGCGCTGTTGATGCACGGTACCGAGGGCGAAGTGTATGCCAACCCGCAGCGCTGCCCGCAGATCAGCCTGATCGATGAGCAGGGCGTGCGGGTGCTGTACGAACGCCAGACTGAGACGGCAGCGGAGGCGGTGGTCCTGCCGGCCTCGAAAGATCCTGAGGTCACCGCGCGCTGGATCGAGCGCTGCGTCGCCGGCGTCGAACCGGTGCCCCACTCGTTGAAAATTCAGCTTGCCTGTTGTCTGCTGGCCAGCGGGGAAGTCACCACCCTGGAGCAGGGCCTCAGCCGCGTCAACGACTGCTGGTGATCGGATCTGCAGGATAAAAAAAAGCCCGTCCGGTGGCTCGGACGGGCAAGGCAAGGGTATTAAAGGTCTTTTCAGGGTTAATTCAGTGGCTTACAGAGGGAACAGCGATTATTTATAGATAACCGCAGTACCGCTCAGTTTGTTGTTGGTGTTAGCGGAAGTAATGCTGTAGCCGGTCGCGCCAGCGGCTTCGGCTTTAGCAGCCAGTTTTGCTTCCAGACCATCTAAAGTGGTTGCGCCTTGCGCAGACACCACACCGATTTTATTCATGCTTTCAGCCTGAGTGGGGGTGACCGGTTCGGCGGCAAAGGCGCCGAAGGAAAGGGCGGTCAGAGCGATGGCAGCGGCAGCATATTTGATGTTTTTCATAGTTAATCTCTCGCAGGTTGTTCTGTTCAGGGGACGATGTTCCGTCGATGTGATAAGTATCACGCTTTTTTGCGGGAGATAAAATCGAAGGAAATTCACAGTCTACATCGAATTTTTTGAATGATTAATAATTTACTGATTATTAATAAATTATTTCTCATTCTTTTCGTCACGAAGCGTAGCGAGGAAGACCGACGCGTTTAAGGGCACATATTGCGACTTTTTCCGCCAAAAAATGTGCGCGAAAAGATAATGCGAAAGGCTGTCATGAACGGTAAAGGAAAGTCAGCGTAGCTGGCTATCCTTGGATCCGCGACGATTATATCCTGAAAATGTATTGTTATGTAAATCTTTCTCCTGCTGGCACTTCACGCAATATCTGACCCCTGGGATGGCCTGTCGACGGGCCTCCGGAATCGGCTCTCCACATTCATCACAAAATTTGTTGCTTTCGCCGCGCGGAAGCTCACGGCGCGCGCGAGCCACCGCATCGTCAATGGTGCTGTCGATCTGATCCTGAACGGCCCCATCGCCTGCCCAACCTGATGCCATCGTCTGCCTCCTGTGAAAGGTTATTGATAAATTATAGCTGAACCGTGCAGTCGGTTACCGCTACTGGCGGCATTGACCCGCCAGGCTATCGCCCCCTGGCGGTGGGCCTTATCCGCGAGGGCGGCCACCAGATCATCAAGGGTGCTGGCACCGGAGGCGGAGACGGTGCCGACAGGGCGGAGCGGCCCGGCATAGGGCAGTACGGGTGTCGGTGGCAGGGGAGAGGCCGCGGTGGCATGAGCGGTGAGCGCAGCGGCGAATAGCAGCGAGGTGATTTTCATCAGCATATCCTCATAAACAGCATGGGACATAGCTTAAGTGTAGGTCTTTCCCGACCGTGCGATAGGGAATTTTTAATGCAAAACAAGGCGTTTAGTAGGCTACCGGCGCAGGGCAGCGGTACTCTGGCCGGTAGATTATTTAGCGGGCGTCAGGGCGGATCATGTCAAAACGCAGACTATCATCAATACTGTAATAGGCGCTCGGACCTCCGGCGCGCAGGATCGGCTGGGCGCGGGCGGTTTGATAGATGCCGTTGTCCAGCAGTGATTCATCAATATGCACGGCGACCACTTCGCCGAGCACCAACCACGTATCAACAGGGTTACCGTCGGCGGTGGTGAGTTGAATACATTGCGACAGACGGCACTCAAAGTTCACCGGGCTCTCCGCGACCCGGGGGGCGCTGACCAGGCGGCTGGCGGCGGCGGTGAGGCCGGCGCGCACGAACTCGTCCTCATGGTGCGGGATCGAGGCAGACGTTTCATTCATCGCCACGGCCAGCGGTCGCGTCGCCAGGTTCCAGACGAACTCCTTCGTCTCGACAATATTTCGCACGCTGTCTTTCCAGCCGCTGCTGGCGAAACCAATGATCGGCGGGCGATAGTTAAAGCAGTTAAAAAAGCTGTATGGCGCCAGATTTCGCTGGCCCTCGGCGTCCTGCGAGGCGATCCAGCCTATCGGGCGAGGCCCGATTATCGCGTTCAGCGGGTCATGCGGCAGGCCGTGGCCCTGCGAAGGTTGATAAAAGTACATGCTGCACCTGTCACGGATAAAGGAGATATCCAGACTCCCTTATTTACCGCGCCGCCGTCAACGGGTATCTTACGCGGCTGTTCAAAGGAGATTGTCATGAAAGCCCAGAAACCGGGGTTACACCCGCGTAACCGCCACCATCAACGCTACGACCTGCCTGCGCTCTGCCAGGCGCATCCTGACCTGCAGGGATACATTACGCTCAATCCGCTGGGTGAGCAGACCATTGATTTTGCCAATCCGCAGGCAGTAAAGGCGTTGAATAAAGCGCTGCTGGCGCATTTCTACGCGGTCAAACACTGGGACATTCCTGACGGTTTTCTCTGTCCGCCGGTGCCCGGGCGTGCCGATTATATTCATCATCTGGCGGATCTGCTGGCGCAGGATAGTGGCGAGGTGCCGAAGCAAGCCACGATCCTTGATATTGGCACCGGCGCCAACCTCATCTATCCCCTGATCGGCGTTCACGAGTACGGCTGGCGTTTCACCGGCAGCGAAATCAGCCCGGAGGCCTTCGCCAGCGCGCAGGCGATTGTCAATGGCAACCCCGGATTGACCCGGCAGATCCGTCTGCGTCGGCAAAAAGAGAGCCAGGCCATCTTCCACGGCGTGATCCACAAAAACGAGACCTATGACGCCACGCTGTGTAATCCGCCGTTCCATGACTCCGCAGAGAGCGCCCGGGCGGGCGGTGAGCGCAAGCGCCGCAATCTCGGACTCGGCGCCGACAGCGCGCTTAACTTTGGCGGTCAGCAGCAGGAGCTGTGGTGCGAAGGAGGCGAAGTGGCCTTTATCTCGCAGATGATCCGCGAAAGTCAGGCCTTCGCCCGCCAGGTGAAATGGTTTACCTCGCTGGTATCGCGCGGCGACAATCTGCCGCCGCTCTACCGCCTGCTGACCGAGGTTGGGGCCGTGAAAGTGGTGAAAAAAGAGATGGCCCAGGGTCAAAAGCAGAGCCGCTTTATCGCCTGGAGCTTTATGGACGACGCCAAACGCCGCCGTCCGTTCTAACTACTCGGCGGCCGGGCTGTCTGAGCCCGGCATCGGCAGCTGTTGCCAGGTCTGTACCGGGGCGCGAACCCCGGCGCGATCGAAGTGCTTTTTCACCTGAGTGTCGAGGGCAAAGCGCACCGTCCACTGCTTCAGCGGCAGGGTAGTGAAGCTGACGCGTAGCGTAAAGGCGGTATTGCTCAGCCCCACCAGCCCGGCGAACGACGGTTCGCCAATGATCAGGCCGCGGATCTCCTCCTGGGCCAGCAGATCGTCCACCGCCGCCTTCAGCGCCTGGCTGGCTTTATCCAGATCCTCATGACGGTCGACATCATAGTTGGCGACTACCGAGCCAATGCCGCGCACGAAGTTGGCAAAAGTGGTGATCGAGGACCAGGGAATAATGTGATAGGCGCCGGTATCCTGCCGTACCCCCACGGAGCGAATCGACATTCGTTCCACGGTGCCGGTCAAAGGGCCGATGGTGACCAGGTCGCCGGTATTCATCCCGTTCTCAAACTGGATAAATATGCCGGTGATAATATCTTTAACCAGCGTTTGCGCGCCAAACGAAATCGCCAGCCCTAACGCCCCGGCGCCCGCCAGCAGCGGCGCAATGTTAACCCCAATCTCCGAAAGCAGGATCATCACCGTGATGGTGCTGATCACCACCGCCAGCGCGTTGCGAAACAGGGTCAGCAGCGTCCGGGCCCGCGCGCTGGGCAGCGGGCGACCATGGATATCCGAGGCCAGCCGGTTTTCGATCAGGCTGGCCAGCACCGTCCAGCCGATGGCAGAGAAGAAGAGGATGAGGGCGATGCGGATCAGCACATCCACCGTTTTTTGCCCGGCATCGTTATGCAGCCATTCGCGGAAGTCAAACAGGCCCCAGGCGCTCAGCAGCAGCATGACGGCGACGCAGACGGTGAGAATGCGCGCGGCCTTCAGCGAGGCGGAGATCCAGCCATTCAGCCGCTTTTGCAGCTCAGGATAATTGCGCTGGGTGGCGGGTGACAGGGTGATGGTTTTGGCTATCCAGCGCGACAGGATGCCGGACACCAGCGCCGCGCCGCCGATAATGGCCAGGCTGCGCACGGTGGCGCCCATCATGAATTTCAGGCTATTGCCCGGGTCGAACAGGGAGAAGAAAAAGAGCACCACAAAGTAGGCGCAGGCCAGCCAGTGCCAGACCAGCGCGAAGGCGCGGATAAACAGGCTAAAGAAGGAGAGCGAACGGTCGGCCAGATGGATTAGCCCCTGCGTAATCAAGGTCTTGTTATGAAAAATCAGGTACAGCGCCCACAGCGTAATGCACAGCATGATGACGACGTTAGCCAGCGCGCCAACCTGAACATTCACCTGATTGGAGATAATCGGCACCGCGACGATCAGGCCATAGCCAATCAGGCTGCTGAGCGCGCTCAGGCGCAGGCTCCAGTATGACGCGGCCTCGTCGCTGAGGTTAAAGGGCCGGAGCGCCGGGATGCGCGGGCAGAAAATGAGCCGCAGAATGGCTTTAAAAAACTCGATCAACGCGAAGGCGTTGAGGAAAAGACTCTGCTGGAAGGCGATGGTGGGGTTATTACCATTCAGGCGATCGCTTAACAACTGGCCGACAAACAGGGTCAGCGCCAGCAGCAGCAGGTCGATAACAAACGCCCCGGCGATGGTCAGGGGCAGCTGGAGCCAGTTTCCGCGATCGCGGTTTTTATGCCGCCCCCATTCACCCATTTTGCGATACAGCGGCAGCGCCGCAAGACGCACCAGCCACCAGAAGGCAAAGACCAGGCCGGCCAGCAGTAAAAAATGCCAGGCCGCGCTGGTGAAGGTTTGCGAATTAAAAGGTTTATGCGGTGAGCCGGTGATATTGCGCCACAGTTGAGAGAAGCGAGACGAGAGCTGCTCGCCGTATTCCCGGCTGATCTGCGTGACGTTCTCCAGCACCGTGGTCTCTTCTTTCACCGCCGGCGGCGTCAGCGTCGGGGTGCTGTCTGGCGGCGGCGTGGCGGCTGCTTTACGCAGCTGGTCAATGAGCTCCTGACGGGCGCTGTCGTTAGCCAGCACGTCAGCCAGCGCGGCGTAGGCCGCTCTTTTCTGTTCCGCATCGGGTTCGCTGGCGCTGGTTTTATCGGTGTTAGCTGTCGGCACGCCGGGCAGGGCGGCGGCGGAAAGCGGGGCAGTAAACAGTGCAGCGAGCAAAAGCAGGATCCACGGCATGGGCACCTCCGTTGCAACGTAAACGGGTAAGTATAGAAGCCGCTGGCGGAAGGGGAGGGAAGAGGAATCTGGAAAAGCGGCTCTCTCCGCGGAGGAAGAGAGCCGTTGCGGGTCAGGCGACGTGCTGCAGGAATTCGCGCAGGCGCGGGCTTGGCGGGTTCTTCACCAGCTCCTGCGGGTTGCCGTCTTCAGCAATGCGTCCTTTGTCGATAAAGATCAATCGCGAAGCCACTTTTTCGGCAAAGCCGATTTCGTGGGTTACGATCACCATCGTCATCCCCTCTTCAGCCAGATCCTGCATCACCTTGAGCATGGCGCAGTTCCGGGTCGAGCGCGGAGGTCGGTTCATCAAACAGCATCATCTTTGGCTTCACCGCCAGCGCGCGGGCGATGGCCACACGCTGCTGCTGGCCGCCGGAGAGTTCAGACGGATAGTGATGCGCGCGCTCGGCCAGGCCGACTTTCGCCAGCAGATCTTTCGCCTGCTTCTCTGCCGCCTGCTTGCTGGCGCCGCGCACCCGCAGCGGACCAAACATGACGTTCTCCAGCGCCGTGAGGTGCGGGAACAGATAAAACTGCTGAAATACCATCCCGGCTTCCTGACGAATCAGACGTTCGTCCACCTTCGGATCGTTGACCTTTAAGCCATCGACAATCAGATCGCCGCTGGTGATCTCTTCCAGTTTATTGATGCAGCGCAGCATCGTTGATTTACCGGAGCCGGACGGGCCGATAATGACCACCACTTCACCCTGATTAATTTTCAGGGAGATATCGTGCAGCACCTGGGTCGGGCCAAAGTGCTTGGAGACGTTTTTAAATTCAATCACAGGATTTTCATCCTTCTTTCAAGACGACGCAGAATAAAGCTCAGGACCAGGGTGATAATCAGGTAGATCACGGCTACGGCGCTCCAGATTTCCAGGGCGCGGAAGTTGCCCGCGATGATCTCCTGTCCCTGACGGGTCAGTTCGGCGACGCCGATGACGATGAACAGCGAGGTATCCTTGATGCTGATAATCCACTGGTTGCCCAGCGGCGGCAGCATGCGGCGTAGCGCCAGCGGCAGGATCACGTGGCGAATGGTTTCGCGACGCGACAGGCCCAGCGCCAGGCCCGCTTCGCGGAAGCCTTTATGAATGGAGAGCACCGCGCCGCGGGTAATTTCCGCGATATAGGCGCCCGAGTTAATCATGATGGTCACTACCGCTGCGGAGAAGGGGTCGATGCGCAGGTCGCTAAAGGCCATCGGCAGCGCAAAGTAGATGAACATGACCTGCACCACAATCGGGGTGCCGCGAATGATTTCAATAAACACCAGTGCGATGTGGTTGGCGATCCAGCCGCCGAAGCAGCGGGCGAAACCGGCCACCAGACCGATTATCAGGCCGCCGGCCAGGCCGAGGACGGAAATCCACAGCGTCATTTTGGCGCCTTCCAGCAAAATCGGAATGGCAGGCCAGATGGCACTCCAGTCAAACTGCATAATACGTTCCTGTTACCGTGTCGAGAGCAGAGGAAATCCTCCGCCAAAATACGGTCTCCCGCCGAGTCTGTGCCGGAAGACCGTTGTGATGTCGCCGGAGCTGCGTCTGGCGAAGTGTGTTCTTATTATTTTGGTTCAGTGCCGAACCATTTTTTATAAATTTCGTTGTAGGTACCATTCTCGCGCAGCGTTTTCAGCGCACCGTTCACTTTCTCACGCAGCTCGTCGCTGCCTTTCGGGAAAGCGATACCGTAGTTTTGCGCTTCCAGTGATTCGCCTACCGCTTTGAACTTGCCGTTGCCTGCGGTTTTGATGAAGTACAGAATATTTGGCGTATCGTGCAGCACGGCATCAGCGCGGCCGGTACCCAGTTCCATATAGGCGTTATCGATGTTCGGGAACTGACGCAGATCTTTGGTTTTGATATTGGCTTTCGCGTAATCAACGGAGCCGGTACCGCTCTTCACCGCGACCACTTTACCGTTCAGATCTTTCACATCTTTGATGTCGTTATTATTGGCGTTGACCATCACCAGCAGGCCGCTTTTGTAGTAGCCGTCGGAGAAGTCGATCGCTTTTTTACGTTCGTCGGTGATGGTGATCCCGGCCAGCGCCAGATCGATATTTTTAGTTTGCAGCGCCGGGATAATGCCGCTGAAGTCCATTGGCTTCAGGGTGTAGTCGAGCTTCAGCTCTTTGGCGATAGCCGCCCACAGGTCAACGTCAAACCCGACATATTTATCGCCTTGCTTAAATTCGAACGGGACGAACGCCGTATCGGTGGCGACAACCAGGGTCTTATTGGCGGCATGGGAAGAAACCGCAAAAGCCAGGGTCAGTGCAGCCAGTGAAACTTTAAATACAGACTTCATAGCATTTCCTTTTATATCCACGGGACGATCCCCTGCGAGAACGACTAGCCTAATGAAAAAATCGTGCCACTTTTACAAGCTGTTGTTTTTCAACAAACGAAGCGCGAGCGGTTGCACAATTTCGATCATGACAGGCACTCACTGCACCAGTATGGGGCGTCACTTTGGTGCGTTATAGAGTTGCTGAATAACGAGCACATTTTTAGCGCAAACCCTGATGGGAAAACAATCTCAACGTAACGATTGTGTGAGGTGATTATTACAATTGTTTTACTTTTGCGCGCATTTTCATCAATTTGGCGCCCTAAAACAGTGCATGGCCAGCAGGGGGACGAAAAGCATAGAAGGGGAAACTGATAGAACGGAAAACAGAAAGGTGGGCGGGAAAAGTAAAGGCGCCGCCGACCGCGCTGCGGCCGGCGGCAAAGCCTTACTCGATATTCGCTTCAATGAACCACAGGAATTTATCCAGATCGCGGGAGGCCGCGGTGAAAATATCCGCAGTATCCTCGTCTTTGGCTTCATCGATCGCCTTGCGCACATCGTTAGCGACGACGGCATAGCGGTCAGCCAGCGCTTTCAGGTGATCCTGAACGTGATGGATATCGAGCGGGTAGCTCTGCAGCGGCGTTTTGCTGTTAATGACCTGAGTGGTGCCCAGTGCGACGCCGCCCAGCTGCACGGCGCGCTCCGCCATGGTGTCCAGGTGCTCGGTTAGCGCGGTACGGAAGCCATCCAGCATTTCGTGCACGGCGATAAAGTTCGCACCGCGCATATTCCAGTGTGCCTGCTTGGTGATAAGTGACAGGTCAATGAACTGGATCACCTGGCGATTCAACAGCTCAATGGTCGCTTTCTTTTCGCTGTCAGCGACATCGTTGCGGGTATAGACCAGATTAGATGCTTTTGATTTAACCAGTTTTGCGGTACTCATCGTTTCATATCCTCTTGATATTGATGCTCGTCACACTTCAAATCTGAATGATGTGGAGCGTTGTCCCAGGTAACTTCGGGACTAAGTATAGCAAGGGTTTCAAAGAGTGAGGCATCGGCAGGCCATATCACTTCGATAGCGCAAAGTGGTTGGTTATTTTGAAAATCGCTAAATATCATAGGGTTATATTTAGCTGAACGGCCCGGATTTCTCACGGGCCGGCGGCGTAACAGAATGTTAATTGATATCGACTTGCTCGATTTTACTTTGTCGCTGCATGGTCAGCGTGGCGCCCATCGAGGCGATAATGATCGCGCCCAGCGCCAGGGTCTGGGAGAGCTTCAACGTTTCGCCGAGGAAGACCATACCGGAAAGGGCGGCTAATGCTGGTTCAAGGCTCATCAGCGTGCCGAAGGTGCGCGTCGGCAGGCGCGTCAAGGCCATCATTTCGAGAGAGTAGGGCAGCGCGGTTGAGAGAATAGCAATCCCCAGCCCCATCGGCAGCAGCGACCATTGCCACAGTGTATCCGTAGCCTGCGCCATGCCTAACGGAACAAACACCAGCGAGGCGATGAGCGACCCCATCGCCACCGTGGCTGGCCCATGCTCTTCACCGGCGCGCTGCCCGGTCAGAATATAGACCGCCCAGCAGGCGCCGGCGCCCAGGGCAAAGAGCGCGCCGGTTAAATCGACCTGCGCCACATTCTGCCCCAGCGGCAGGAGATACCACAGTCCGAGGATCGCCAGCGCCACCCAGACAAAATCCAGCGGTCGGCGCGAACCAAACAGCGCCACCGCCAGCGGGCCGGTAAACTCCAGGGCTACCGCCACGCCGAGCGGAATACGCTGCAGGGATAAATAAAAGAGATAGTTCATCGCGCCGAGCGCCAGGCCGTACAGTAGCAGCGGCACGCGCTGTGTCGGGGAGAAACGTAACCGCCATGGCTTGAACACGACCACCAGAATCAGCGTCCCGAGCGCCAGGCGCAGGGCGGTGACCCCCGGGGCGCCGACCAACGGGAACAGCGATTTGGCGAGCGATGCGCCGCTCTGAATCGAGGTCATGGCGATTAAAATCACCAGAATCGGCAACCATGCCGCCGCTTTTCGGGATGGACCGGGCATCCTTTCTCCTGTCAGGTTTTGTCAAAAGTCGTAAAAGTGCCAGTGTACTGGAATAACCTGCTGACGGTTGAGCTAATGTTGAAAAAAACAGAGGCGAAAACAGTAGAATGGCGCACGTTGCTGAGAAATTCGCCAGGTGATTAAGATTAATCTGGATGCTTGCGAATTTCTTAATGAGCGTTAAGATGTACGTTAACGCCAAAAATTGTTGTTTTCCATATTGTTATAGAAATATGGAAACTTTTGGTTACATGAAAAAGTATGTTAGACAATGTAAACTCCAAAGAGTTTCCCAAAAGTTTTTGATATATTTAAGGCTTAGGACTTATTAGAAACACATTTGAGGTGGTTATGAATAAAATTGCACGTCTTTCAGCACTGGCCGTTGTTCTGGCTGCATCCGTAGGTACCACTGCATTTGCTGCAACTTCTACCGTAACCGGCGGTTACGCGCAGAGCGACATGCAGGGTAAAGCGAACAAAGCTGGCGGTTTCAACCTGAAATACCGTTACGAGCAAGATAACAACCCGCTGGGCGTTATCGGTTCCTTCACCTACACCGAAAAGGATAACACCAGCAACGGTACTTACAACAAAGGTCAGTACTACGGCATCACCGCAGGTCCGGCTTACCGTCTGAACGACTGGGCAAGCATCTACGGTGTAGTGGGTGTTGGTTACGGTAAATTCCAGAACAACAACTTCCCGAACCAGAAATCCGATATGAGCGACTACGGTTTCTCCTACGGTGCTGGTCTGCAGTTCAACCCGATCGAAAACGTTGCTCTGGACTTCTCCTACGAGCAGTCTCGTATTCGTAACGTTGACGTCGGTACCTGGATTGCTGGCGTGGGTTACCGCTTCTAATCACTCCGGTGATATAAAAAATCCGCCTTTCGGGGCGGATTTTTTTTGCCTGTTGCCGGCCAGCCTGAGCGACTGGCCGGGCCTGCACGATTAATTGACGGTGAACTCATCGGTACCGAGGTGAGCGTAGTCCACCTTCTGCAGCTGGAAGTTGGTGATGTACACCGGACCGGCCTTTTGCTCAGAGATAAAACGATAGCGCGGGACGATTTCCGCCGCCTTGATCCCGGTCCACTGGGAGAAGAAACTGAGGAAATCATTCGCTGAGCGCTGCGCTTTAATCACTTTATGCGCTTTGTCATCGCTGGATAGCACCATAAACGGCACCTGGAAGTTCTGCTGGAACTTATCGTCATGCGCCAGATACTGCACCTCTTTTCCCCGCTCCTT
>ERZ826016.3054-NODE-3054-length-12054-cov-13.315026_pt1 | contig 12054 bp, 10 predicted proteins | sample MGYA00519872_ERZ826016 | MGnify/ENA primary metagenome ERZ826016 (study PRJEB31778, sample SAMEA3449218) | human gut metagenome | biome: human gut; feature: human-associated habitat; material: faeces | place: United Kingdom | collected 2010/2012 ... | reverse complement strand
AATCCCGCGAGCCGCTCCCGCCCCGAGCATCTGAAGCGCGCGTGCGATATCCTGCTGCGTTTTCTGCCTGAGAACCGACTCTGCGGCATCGCGCGCAACATCGGCCGCGCGGGAGAGAGCTGCCGCATGCTGACGCTCGGCGAGCTGCGGGAGGCGGAGGTCGACATGCTCTGCACCGTGCTCATTGGCAATGCCATGACCAAAACCATCGGCGGGCGGCTCATCACGCCGCGAGGATATAAAAATGTATAAAATCTGTATTTTTGCAGGTACGACGGAAGCGCGGCGGCTTGTGGAGCTTTTGAGTTCGCAGCGGCATGTTGCCGTCACGGCCTGCGTGGCAACAGAATACGGCGAAACGCTTTTACCGGACGCGGACAACGTGACGGTGCGCTCGGGACGCATTCCGGTGTCGGAAATCATTCAGCTGCTTTCCGACACAAAATATGATCTGGTGATTGACGCGACGCATCCTTACGCGGCGTCCATCACTGAGAGCGTTGCACGCGCCTGCGCGGAGACGGGGACGGAGTATCTGCGCTTGCTGCGTGAAGCATCGGAGCAGGCAGAAGATGCGCTCTGCGTTGCCGACGCAGAGGAAGCGGCGGTGCTTCTTTCCAAGAAAGAGGGAAATATCCTGCTGACGACGGGCAGCAAGGACTTGAAAATATACCGTAAGATCAAGGGCTTCCGCGAACGCGTCTACGCCCGCGTGCTGCCGCTGGACGCGTCGCTCGCGCTCTGTCGCGAGGCGGGCGTGCAGCCGTCGCACATTTTAGCGATGCAGGGGCCGTTTTCCGAGGAGATGGACACGGCCATGCTGCGCGCCGTGTCGGCTAAGTGGCTCGTGACGAAGGACGGCGGCGAGGCGGGCGGCTTTGCCGCCAAGGTCGCCGCGGCGCGAAAGGCCGGGGCAAATGTGCTCGTGATCGGACGGCCAAAGCAGCGGGAGGGGAAGTCCTTTTCGCAGGTGTTGGACAGCTTGGAGTGCCGCTTTGGTTTCCGATTCGCGCAGAGTGTGAAGATCGTCGGTATCGGGCCGGGCAGCAGGGATGCGATGACGCAGGAGGCGCGCCGCGCGATCGAAGAGGCGGACTGCCTCATCGGCGCGAGACGCATGCTGGATGCCGCCGCGCGCGGCGGGCAGAAGACTTATGCCGCCATCGCACCACAGGAGATCGCGGACTTCATTCACGCGCACTGCGAATACCGGCAAAGCGCGGTCGTGATGTCGGGCGACACGGGCTTTTTCAGCGGCACGAGGAAGCTGCTGCCGCTGCTTTCTGACTGCGAGGTCAGCGTGCTGCCGGGCCTGAGCTCGCTTTCCTACCTCTGTGCAAAGCTGCAAACGTCCTATGAGGACGTTCATGTCGTCAGCCTGCATGGCCGCGCGCACGACATCACGGCAGACGTGCGCGCGCACGCGCGCGTTTTCGCGCTCGTCGGCGGCGAGAATGGCGTGAACGGCCTGTGCCGAACGCTGGCGGAAAACGGCCTCGGCACCGTGACGGTGAGCGTCGGCGAACAGCTGAGCTACGAGGATGAGACCATTACCACCGGCATGGCGGAGGAGCTGCAAAGTAAGGCCTTTGCGCCCTTGAGCGCCGTGCTGATCGAAAACGACCATCCCGATGCCATCGTGACGCACGGACTGCCGGACGAGGCGTTTTTGCGAGGCGCGGGCGAGGGCGGCGTTGTGCCGATGACCAAGAGCGAGGTGCGCGCCGTCGCGCTCTCGAAGCTCCGCCTGACCGAGCGCGCCGTCTGCTATGATATCGGCGCGGGAACGGGTTCGGTCGCCATCGAGATGGCGCTTCAGGCGAAGCACGGTCATGTCTACGCCGTTGAGCGCAGAGACGACGCGGTCGAGCTGTTGAAAAAGAATCAAGCGGCGTTCCATGTGGAGAACCTGACGGTCGTTTCCGGCACTGCGCCGGAGGCGTGCCGCGATCTGCCTGCACCGACGCACGTCTTTATTGGCGGCAGCGCGGGCAACCTGCGTGATATTCTGTCGATGCTGCTTGCCAAAAATCCGCACGTCCGCATCGTGGCGACGGCCGTCTCGCTTGAGAGCATCGCCGAGCTGACGGCGTGCATGAAGGATTTTGCCTTTACCGAGGCGGAGGCCGTCTCCGTCCAGATCGCCCGCGGCAAAAAGGCGGGATCGTACCACCTGATGGCGGGGCAGAACCCCGTGTATGTGTTTACGATGCAGTCGGAGGAGAAGCTATGATTGGGCCAATTTTGCCGCTTCTCATCGGCTTTGGCATCGACTGCGTTCTGGGCGATCCGCACAGCCTGCCGCATCCGGTCGTGCTGATCGGGAAGACGATCAGCGCGCTGGAGTGCGTCCTGCGGAGGATTTTCCCCAAAACGCCGCGCGGTGAGCGCGCGGCGGGCGCAGTGCTGTGGTTGATCGTCGCATTTCTTGCGACGGCGGTGCCCGCGCTGCTTCTGTGTTTGTGCGGCAGGGTGAGTCCGTGGCTGCGCCTCGCGGTCGAGAGCGTCATGTGCTGGCAGATCTTGGCGGCAAAGTCGCTGCGGGATGAGAGCATGAAGGTGTATCACGAACTCGAGCACGGCAGCATCGAATCCGCGCGCCGCGCCGTTTCGATGATCGTGGGACGCGACACGGCGGCGCTCGACGATGCGGGTGTGACGCGCGCCGCGGTCGAGACCGTGGCGGAGAACACGTCAGACGGCGTGGTCGCACCGCTGCTGTACCTTGCCATCGGCGGCGCGCCGCTGGGCTTTTTCTACAAGGCTGTGAATACGATGGACTCGATGCTCGGCTACGTCGAGCCGCCGTATAAGGACATCGGCCTTGTGCCTGCGAAGGCGGATGATATTGCGAACTATCTGCCTGCGCGCATCTCTGCATTGCTGATGCTCGCGGCGGGCGGACTTCTGCGCATGGACGTGAAAAACGGCTGGAAGATATTCCGCCGCGACCGCTACAAGCACGCGAGCCCGAACTCCGCGCAGACGGAGTCGGTCTGCGCGGGCCTTTTGGATGTGCGCCTCGCGGGCGACGCGTGGTATCACGGCGTGCTGCACAAAAAGGAGTACATCGGCGACGCACTGCGGCAGATCGAGCATGAGGATATCCCGCGCGCCTGCCGGCTGATGTACGGCACGACGCTTCTGGCGCTGCTGCTTGGCTGCGCGGTCCGGCTGCTGATTTTTTCGCTGTGAGGGAAGAGAATGCTTTATCAAACGGAAAACCGCCACGGCGGAGATATCTACGGCGGCATTGCGCTCGACTTTTCGGCGAATGTGAGCCCGCTCGGCACGCCGAGAAGCGTGACCGACGCGATCGAACGCGCGCTGCCCGAGCTCTACCGCTACCCAGACCCCTACTGCCGGACACTCGTACAGACGATCTCGGAATATGAGGGGGTGCCGAAGAACTTTGTCCTCTGCGGCAATGGCGCGTCCGAGCTGATCTATGCCTATTGCGGGGCCGTGCGGCCCAAGCGCGCGATGGAGCTCGCACCGACGTTTTCGGAGTATTCGCTTGCCTTGCGGCGGACAGGCTGCGAGGTCGTGCGCTTTGCCCTTGACCAAAATGAGAATTTTGACTTGCGGAAGGACTTTTTTCCGTTTCTTGCGCGCGAAAAGATCGACGCGCTGTTCCTCTGCAACCCGAACAACCCGACGGGACGGCTCATTGCGGACGATTTGCTGGAAGAAATTCTGCGCATCTGCCGCGAGAAAAATATCGCGCTTTTTGTCGACGAGTGCTTTTTGAGCCTGTCGGACGGCGGCGTTGATCTGACGCCGTCCCTATCTGACTTCCCGCAGCTTTTTATCCTCAAGGCCTTTACGAAGAGCTTTGGCATGGCGGGGCTGCGGCTGGGATATGGCCTGAGCGCGGACGAGGCATTGCTGCGGAAGATGTCGGCGGCGGTGCCGCCGTGGAATGTCTCGACGCTTGCACAGGCGGCGGGCGTCGCCGCGCTGGGCGATGCGGAGTTTCTGGAGAAAAACCGAACCATCATCCGCGCGGAGCGCCCGTGGCTCGAGGAAAAACTGAGGAAATTCGGCTTTTGGGTGTGCCCATCGCAGGTGAATTACATCTTATTCCGTGGCGATGTGGGCTTGACGGAACAGCTGCGAGCGCGCGGCGTCGCGATCCGCGACTGCGCAAATTTCGAGGGCCTGACATCCGGCTGGTATCGCGTCGCGGTCCGGCAGTACGAGGAAAACGAACAGCTTATCGCGGCAATCAGAAGCGTGGGAAAGGAGTGAGCGCATGGCAAAAACTATCATGATCCAGGGGACGATGTCCAACGCGGGCAAGAGTCTGCTGGCCGCGGGGCTCTGCCGCGTTTTGAAGCAGGACGGCTATCGCGTTGCCCCGTTCAAGAGCCAGAATATGGCGCTCAACTCGTTCATCACGAAAGATGGCGGCGAGATGGGGCGCGCGCAGGTGGTGCAGGCTGAGGCCGCGGGCATCGAGCCGGATGTGCGCATGAATCCGATTTTACTGAAGCCGACGACGGACGTCGGCAGTCAGGTCATCGTGAACGGACGCGTACAGGGCAATATGCCCGCGATGGAATACTATCGCAGAAAGCGCGACTTTATCCCCGCGGTGATGGAGGCCTATGAGAGCTTGGCACGCGAGTACGACATCATCGTCATCGAGGGCGCGGGCAGCCCCGCGGAAATCAATTTGCAGGAAAACGACATCGTCAACATGGGTCTTGCCCGCATGGTGGATGCGCCGGTGCTGCTGGTGGGCGACATCGACCGCGGCGGCGTGTTCGCCCAGCTCTACGGCACGGTCGCGCTGCAAAGTGAAGAGGACAGAAGGCGCATCAAGGGCGTTGTTGTCAACAAATTCCGCGGTGACCGCGCCATTCTGGAACCGGGGCTCAAAACGCTTGAGGAGCTTTGCGGCGTACCCGTGGCGGGCGTTGTGCCATACCTCCATGTCGACATCGACGACGAGGATAGCTTGAGCGAACGCTTCGGGCGGGATAAGGAGCCGCGGCTCATCGACATTGCGGTCATCCGCCTGCCGCGCATTTCGAACTTTACGGATTTTTCGCCGTTTGAGCGCTACGAGAATGTCTCGCTCCGCTATGTGGAGCGGGCGCGGGACCTGCGCGCGCCGGATATGATCGTGATTCCCGGTACGAAGAGTACGATCGCCGACCTCCAATGGCTCCGCCAGAGCGGGCTGGAGGCGTCGATCCAAAAGGCTGCGAGCGGCGGCACGCTGGTTTTCGGCGTCTGCGGCGGCTATCAGATGCTCGGACGGCACATTTCCGACCCCGAACAGGTCGAGGCCGCGGGCGTGACGGAGATCGACGGCATGGGCCTTCTGCCGCTCGAAACAGTATTTCAGGGCGAAAAGGTGCAGACGCAGACAAACGGCGTCTTCTCCGGCGTCGCGGGACTGCTCTCTGAGCTGAACGGCAAGCGCTACGCGGGCTACGAGATCCACATGGGCCGCAGCGAAGAAGCGCGCGGCGCGCTCTTCAGCGTGGGCAATGTCTACGGCAGCTATGTCCACGGTATTTTCGATGAACAAGAGGTCGCCGACACGATCTTAAAAGCGCTGTGCACGAAAAAGGGCGTTTCCTTTGAATCGCTCGGCACCTTTGACGCGAGGGCCTACAAGGAGCGGCAGTATGATCTGCTGGCAGACGCGGTGCGCGCGGGGCTCGATATGCCGCTCATCTACCGCATTTTGAATCGGGAGGTGTGAGCATGCAGGGGCTTATTCATCTGTACTTCGGCGACGGCAAAGGCAAGACGACCGCGGCGGTCGGACTGAGCGTCCGCGCGGCGGGCGCTGGAAAGCGCGTGCTGTTTGCGCAGTTTTTGAAGGACGGCAGCTCGTCGGAACTGAACGTCCTGCGCGCGCTGCAAAATGTTGAGGTCGCGTGCTGCACGCAGAACTTCGGCTTTTTCAAGGCGATGGACGGGCAGACGAAAGCGGCGGCGCAAAAGGCCTATTCCGCGCTGCTGGAAGACGTGATGCGAAAGAGCGCGGACGGCGTCGATCTGTTCGTGCTCGACGAGGCGGTCGCCGCCTGCAACCACGGCTTGATCGAAGAGGCAACGCTGATCGACTTTCTGCGCGGCAGACCAAAAGCGCTTGAAGTCGTGCTGACGGGGCGAGATCCGTCGCAGCATTTGCTGGACGCCGCCGACTATGTGACGGAGATGCGAAAGCGCAAGCACCCGTTTGACCGAGGAATCGCGGCGCGGCGCGGCGTCGAATTTTAAGAAGGGAAGAGCCATGCAGAAGGAATTGGACGCGCTCGTGCGCGCAGTCGCGCCGCTTGATTGTGGCGCGATGACGGCGGCGGAAGCGTATCAGGCGCGGCTTGCCAAGCCCCCCGGCAGCCTCGGGCGGCTCGAAGAGATCTCCATCCAGCTTGCGGGGATCACAGGGCGGGTGCACAATGCGCTCAATAAAAAGCAGCTGCTCGTCTTCGCTGCGGACAACGGCGTGGTGGCCGAGGGCGTTTCCAGCGCGCCGCAGTCCGTGACGAAGCAGCAGACCATCAACCTGATGCGGGGCAAGACGGGAGCTGCGGTGCTGGCAAAGCACTTTGGCTGCGGCTTGACCGTGTGCGATGTCGGCGTGAATGCCGATATTTACGAGAGCACCGTTTTGAACCGCAAGATCGCCTACGGCACGCAAAATATCTGCACCGGCCCCGCGATGACGCGGGAGCAAACCTTACAGGCCATCCTGACCGGCGCAGAGATCGCGAGGACAGTCGACGCGGACGTGATCGGTGTCGGCGAAATGGGCATCGGCAACACGACGACCTCTTCGGCGGTGCTGGCCGTGCTGCTGGGAGCGGACGTCGAGGCCGTGACGGGCCGCGGCGGCGGTATCACGGAGGAGAGCTTTCGCAAAAAGAAAGCGGTCATCCGCACCGCCATTGAGGTAAATCGGCCGGACAGGGACGACGTTGTCGGCGTCCTTTCCAAGGTCGGCGGCTTTGACCTCGCGGCGATGTGCGGCGCATTTTTGGGCGCGGCGGCGGCACGCCGGCCGGCGGTCATCGACGGCCTCATTTCCGCCGCGGCGGCGCTGTGCGCCGTCAGGCTGTGCCCGAATGTGCACGGCTACCTGGTGCCGAGCCACGCCTCGTTTGAGATCGGCTACCGCCTCGCGATGGAGGCGATGGACCTGCGCCCGCTGTTTGACCTCGGCATGCGATTGGGCGAGGGGAGCGGCTGTCCGCTCGCCTTTCAGGTGCTCGACGCTGCGTGCGCTGTCATCAACGACATGGCGACCTTTGACGAGGCGGGCATCAACGACGACTATCTGGACGAAATTCGCCGGGGCGACCAGTTCACGCCCTGAGAGAAGGGAACGCGCATGGGAACGCTGATCATGATCTCCGGTGCAAACGGCAGCGGCAAGAGCCGTTATGCCGAGCGCATCGTCGCGCGCACGACAGGCGAGCGCTATTACATCGCCACGATGCGCCCCTGCTCGGAGGAAAATTTGCAGCGCATCGAAAAGCACCGCGAGCAGCGAAAGGACCTGCAATTTACGACGCTCGAATGCCCATATCAGGTCGGCGCGGCGGCGGTCGAAAGGGACGGCGTCGTGCTGCTTGAGGATGTGTCGAATCTGCTGGCAAACGCGATGTTCGAGCGCGGCGGGGATGAAGCAAGCGTGTACGCGGACATCGAAGCGCTGTGCTCGCGCTGCCGTCTGCTCGTCGCCGTGACGATCACAGGCCTGCGCGCCGACGGCTACGACGGCGAGACGGCGGCTTACATCCGCGCGCTGAACGGCCTGAATCAAAGACTGTACGACCGCGCCGCGGCGGCGGTCGCAATGAAAGACGGCGCGCCGTTTGCCGAAAAGGGAGACCTCGATGAGATTATTTGAATCGCTTTTGATCGCGCTGTCGACGTACAGCGCGGTGCCCGTTCCGCAGCTTGATTGGAACGAAAAAAATATGCGCTACGCGATCTGCTTTTTCCCCGCGGTGGGTGTTCTCTGCGGCGCGGCGCTCTGGCTGTGGGCTGTACTTGCGCAGGCGACGGGCATGAGCGGCGTGCTGTTCGCGGCAATCGCGGCGTGCCTGCCGATTTTAGTGACAGGCGGCATCCACATGGACGGTTATCTCGACACGGTGGACGCACTCTCGTCGCACCAGACGTGCGAGAAAAAGCTCGCGATCATGAAAGATGCCAACTGCGGCGCATTCGCGGTCATTTACGGCGGCGTGTACCTGCTCGCCTACGCGGGCTTTGCCTACGAGGTGTTCGCCGCGGGGCATATTTTGCTGATTTGCCCGCTGTTCGTGCTCTCTCGCGCGCTGTCGGGCCTGTGCGCGGTGAATCTGCCGAATGCGCGAAAGTCCGGCATGCTCTGCGCCTTCACAAGCGGCGTCCAGCGCCGCACGGCGACAGTCGCGCTCACGCTCGCCGGCCTTACCGCAGTTGCGACGATGGTTTGGATGTCTCCCGCAGTCGGCGGAATGGCGGCGGCGTTTGCGGTGCTTTCCGCGCTCAAGTATCGCAGATTTGCGCTGGCGCAGTTTGGCGGCGTGACAGGGGATACGTCGGGCTTCTTTTTGCAGCTCTGCGAGCTCTGCGGCCTGATCGGCATTTGGATCGGAGGGCTGCTGTGATCGAGCTTCTTTTTATCCGCCACGGCGCGACAGAGGGGAATCTCCGCCGCCGCTACATCGGCCGCACGGACGAGCCGCTGTGCGAGGCGGGCATCGCACAGGTCAAAGCGCTGCAAAAGCGGGGACTTTCAGTCGATCGGCTTTTTGTCAGCCCCATGCTGCGCACGCGGCAGACGGCGGACATTCTTTTTCCGAAGATGCACTATACCGTCGTGGACGGCTTGATTGAGACGGATTTTGGCCGCTTTGAGGGGAAGTCCGCCGACAAGCTTTCGGGCGACCCCGCCTATCAGGCGTGGGTCGATGCGATGTGCCTGACGCCCATCCCCGAGGGTGAGAGCGTAACGGACTTCAAAACGCGTTGCTGCGAGGCGTTTGCGGAGACGATCAAAAATGTGCCGGACGGCTCTCGCGTGGGATTCGTCGTCCACGGCGGCGTCATCATGGCGATCATGGAGGCCTATGCGCGTCCGAAGAAGGACTTTTATGCCTACCACATCGGAAACGGCGAATGCCTGCAAGGCGTGTATGACGGAGAAACGATTCAGATCAAATAGTGAACACCGCCCGCATTCCGGATATCTTTCCGGAACGCGGACGGTATCTTTATATGGTATCGGTGTGGTTACACCGTCGGCGCGGCGTAGGCCACGTCGTACTCGCTCCACTGGATGCGGATGGAGCAGCGTGCGCCGCCCGCGGAAAGGAACGAATTGATCTCACACATCGACCAGAGCTTCGTGACGGGATCCTGCTGGCGGATGCGCATGTTGTGCGTCTCCTGCGAGTTTGTGTACACGGTGCCGTCGATCGCAATGCTTGCGGAAATGCTGCTGCCGTTGAGCGTCTGTGTCTCGATCGTGCTGCCGTCGTAGATGGTCGTTCTGCGCAGGTCGACCAAAACGGGCGCGGCGGTGTTCTTCGGCGCGATGCTGATGCGCAGCGCGCTGGCCGACGCGCGCTGATAGGTCAAAATCAGGTCCTTGAGCGGAATATTCAGCGTGCTGTCTGCCGCGGAGAGGTCGACATGGTACTCGGTGAACGGCGCGAATAGATTAGGCGTCGTCAACTCCTGCTCGCTGGTTTGGAAGTGCAGCTTGTAGCTCAGTGGGGTGTCCTACGCGACGGTGATGACCGGCGTTTCGCCGGTGTCGCCTTTCTCGCCTTGGATGCCCTGTTCTCCTCGAGGTCCCTCGGGACCCGTAGAGCCATTGATATATGCACAACCAGAAAATGCCGCAACCATGCGGCTTTTAGCAATTCTAAAATAATTTAACATCCTCTATGATTACACCTAAAACGCCGTAGCAAGGTTGGACAAGCCTTGATATGGCGTTTTTAGTAGAGAAATGCGCGGCTATAGTTGTTAGAAGTGGATACAAATTGATACCTGTGCTGGCTAAAATGCAGTGACATAGAAATTGACTCCGTCATGGTGAAGCAATACAAAAGTAGCGGAGCACTTTAGTTAGAAAACCTTATACACATGGCTATTTCGCTTATTTTACCCTATTACTACGGACGCTCTGAAAATCGAAGTACTTTTAATATTCAAATGAGATAGTCTCATTAGCAGTGGTAAGAAGTTTTAGTAGAGGTATCGAAATATCATCGATAGAATATATTCATTGTTAAGCGGCTAAGCAAGAGAATACATATTGCTTACATATGTTGACTGACAAGGAAAATAACGGCATCATGGTAACTGCGACTGGAAACGTAGAAAAGTAAAGACGGACCATCATTGATGATGTAAGTAAAAATAGCTTTATTAGGCACTTTATCTCCTTAGCTGGAGTTCATTTACACTGAATTCGATTTTTAGCGATTTCTATTTACGTGAAATGCCATGACAAAGATTGTATCGCTTTGTTATGGTATTTTGCGTATATAGAGAAAACCATACACTCGGAGGTGATAGTGTGGAATTGCTTTTGACGCAGGAGATCAATGTGACAAGTAAAGGGTGCTCAGTTATACACAGAGGCGGTGATAAAAGGCGTGGGAATATTGCTTAATTTACCCTATTACTACGGTCGCGCTGGTGAACAATACGCGTTCTTTCGGATCCCCAAGCTGCTGTTGACTGATGAGCGCTTTGCGGAGGTTTCGACCGACGCAAAGCTACTGTATGGATTACTGCTTGACCGTATGGAGTTGTCTTATCGAAACGGCTGGATCGACGAGCAGAACCGTGTCTTTATTATCTTTACAGCAGAGGAAGTCATGTCTACCCTGCACTGCCGTTCTGAGAAAGCGGCACGGCTCTTTGCTGAACTGGACAGTTCCAAGGGCATCGGCCTGATCGAACGTAAACGGCAAGGGCTGGGACGGCCTACGCTGATTTATGTGAAAGACTTCTCTGGTGCATGATTTATTCTGCTTGAAATTAAATGTGCCTTTTCTGCGGAAATGTTATGCAATTTCCAGAGATTCGAAAATCGAATTTCAAGACATTTGGTTTTCGAACTTCCGGACATTCGATAATCGAAATGTAATAAGACTGAGATATAGCAAGACTGAGAATAGAAAGAATACTACCCGAAAAAGAAATAGCTGTGAGAAGAAACAGCTTTGTTAGAACAGGGGCCGCAAGGCTCCTTTTTTGTTGGAGGAGGTATCCTGTTGAAAACGATAGCACTCGCAAATCAGAAGGGCGGCGTCGGTAAAACCACCACAGCCGCCAGCCTCGGCATTGGTCTTTCTCGGCAAGGTAAAAAAGTCCTGCTGATCGACGCCGATGCACAAGGCAATCTCACGCAGATGTTGGGCTGGTCGCAGCCTGACGAATTATCCCCCACGCTCTCTACGCTGATGGAGAAGGTCATCGCGGAGAAGCCTATCGCCCCCGGCGAGGGCATTCTGCACCACCCTTCCGGCGTCCACCTTGTCCCCGCCAATATCGAGCTGTCGGCATTAGAGGTCACGCTGGTCAATACCATGAGCCGCGAGACGGTGCTGCGGCAATACCTGTCCACGGTGGCAGACCGCTATGACTACGCACTCATCGACTGTATGCCGTCGCTGGGTATGCTGACGATCAACGCTCTGACCGCGGCGGACAGCGTGATTATCCCTGTGCAGGCGCAGTATCTTCCAGCAAAGGGATTGGAACAGCTTTTGCGAACCATTACCCGCGTGAAACGGCAGCTTAACCCGAAGTTAGAGGTTGACGGCATTCTGCTGACAATGGTGGATAGCCGTACCACGCTGGCACGGGAGATCAACGCGCTTATTCGCAAGAGCTATGGCGGTCATGTGTTCACGAGCGAGATTCCGCGTTCTATCAAGGCGGCGGAGATCAGCGTGGAAAACAAAAGCATTTACGACCACGACCGCAGCGGCAAGGCGGCGCTGGCGTATGAAAATTTGACAAGGGAGGTGTTGAGCCTTGGCAAGCAAATTAAGCGGCATCGAACTGACCCGGTAC
>ERZ826016.3053-NODE-3053-length-12056-cov-3.678943_pt1 | contig 12056 bp, 10 predicted proteins | sample MGYA00519872_ERZ826016 | MGnify/ENA primary metagenome ERZ826016 (study PRJEB31778, sample SAMEA3449218) | human gut metagenome | biome: human gut; feature: human-associated habitat; material: faeces | place: United Kingdom | collected 2010/2012 ... | reverse complement strand
ATCTGCTTCATCCTCTTTTTCGGTGCAACTGCCATCACCGAGGGCATCGGGCGGTTCAGTGAGTGGTTGGCCGAACTGTAAGGAGCATTTTCAACCTTTTGCCGCCTTCGGGCGGCTTTTTCTTTTATGGGGGTGATTTAGGATGGCCGCAACACGGCTGATCGCGCTGCACAAAAACAAAGGCAAGTCGGTTGCGGCCTGTCTGAAAAGCCGTACAGACTATGTACAGAATCCCGACAAGACTGAGCATGGCGAACTGATTAGCAGCTACGAATGCAGTCCTTTGACGGTGGATGAAGAATTTATGCTGTCCAAACGGCAGTATGAACTTGTCACTGGGCGCAGACAAAAAAGTGACGTGATTGCCTATCAGATCCGGCAGTCGTTCAAACCCGGCGAGATCACCGCCGAAGAAGCCAACAAGGTGGGTTATGAGCTGGCAATGCGTTTCACCAAAGGCAAGTATGCGTTTATCGTTGCAACCCACACGGACCGGGAACACATTCATAATCACATTATCTACAACTCCACTGCGTTGGACAGCACCCGGAAATTCCGGGATTTTTTATTGTCCGGGCTGGCTGTGCAACGGTTGAGCGATCTGATCTGCTTAGAGCATCAGCTTTCCGTCATTGAGATAAAACCCTATCGGGAGCGGCAGAAGCGCACACTCTACCCGCCCAAAGAAAGCAATCGTGACCGCCTATGCAGCGTGATCGACACCATTCTGACTGAAAAGCCCAATGACTACGAAGATTTTTTGCAAAAACTGGAGCAGCAGGGCTATGAAGTCAAGCGCGGGAAATATACCTCCGTCAAAGGCGCACGGCAGAAGCGTTTTATTCGATTCCGCACTTTGGGCGCAGGATACAGCGAAGAAGAATTGAAAGCTGTGATTGCCGGAGAATCTGAGTACCATCCACGTCAGAAGCAACAGCCGAAAGAGAAACCGTTTAACCTTCTAGTAGATGTGCAGGCAAAGCTAGCCGAGGGTAAGAGCATCGGCTATGCACGGTGGGCGAAAAAGTACAATCTGAAAGAAATGTCCAAGACACTGATTTTCTTACAGGAGAAGAAAATCGGCAGCGTCGAGGAAATGCAGGAGCGCGTGGACGCTGCCACCGCCCGCTATCACGAGCTGGGCGATTCCATCAAGGCGAAGGAAGCACGCATGGCTGAGATTTCCGTTTTGCGGACGCACATCGTCAACTATGCGAAAACGCGCCCGGTATATGATGCCTACCGCAAGGCCGGATACAGCAAGCGATTTCTGGAAAACCATCGCGCAGAGATCACACTGCACAAGGCAGCAAAGGCGGCTTTCGATGATGCCAAGCTGAAAAAGCTCCCCAAGGTCAAGGAACTGGATGCAGAATATTCCAAGCTGCTGACAGAAAAGAAAGCAGCTTACCCGGACTACCGCAAAGCGAAAGACGAGATGCAGGAACTTCTTCGTGCGCAGCGCAACGTAGAACTGTTCTTTGCCGAAGAAAAGAACACCACCGAGAAAACACAGTCCAGATAAATGATGACAGCCTAGGGTTCTTCCTTATGGGAGAGTCCTAGGCTGTCTTTTTTGTTATAGAAGTGTTTGGAACAAACGCGCAGCCTGCATCGGCACGATGCAGATCGAAAGGGGTTTGGGCACAGCCCAACAAGCATTTTGAATTTGGATTTGAAAAATCCGATTCAAAAATTGCAAGTTGGTACCAACTTGCCCTGCTTGCAGAGTAGCTGCTCCTGTCAACTCCTGCGTCTGAAATTTTCAAGTCACTTCAATTTCGCAAGAATCTCGTCTGCGCTCATGCCACTAGCCAGCAATTTTTTCAGGATATCTTCTGCTTCAGCTTTTTTAGCGAATTCCGCAGCTTTGGTTTCAGCCTTAATCTTTTTGGCTTCAATCTTGACAATTTCCTTGTCGATGGACTTCAACTCTACCTTCTTGGCTTTCAGATCAGCTTTCAGTGCATCGATATTAGTGGTAATGGATGCGATTTCAGCAGTGACGGCTTCCTTTGCAGACTGCTTCTCAGCAATCTGTGCAGAGAAATCGGTAGTCGTTGTTGCGGTTTTAGCTTTGTTTTTGCTTCCCTTAGGTCTGGACATAGAATAGCCTCCGATATTTTGATAGCTTCAGTATAACACTAGCCTCCTAAATGTACAATCTTTTTATTTATCTGCTCTCAAGTACAAGGAATAATTCAAAAAGTGCCGGCTGCTCATCATCCGTATTATAGACACAAGTGTTTTAAAGAGCCAACAAATAATCATGCGACCTACTTTGCAGCAAAGCGATTATAATATTTTCAATCGCATTCTCTTCAATCGATTCAAACTTATCACATGTTCTCTATTTCCGAAGAAGATACCTCATTAGTTAATCTTGAAATATTTTTATTTACTAAAATATACACTTTGTCATTGTCTCGATAGGCTGTTGCAAAAATCTTTTTTTCTATATCATATAATTCTTTTTGAGCTTTTCTTATTTCGTTATCGAAAAGTTCCTTTTTCTTTCCCATAATATCTCCTAAGTAATTAATAGAAAAAAGTCCACTCCTATCTAGAATCTCTTTAACTTCTCCATAACGAGGTTCGTCTTGGTATAAATGCACATAAGAAAAATTGATGAAGTCGATAGTATATATTTTTATGGTATCATATGCTTTTTTTCTGAAACTTTCAAAATTCATTTCTCTGTGTAGTAAAAAAGAAACATTGCTATGCATATCCCCCAGTGTATCTTTAAACGAAAATCCATCATACTCCCTTAAGTTCAATATAGTTTTAATTGAAACTGCTTTTAAGCTTGTACATTGAAGTACCATTCTGCCGATAAGATAAGAAATCAATATGCTAATTTCAATGCTTGAATATGCCTCGACATGGTTTACAACTATTGTCGTATTGAAATCTTGTATATTGCTGATAAAGTCATCAACATTACATACCATGCATTCCATTCTTTCCTGTAAATAATCAGATTTTAGTATTTTCAAAAAAGAATTATTCTTTTTCAGAAAAGTACAATAATCAAAGTATGTATACTTGGTGTTATCATTTTTATTATTGAGCAGACCGGATATTTTCTTTTTTATAATTGAAACACTAGATGCATCAGCTATACAATGATCTAAAACGGATACGATATGATAGTTTTCAACATCCTCTAAAAGAACAAACAAAGCCAAAAAGCCATTTTGATATCGTAAATTTGTAATTAATTTTTCAAATCCTTCTAAAAAATAATCCTCAACTACATCAAATTTACAATTCCAACTTTGCAAATTCAGATATGGAATTTCAAGCTTATCAGAAACCGCATATTCTGTAAAAAATAATTTTTCATTGCGTTTTAAAATTTTAGAACGTAAAATAGGATTTTGAATGAGCAGTTTTACGATTTTTGAATTCAAATCTTCTCTTTTGTATTGCTTTGAAACAGAATAAGAGAAAGCTATGCATCGATTGATTTTATTGTTGTAGATTATATACTGGTTATGGCAACAGGGATATTCTCTTTCCGGAGAAGAGTTGGTATTAATTAGAAAATCGAAGACCTTCTGGTTGCACCGCTGTACTTCATTCAGCACAAACTGAATCTCCATCGAATTGTTCTGTTTGTGCGTCGCTAAATTTTCATTTGATTTGAGCACATATTCGGATAGTTTATAAGGAGTTCTAGCAGTATAAATCATATCAATATTGCATTCTATATCGAATTCCCGCTCAATTCCAACAAGTAGGTTCACCACGGATAAAGAATCTCCACCTGATTCAAAAAAATCGGAATTATAGCCTATATTGATTTCGTTGTTTCCTAAGGCCTCTTTCATAATCGAGATGATTTTGTCTTGAACGGCCTTATTTTCATTTTGTTCGTTTTTATTTGCTTCAATATTCTGCTTTTCTTTATATCGCCTCCAAATAATGTTGCGATCAATTTTGTTGTTTATGGTTCTTGCCAATTCATCAACAAATTCAAAATAATTTGGAATCAGATATTTAGGAATATTCTCATTCATGTACTTGAGCAACTCAACTTTTGTTACTCCTTTTTTTACCACGAAATTTCCAACCAACAGGTTTTCATTGTACACAACAGCAACGTCCATTACTCCTTCAATATCTCGTAATGTGTTTTCAATTTCGTTCAATTCTAATCGTATTCCATGTATTTGAACTTGGTCATCATTTCGCCCATAAAAATACAACATGCCATTGTGCATTGCTACTATATCTCCTGTACAATAGCAATTTGTGCTTTTTTCTTTATAAAATCTTTTCTTGCATTCTTCGGCATTATTTACATATCCATCTGTAATTCCGTTTCCCTTTAATACCAGTTCGCCTTTACCATCTTTGTCCTTATTTATAATTTCATACTTGCAGCCCTCAATGCAAGTTCCAATCGGAATTTCCTGTAATTCTGGATTTTTTTCAAATCGATAATATGTTGCATAAACGGTAGCTTCTGTAGGCCCATATAGATTGAATAATCCGAAATCCCACTGTCTCTCTCTCCATATCTCGTAAATTTTTCTCTTAAATGATTCACCTGCAATCATTACATATTTTAATTCTGAGGCTATTGATTCTAGCTCCTGATTACTATAATTGTTTAGCATATTTAAGAATACAGATGGAGAGGTTGCATAATGAGACACGTGATACATACGTACATACTGTGGGAAATTTTTCAAATTTTCTACTAGTGTAAGATCTATTGCAAGTATTTTTCCTCCATTTATCCATCCATATATTTCACTTGTTGAAACATCAAAATTATATGGTGTAGAAAACATATATACCGATGTATCAGAAACTGGACATATTTTTTGCAAACCCGACAAAATGTATACTAGATTTCCATAGTTTACAGAACAGCCTTTTGGTTTTCCCGTGCTTCCAGATGTAAAAAGAACATAAACTTCCGATGTGTTATCATATGTTCTATACTCTATTTTTGAACTGCTGGTATAAGACATGCACTGCTCAACGTCCAAAGAGTCGGTGGGTGTGTATTTCCAAGGTTCATCTGTAATAATCAATTCTACGTTTGCTTCTTCAACTATGATTTTCTTATTATTGGGCATTAGCTTCTTTGATATGGGAACATAGCTACAACCAGCCTTTAATACAGCTATAATCGAAATGATTACTAAAGGTGAATGATTCAAGTATAGTCCTACTCGAATATGTCTTTTTTTGCATTTATTAACTATTTTTTTCGCGATTGCATCCGAGTAAACATCTACATCACTATATGAATAATTTCTATCTAATCCATATATCATGACTTCGGAATTTTTATTTTGAGCCAATTTTCTAAACTCTACTCCAATATTCCCATTAAATTCAATCATAAACTATCCATCCTTTTTTGAAAATTCTTTAGAATTCTTTTCATATTCTATAATCAATTCAAGAAGTACGTGATGTTTTTTTCTTCAAATTTCATGGTCTTTGTGTTTAGAATATGAACACTGCAATTTGAAACCTTGAACGGTTTTTCCCTATTTGTCCATGCCATATTGTTTATAATATAATAGATAATATTTATAACTCCACTATGCGTCACCACTATAATGTTGCTTTCAGAATCTTCATACATTTTGATGAAATCGAAAAACCACTTCTGAATTCTATCAAAAAACTCCCTTGGAGATTCTCCATTAGGATACTTTTCATCCATTTTTAGTGTGTTAAAATACAATCCCGGATACTTTATGGAAGCCACTTCATTTTTCATTCCTGCTAATTCACCATTATTCATTTCTCTTAGTCGCGCATCTACATGAAAAGGAATTTTCAATTTATATGATATTGCTTTTGCAGTTGATACTGTTCTTGGCAAGTCACTTGACACAATTTTAGATATATCAAAAGTCCCTTTCTGAGAATACAAAAATTCAGCCAATCTCATCGCTTGGATTTTTCCTTCTTCTGTCAAATCCATCGTGCTCCAGCCACCTCTATAGTTGCTATCATCTTTTCCGTGTCTTACAAAGATTATTTTCATAATGCTTCCTCCATAGAATTTTCACTTTAGCATTTCGAATTTCATCGCATCAATTACTAGTATCTTAACTGTTAAAATTCACTTTTTACGGTTGTTCACTTATTTAGTTGAGCTTCTCATAACTTGGCATGTTGAAACTTGCGTTCCTTTAATAGTATCTGATACAATTACATCTACATCATGTAAGAAGTCCTCCAAATCTTTTTTTTCATCATTTATAATCACATAGTCTGCTATTTCCTTGCAATTTGATGCCTTATGACTTTCTTTAAATGCATCTTTCATCTTCACGCTTTCTAATACCTCTTTATATGATATCCCCGAAATGCCTTTCTCAAAAGCCTCATAACATTTTTTATTATACTCTCTTCTGGCTCTAATCTCAATTGGGGCCTCAATATAAATATTGGCACACTTATTTCCAAATTCCCTTTTTAGGAAACTACCAAACGGGGCTCTATAAAGACTTTCTATAGATACACATTTTATATTATCTTCTTTTAAATGTACAATTAATCTTAAAATGAACTCCTTAAATACGTCTTCACTTTTATCTTGATATAACTTAATAAAATGCTCGTCCTTTAAACCAGAAGATATATCCATGCCTCTTGCACTCATCATCTCTTTTTCGATTTCAATTATTTTATACCGTTTAATTTCAAATGGACTAGATGCCATTCTGATTCCTGCAGATGATTTGCCACATTCACTCAATCCTGAAAGCGTAAAGATTGCATCGATATACTTTTTTTCCTCTGAAAAATTTTTTCCGTCTAAATAATTCATTATAAGTTTTTCTCCTTGTATTCTATATCAATAAGTTTAATTCGTTAAGTTTTATTCGTTTTCTAAAATGTTTGGTCGGTAAAAATTAGTTCAAATCTCTTTTAGTGTTGCTACATCAATAAATTTTACTATTTTTGGTTACTAACATAGCTAATTACTTTTATTGAGAATTCTTTGACGTTTGAAAAGTTGTATTCATGCGTAACAACATTTGGTTCAATAGTATTCACCCCGGTTAGGTAATTAAACAATTCCATAACAGATCTATACGATTGCGGAATAATGTTATATGTATCTATTAGATAGACCTTCATAACAAGTACCGTTAACTTAAATATCTCTTTCTGGCTTTGCTCTGTAATACCATCATCCAGTAATCTCTTTAGTTTATGTATGGTTTCCGGAATCACCATCTTGTTTTTTTGCTTCAAATTTTCAAATGAAATGGATAAACTAGATGGCACTGCACCATATAGTAGAGAAGTGATTCTCCCAGAATTATAGGCATATATTGAATATAGCGATTTCGCATCGATCAATCTGTTTTCTACTTCATACTCGGAAAAAATGGTATATCCAGTCTTAATATCAAATTGCTTTAAAAATCCACTTAACTGCTGATTTTGTTCAAAACTATAGTATCGCACCAATAGTAATATATCCATATCACTCCAATTTTGTATATATTGATTTCTACTGATGCTTCCCCCTACTAACAATGCTATCAAGTCGTCTCCAAATAAACATCTTACATAATTCAAAATTTTATCGAGTTGCTGGAGTTCTTTCTTCGGCAACTCAAGTTGTTCCAGTTGTATGCATGTTGAATTTCCAGAGAATCTCTTATCTTTCCATTGAATAGAATCTATTATTGCTCTTGTTGTTTCATCTATGGAGCAGCTTGTACTAATTTTATGCGTAAAATAGCCGATATTATATAGCCATTCCAGAAATGTTTTTTGTAATATTTGATATCGTTGATATAGAGCGACTTCATCGGGTGAGTAGTCACTATTATTCCTTTTATAGTTGTATCTCTCGTTTTTGACTAGAAGGATTCGTTCTTGTTCCAATAGCTGAATTCCGTGCTGCTTCTTTTTTTTCTGAAGTAGCTCATATGCATCCTTCTTGGATAGTCCTTTAATAACTAAAGTCGCCCAAACTCTAGCATCAAATGTAGCGATTCCCTTGTCTAATATTGCATCGTTTCTTAAATTTGAAAATCCCGCTTTTATCGAAGAATATATTTCATCGCAGAATTCTTCGCATTTTGAAGTATTGAACCACCATTCATGAAAACAACATGGACTTAGACACTCAATTTCTCTCGATAATTTAATAGTACTATATGCGAACCATGTGTCTCCATACTTTTTTGTTATGTTTTTTATTTGAGTTGTTTTTCCGCAATCGTCTAATCCATTTAATGAAATTATCATAAGTTTTCCTCCACAATTCTAAATGTGTTATGAATGATATTCTACAAGGCATTACCAAATAAATCAGATTGTTTTAATTGAATCAACAACATCTGAAAAATCCATTTGCTTCATTTGATGATAGAAAAAGTGAACAAGATATATGGTATAAATTTTATCTATTGTTTCATATTTTTCAATGTCGAATATCGTAAGGAATCTCATTATAATATAGTATAACAAAGCGGAATTATTATATTCCAGTCCCTGCAAATAGAGTTTGGCGATTGCTTTCCTCTTCTTTTCGGTTTTTGGATAGCTGTTGATTTTCAATATATCTTTTCCCTCAAAAAAATCAAGTGGAATACTGGGAATCATGTCGCATATTTTTTCATGCCCACAATATGATTCTCTATGATATTTTGGACTGTAATATAAATCGATAAATAGCAATGAGATCGAAAACACTGCAACCTCTGCATCTATATAGTTATACCCCGATGTGACAAAATCAAAAAACACAGGCTTTATTCCTATATTCATTGTATTTAAGTCTCCATGTGATAGGACACATCTATATGTTCTCTCGCTCTCAAAATGATTTATACACTCCTTAATAATATCTTTAGTCTTTAATGATTTATTTAACCCGATATCCACTTTTTTCTCTGTCCATGAGTAATTCAAATATTTTTTTAATCTGCTTTCTACTCTGCCCTCGAAAAACTTTTGCATCGGATATGAATTTCTCGTTTTCACATTACGATAGTTTAACTTTATACATTTCAAAAAATCGAAAGGCTCGGAAGAATCTTCCGATATAAGATAGTCGTTTAGCAATCCTCTTCCCGGACTAATACTATCTTCATATTTATATATAATCACACCACAATCATTGAACACCACCGCAAAAACAAGTTCGGGAATTGGAAATTTTGAATACATTTGATAATAGCCCTGCAACTCCATGAAATAAGACTTGATTTCCTGTACTTTATAAAAACATTTCTTATTGCCTATTACGATTATTCCGTTTATAGAATTATTCTGCTTGTTTTTTGTCAAAATGTTTCCATTGACCGTTTGCTGTAAGGTCGTTATTTTGAAATTATCGTTTACTTTAATGTGTGTAAACTTGTCATTCATCCATACATCGTTAAACATCCATCTCATGTTTTAGTTCAACCCCATTAAAACAATGGGATTCCTCCTCACTGTAAAGTAATGATTTTTTCGAGTGTTGGGTGATATTATTTCAAATTTTATTATAAGTTGACTTCTGTATTCATATCTACTCAGTGCGATTTTTGTACTGCGTTTCTTTTTTATAAAATATTCTTAATCCTGCTAATGATAAAAAAACAATCCCCATTCCCACATTTGTAAAACTCGTTATAGAGGGTGTTTTCATAATAGAGGAAAAAACAAATGAGCCTGCTGGCATAAACATAGTGGCAACTGTAAAAATTACGCTAAAAACTCTACCCAAGTAATCTTCGTTAACACAAGTTTGTACACAAGTCATAAAATTGATATTAAACATTGTCAGAAAAATTCCGAACATGAAAAAGGGCAAAAGGCAAATCGCTATATTTTCAGTTGATTTGGATATTGGAATAATTAACAATGGTAATCCAGTCAATCCCAAAAATATTGTTAATGCAAAACTGTTTTGCATAATTTTATGTGGAAGCTTTGCATTTATAGATGCTCCTAAAATTCCTCCCATTGCTTCTACAATCAATACTTTACTATAAAATCCATCGCAATATATTATTTCTGTATAAGGTACTAGAAGATCATATCCGGCGAGGAAAAAATTCACAAAAGCCGAAAGGACAACTAGATGGAAAACTTTTTTTTCACCCAATAAATATTTCACACCCTCCAAACTATACAAAAGAATATTTTTTCGCTTTCTGGTGTTCTCAGCTATACTATTACTATTGTGCTCATGCGTTATTAAAAGAGCCTCTGTTCCAGCAGAAATTGCAAATGTAATTGCATCAATTAATAACGCCCCTCTTGTACCGACCACCTTCACGAGTGCAAAACCAACAACCGGGCCTACCAATTTTATTAAATCGATTCCAGCATTAGAAATTGAGTTGAAAAAGCCAATCCGATTTTTATCTACTATTTCTTTAGTAATCGATTTAAATGTAGGTGAACTAAATGAAAAAACAAGTGCCAATAATGCATTTGCAATGACGAGTGCAATAACCATGCAATCCGAATTCAAGAAAAAACTTGCAAAAAAGCAAATAATGGCACTTAAACAATCAGAAACAATTATAATATTCTTCCGTTTTCCCAAATCTGCAACCACTCCACCTATTAGATTAAAAAGAATATTTATCACCACTTGTGAATTTTGATAAAGCGCAAGAATCCACATGCTATTTGTAAAAGTTGAAACAATTGCAATACTATTCACATAATCAAAAACAATATCTCCTATTTTAGATGTCCACTGCCCCAAAATTAGCAGTCCCTCATTGCGGCTTATTTTTTTCATTTTACTTTTCCTTTCGGTGTTACAAATTCTCGAAATTCTTATCATCCAATCATGGCTACATCTAATATATTGCATGTTTCAAGCGCGATGTCGACAAATTTGTCACCAATCATTGAAAAGAAAGCACCAAGTCGTGTTATCATCTTACTCCGTTCAAGTCAACATGTATTTGAGAAAGTATTTACTAATATATAGGAGCTTCACTCTGCTTCTCCCTTACAGTTCACATCCCTGCTCAATAGACACTTTGCAAAAAAAAACTACTTTTCAACATAAGGCGCAGCATTAGGTGCTGCGCCTCATGTTGAAAAGTAGCTTTTTTCATAAACAAATCATCCGAAAGATTTTATAATATCATGGATGATTTTCATTTGCTTCTCAGAAAAATTTTTTCCTCGCTGACTAGGAACTAGATATTCTTGTTGTATTCTCCTTAAGAGATCACATTGCTCTTTAGTAAGTCCAGAAAGCGGAAGGACATTTACTGTTTCTAAATTCAGTAGTTCATCAGTAGAAATTCCAAACAGAAGTGAAATACTAACTAGGACATCTAATGGGATAGCATGAGCATCACTTTCATAGCCGCTAATTGTAGAAACCGACTTGTTCAATCGTTTTGCAAGTTCCGCCTGCGTCCAATTCCGACTTTCTCTCAACTTTTTTAATTTTTCGCCGAGATAATGTTCCATTTTTGTCCACTCCCATCTTAATTAGAGTGTACTATTTGCTTATTCTATATAATCGTATTATAGGCTTCGAAAAATTCGATTATATAGAAGTTTCATTGACTTCAGAAGGAAGTTGCGCTATTTTGAGTGACAAAAGACGCCTAATTTAACAGTGGGGGATTGATGGAATGAGAGTTTTAATTTGCGATGATGAGCAAAAAATGATTGATTTGGAAGTTTCAATGCTTCAAAAATATTGCCAATCAGCTAATGTTATTGCAACATTTTACGCATTCACAGATTCATTAAGCGCAGAAAATACAGATGAATTCGACATTGCCTTTTTGGATATTGATATGGCGGAACTAAATGGAATTGAATTGGCTCGAAGATTACGATTGAAAAATCCAACGGCTGTTATCATTTTTGTTACAAATTTTATCCAATATGCTCCTCGTATAATGTATTTACGGTTTAGATGTGGTGGGAACCGCATGAAACCCACTTGTTGTTTCATCAGCCAGATGAGATAATAAGGCCAGCAGACAGAGGGCGCAGGTATGCTCCTTGAAGTACGGCTTCCACGGAAAGAATTGCGCCTCTGTCTTTGCGGGTTGACACGAATGAGCTGGATAGCGAAG
>ERZ826016.3050-NODE-3050-length-12068-cov-5.664780_pt1 | contig 12068 bp, 9 predicted proteins | sample MGYA00519872_ERZ826016 | MGnify/ENA primary metagenome ERZ826016 (study PRJEB31778, sample SAMEA3449218) | human gut metagenome | biome: human gut; feature: human-associated habitat; material: faeces | place: United Kingdom | collected 2010/2012 ... | reverse complement strand
TTATGATTGCAGTTCTTTAGTTAATTTAAACTTGTCTAGTTTTAATACATCAAATGTAACTAATATGAATGGTATGTTTTATGATTGCAGTTCTTTAGTTAATTTAAACTTGTCTAGTTTTAATACATCAAATGTAACTAATATGAATGGTATGTTTTATGATTGCAGTTCTTTAGTTAATTTAAACTTGTCTAGTTTTAATACATCAAATGTAACTAATATGAATGGTATGTTTTATGATTGCAGTTCTTTAGTTAATTTAAACTTGTCTAGTTTTAATACATCAAATATAACTAATATGAATAGTATGTTTGCCTTTTGTAAAAATATTAAAACTATATATGTATCTGATTTATGGAATACATCAAATGTTACTAGTTCTTCTTTAATGTTTCATTCTTGTACTTCTTTATCTGGAGCAGTATCCTACGATAATACAAAAACAGATATATCTATGGCTAATTATACTACTGGATATTTAACATATAAAAGTAATAACTAAGAAAGATATGACTAATATCTTTCTTTTAGTATATATTTATGGCTTATATATAATGGGTATGTAGATACATTGTTATTAGACTATAGGCTAATAACAACACTTTAATACCTTAGAATTAAAGCGAATATAATATATTATCTAAATATGTCGAATATCTTTACAAATAAATAAACTATTGCTATAATGTAAGTGTAAAATAAAGGAGAGCCTATGATTACACAAACTATAGATATATCTAATGTAAAAAAGATATTAAAATGTTGTCCACATTACGATGATATAATAAATTCAGAAGTCGACTATGAAGATGAATTATCATTTGATTTAATAGATTGGTATAAAGATTTAATATTCTCTTGTAATGCCGATAACGAAGAAGAAGTAAAAATAATTAGATTAATTGATAGAAGTCTCTATATGTATGTAAATAGTTATAAATATAAAATAGGCTTAAAAAAAATAATAGATATAAAAGATATAGATTTAAATAGTGATAAAAGTATTAAAAATCTAATTAAAAAGATTATTAATTATACCACTAAATATGAAAATAACGAAATATTAAATATTACTAATGGAAGATGGCTATAAAATATTATAGCCATCTTAAATATTTAATAAACAAATTTCATAATAATATGATAAAATAATAAGTAGGTGGTAGTATGTATATAAATGTATTAACTCAAATAGGAGCCAAAGCAGTAGATCAAAATTATATCTATTCAGTACCAAAAGAATTAATAAGTAAAATAAAAGTAGGTATTAGAGTAAAAATAAGTTTTGGTAAAATGATTCTTGAAGGATTTGTTACTAAGATAAATCCAGATATAAATTATGATAAAACCAAAATAAAAGATATACTAGATATAGTAGATGATACTCCAGTATTAAATAAAGAAATGCTTCTTCTAGGTAAAGATATGAGTAATAAACTATTATGTTCATTAGTATCATCCTATCAAGTAATGCTACCTAAAGCCCTAAAAGCTGAAATAAATACCAATATCAAAATAAAATATAACAAATATCTTAAAAGATTAAAAAGTATTGAAGAAATAGATGAATATATTAAAAATTGTAAATATGAAAGTCAAATAAATATATTATGTAAGTTAAAAGAAGGAGATATTCTAATAACTAAAATGACTAGTAGTATTAATACTATTATTAAATATGGTTTTGCTAAAATAGTCATGGAAGAAGAAAAAAGATATAATTATACAGGTTCACATAACTATAAGAAAGTAGAACTAACTGATAAACAAAAAGAAGTAGCTTCTAGAGTAATAAATTCATTCGGTACTTCAAAAACATTTCTTTTATATGGAGTTACCGGTTCTGGTAAAACTGAAGTATATATGAATATTATAGAGAAGACTATTAATAATGGAAAGACCGCTATTATGTTAGTACCAGAGATAAGTCTAACACCTCAAATAGTAGGTAAATTTATCTCTAGATTTGGTAATATAATATCTGTATTACATTCTAAATTATCTGATACTGAAAGATATGATGAATATAGAAAAATAACCGAAGGTAAATCTAAGATAGTAATAGGTACAAGAAGTGCTATCTTTGTACCATTTAATAATATTGGAGTAATAATAATCGATGAAGAACATACTTCTTCATATAAACAAGAAAATCATCCAAGGTATAATGCCAAAAATATAGCTATTTGGCGTAGTAACTATCATAAATGCCCAGTATTACTAGGTAGTGCTACTCCTAGTCTAGAATCAATGGCAAGAGCAGGTAATAAAGTATATGAACTTCTAACACTAACTACTAGAGTAGGATCTAGTACTCTTCCTAAAGTCCAAATAGTAGATATGAAAGAAGAAGTAAAAAAAGGCAATTTCATATTATCAAGTATCCTAAAAGAAAAGATAAAAGAAAAATTATTAAAAAAAGAACAAGTAATATTACTTCTAAATAGAAGAGGATACTCTTCAGTAATAACCTGCAGGGACTGTGGTTATACTTTGAAATGTCCAAACTGTGATATTACATATACTTATCATAAAAGTAGTAATAACCTAAAATGTCATTACTGTGGTAAATCAGTACCATTAAATAATAAATGCCCTAAATGTGGGGGAGAAAATGTCAAAGACTATGGTCTTGGTACTGAGAAACTAGAAGAAGAATTACATAAATTATATGACGCTAAAATAGTTAGAATGGATGTCGATACCACTAGTAAAAAAGGACAACATGAAAAAATAATTGAAGACTTTGGTAGTCATAAATATGATATCTTAATAGGTACTCAAATGATAGCTAAAGGCTTAGATTTTCCACTGGTAACTCTTGTGGGAGTAGTATCAGCAGATTCCTCATTAATGGTACCAGACTTTAGAGCAGGAGAAAATACCTTCCAGTTACTTTCCCAAGTATCTGGTAGAGCGGGCCGTAGTACAAGTCCTGGTGAAGTAATAATTCAAACATATAATAAAGAACATTATAGTATCGAATTATCTTCAAGACACGACTATATAAGTTTCTATAAAGAAGAAATGCAAATGCGTAAAATGCTAAAATATTCACCATACTATTATATGACTTTAATTAGTATTACCTCTAAAGATTATAATATAGGTTTTGAAGAATCCGGTAAAATAGGAAACTATTTAAAAAGTAAATTAAATCCCAGTACCATAATATTGGGACCTACTACTGCAAGTATGTTTAAAATAAATAATATATATCATTATCAAATAATATTAAAATATCAAAAGGATAATAACCTATATGATACATTAAAATTTATTGATAGTATGTATAAAAATAATTCCAAGGTAAAAGTAGAGTTTGATTTTGATCCAATAAGGATATAAAAATCTTGCTCTTTTTTTCTTTTTACTATATAATTTAATTATGGTAGGTGATAGAGAATGAAGAAGTTATCAAATAAAGGATTTACTTTAATAGAGTTATTAGCCACAATATTAATAATAGGTTTAGTATTAGGTCTAACAACATATGGTATTATTAGTTCAGTAAAAAGTGCTAAAGATGAAGGCTCAAAATTAACATTAGCTGGTATAAAAGAAGCTGCTAGAACATATTCAAATGAATACACAGATGATACTTGGAAGGCTTCTAATAAATCTAATAATATATATTTTTGTACTACAATACAAGAACTTATTAATAAGGGTCTTTTAGATAAAAATGCTAAAAATGTTGAAGGTAATACAATAGGTTTAAATGATTATATAGCAGTAGTAAAAGATAAAACTACTAAAGTAATAAAAAAAGAATTTGTTTTAACTTTACAAGCCTTCAATGAAGATGAAGAAAAACACGAGGCACATCAATATTGTACTGGTAATATTAAACCAGAAGATATAAAGAAATTGCCTATCATTAACAAAAAAAATACATATACTGATACTATAATTGCAGAATTTACAGATGCCGAATTTAAAACTAAAGATGGTAATGTTAGTAATATTAAAAAGAGAGAATGTCTTTATGACGAAACTACCAGTGGTAATTTTACAAGCGAAGGTACAATCACTAATAAAGAGTGTAAGATTGAAGGATTAGTACAAAACAAAAACTATTATGTTAAAGTTTGTATGACATCAAAAAATGATTCACGTGCTTGTTCTACTCCAGAAATAGTTAAAACAAAAGAAGTAAAATCTCCAAGTATAAATATAAATACAAATGATAGTATTAAGATAACTTATGATGATACCAATATAATAGATGAAAATGGTAATCAAAATGGTAATCATTATTTTAAATCTGATGTTAATGCTACATCTAATAAAAATGTAAGTACTTGTAACGAAGAGGGAGAAACTTTTTCTTGTAGTAGTGATAGTACTATAAATATTACAGAAGATAAATGGTATAAAGTAGATGACAAAGAAGTTAAATTATCTTATACAAATAGTGGAGATATTACTATAGCTGCGGTAACTAGAGACAAGAGTGGTAATTATAAATCTACTGATAAAAACTATAGTTTATATAAGATTATATTTAGTAGAGGAACTGCTGATACAATTGGTGGACAAACTAATGATATTAAAAAATTGTGTTTGGTAAATAAGGATGAAACATGTACTATTACTTCTCCAATTATAAAAAAAGCAGGATATAATGTAGTTGGTTGGAACACCGATAGTAATGCTATGACAAGTACTTGGTCACAAAACACTTCAAAAAATATAAATAAGAGTGAAACATATTTTCCAATAGTAAAATTAAAGACGTATACTATAAAATATAATGCTAATGGTGGAAGTGGTGCGCCTAGTAATCAAGTAAAAGAACATAATAAAAACATAACTTTAAGTACTAGTAAACCCACTAGAACAGGATATACGTTTGTTAATTGGAATACTAGTAGTGCTGGTAATGGAACTTCATATTCTACTGGTGCAACATATTCTGGTAATAGTGATATAACTATGTATGCTCAGTGGCGTAGAAATAGAGTAATAATAAACTTTAGTGTTAATGGTGGTACCTTGATATCTACGGCAGCATATTCAGTAGATGCAAATGGTATAGTTACTCAAAATGGTAGTAATTTACATTCAATGTATTATAATGATACTATTATGTCTACTGGATTACCTAATTATAATAATTCAAGTTATTTAAATATTATGAGAAATGGTTATGAAGGTGTAAGTGGAGCAGAATGGAAATGTTTAAGTGGAAACTGTACTAAGCAAACATATAGTCAAGATACAAATACATATAAAGCTAGTGATTTCTGTGATGCTAGTAAAACTGATTGTACAATAACGCTTGGAGTTAATTGGACTGAAGTTAGTACAAAAACAATGTATATAAATGCTAATATTGGTTTAAATTGCCGTAGTGGTTCAGGAACAAGTTACTCTATAGTTACAGCTTATGCCTGCGGTGTACCAGTTAAAGTAAGAACTAAGCTAGTTAATGATTGGTGGTATGAGGTTGATGATAAATGCTACATGTCAAAAGGTGGAACAGGTTCAGATGGTAACTGGAAAGATTATTTGGTTGATAGTAGAAGTAAATTAACTTGTCCAACCAGTTCTGGCGGTTCTGGAGGCTCAGGCGGTGATTCTAGTGAAGGAAAATTGTTAAATTGTACTTGTAATGAAGATGCTGATTGTGGTGTTGCAGGAGGTAATTTAATTAATTTATATTGTGATACAAATATGAAGAGTGGAAAAACAGAAAAAGAAGGAAAATATATGTGTGCTTGGAAAAATAAATACAAACCAAATGTTACACATTGGTGTTGGACTCGATAAAAAGACAAATATTTAATTATAATAAAAAACTACTTAAAAAAAATTAATAGAAAGTAAGAAAACAAGTAAATATTAAAATACTTGTTTTTTTATACAAATTTTTCTTATTGTTTAAGCAAGCAAGAAATGCATTATATTTCAGTTATAAAATATCTTGCTCTTTTTTACCTTTTACTGTATAATTTAATTATGGTAGGTGATAAAGAATGAAGAAATTATCTAATAAGGGTTTTACTTTAATAGAGTTATTAGCCACAATATTAATAATAGGTTTAGTATTAGGTTTAACAACTTATGGTATTATTAGTTCAGTAGATAAGGCTAAAATTACTAGTACAACAATATCAGTAAGTGGTATAAAAGAAGCTGCTAGAACATATTCAAATGAATACACAGATGATACTTGGAAGGCTTCTAATAAATCTAATAATATATATTTTTGTACTACAATACAAGAACTTATTAATAAGGGTCTTTTAGATAAAAATGCTAAAAATGTTGAAGGTAATACAATAGGTTTAAATGATTATATAGCAGTAGTAAAAGATAAAACTACTAAAGTAATAAAAAAAGAATTTGTTTTAACTTTACAAGCCTTCAATGAAGATGAAGAAAAACACGAGGCACATCAATATTGTACTGGTAATATTAAACCAGAAGATATAAAGAAATTGCCTATCATTAACAAAAAAAATACATATACTGATACTATAATTGCAGAATTTACAGATGCCGAATTTAAAACTAAAGATGGTAATGTTAGTAATATTAAAAAGAGAGAATGTCTTTATGACGAAACTACCAGTGGTAATTTTACAAGCGAAGGTACAATCACTAATAAAGAGTGTAAGATTGAAGGATTAGTACAAAACAAAAACTATTATGTTAAAGTTTGTATGACATCAAAAAATGATTCACGTGCTTGTTCTACTCCAGAAATAGTTAAAACAAAAGAAGTAAAATCTCCAAGTATAAATATAAATACAAATGATAGTATTAAGATAACTTATGATGATACCAATATAATAGATGAAAATGGTAATCAAAATGGTAATCATTATTTTAAATCTGATATTAATGCTACATCTAATAAAAATGTAAAGAAGTGTACATTAAGTACTATAACAAATAATTATGTTTGTGATAAAGAGACCAAGGAAATATCAATTAATTCTTGGTATAAAGTATCAGATAAAGAAGTAATACTTTCTTATACAGAGAATGGAGATTTTGATGTTACTGCTGAAACAAGAGATAAAAGTAATAATTCTAAGTCAAGTACAAAAAGTTTTAGTTCTTATATAACTATATTTAGTAGAGGAACTGCTGATACAATTGGTGGACAAACTAGTGATATTAAAAAGTTATGTTTAGCAGATAGAAATAAAAGTTGTACTATTACTTCTCCAATTATAAAAAAAGCAGGATATAGTGTAGTTGGTTGGAATACTAATAGTAGTGCTACAACAAGTAGTTGGAATGTAAATATTTCAAAATCTATAAATAAGAGTGAAACATATTATCCAATAACTAAATTGTCAACATATACCATAACATATAATAATAATAATGGAAGTGGATGTACATCAAAGACTGTTAATTATAATTCACAAATTGGTACTTTATGTACTCCAAAAAGGAAAGGCTATACTTTTATTGGATGGTATAACCCTGATTACAAAGACAAACCTTTAAATTATTATGCTGATACAAATCCAGATTTATATAATGCTTTTAATTATGATGCAGATAAATTATATAACCATTATTTAACATATGGTGTAAATGAAGGCCGAAGAGTAGCACAATATTTATCATCTGATACATATAACTATACAAAAAATATAACAGTCTATGCTGGCTGGAAGGCAAATAAAATTAAAATTAAATATAATGTTAATGGTGGTCAATTAAATACTAATAATTCTGCTTATAGTACAAGTGGATCATATGTAACATTAAACGGAAGTACAATAATAGAAGCATATAATTATGGTGATATGTTAGGTTCGAATGGTTTATATAATTATAATAATCCTGCATATATAAATATTGTAAGAAGTGGCTATAAAGCAGTTAGTGGTAAAGAATGGTATAATGATGCAAAAAATACATTTAATCAAGCAACTAGATATGATGTCAATGATTTATGTGATGCATCTAATTCAGATTGTGAAGTAACATTATATGTTAATTGGATTAAGGAAGATTCTATTAATGATTATAGATGTTCAGGTAGTGATTACTATTATATTACTACATGTGATTCTGCTTCAAGCGCTGATGCAAGATGTAACTACACATCAAAGAATAAACAAAGTACATCAGGCACTATTCTCAGAAATAATTTAACACAATGTCATAAAGTTACATTTTATGCTGATGGAGGTAAATTTAGTGATGGCACTACAGAATTCTTCTTTATGGCCACCGCAGGAGTAAGGTATACCTTTGATAGTAGTTATTATTTAACGAATATTACTATGCCAAGGATATCAAGAAGCGGCTGCTCACTATATGGTTGGTACTATTATCCAGAAAGTAAAGTCATTAGGCAGTGGTTTGATGTTGATAGCGATGAATATAATATTGAACTTAAGGCTAATTGGTATTGCCCTAGTAGTGGTGGTACTGGTGGTGGTGGTACTGGCGGTTCTCCCGTAAAACCATGTGGCTATTGTACTAAAGATAGTCAATGTAGTGCTAGTAATTCATGTGGTGCTGCATGCGTAAATAACCAGTGTAGAGTATATCAGCAAAAGCCAAATGGTAGTTGTACAGGAACTTATGATGCATGTAATTAGAGGTGAAATATTATGAAAAAAAAGATATTAATTATACTACTATTAGTACTAGTATTTGCAATTATTTTTGTAACTATTATTTATATTACAAATAGAAATAATATAAAAATAGAAGAACTATATGGAACATGGACACTTGAAGAAAATAAAACTATATTAGATGGAAAAGAAACTTCTAATATGGTTCCATGGAGATGTGTTATTGAATTACAAAAAAATAATAATATGAAACTTTGCCACTATAATAGTGATGATAATATCGAGTGTGGCACAGCAAATTATACATATGAAGGCGGTATCTTAAATATTAAAGATAATGATTGGTATTTAAAAGGCAAATATTATGTTACTTTAGAGGATGCCAATATGCTGATATTAAAACAAGAAATTTCAAAAGAGGAACAAACTATCATTTATTATAAAAGAAGCTAAAAAATATGAATTTATTTCATATTTTTTTCTTATTACTAATATATTTAAATAGAAAGAAGAGGAAAGAATATGATTAATAAGAAAAATTTATGGTTTTTAACATTATTTAGTTTAGTATTAGTATTATCTATTTATTATGTAACAATGCCTAATGAAGTATTTGATAAAGATTTATCAAATAAAGAATCAGAAACTACAAGTACAGAAATAAAAGAATCAAGTGTAGTTGCTTCTCTTAAAGTAGAAGATGATACCACAGTTAAAGAAAAAATAAATAGCTTGAAAGAAAAAATTACTGATAAAAGTGTCAGTATCGAAGAAAAAAACAATTATTTTGAAGAATTAAAATTAATAAATAAAAATTCTTCTAAAGAAGAGACAATAGAAACTAAGATAAAAGAAATGTGCAGTTGTGATAATTTTGTTAAAATAGATGGTGATAATGTAAGAGTGGTACTCGATTCAGATGATTCTAATACCTCTAAAGCTAATGAGATAATGCGACTAGTTCAAAAAGAGTTTGACAATAAGATGTATATTTCGGTAAAATTTAATTAAATTAGGTTAAAATACCTCACTTTATTTTAATATAGGAATACAATAATATGAAAAGACATTGACCACCCTATGTACAAGGGAAGTGAGGTATTTATGAGTAAAGGTATATTAACCAAAAGAGAAAAAGAAGTATTTTCGTTACTAGTGGATAATAAAAGTACGAAAGAAATAGCTGATATTTTAAATATTAGTGAGAAAACAGTTAGAAATCATATTTCTAATACTATGCAAAAACTATCTGTAAAAGGAAGAGCACAAGCGGTGGTAGAACTAATTAGGCTTGGTGAAATATCATTATAAGCACAAATTGTGCTTTTTTCTTTTTCTCATGTAATTTATTTACTAATTAACACATATATTTTACTAGGTGATAGGTTTATGTTAAAAAGAATGTCTATTAAAAAAATAATGGTATCTACTGCAGCAGTTTTACTGCTGCTAATAATATATTTAATACCAGATAATAGAAAAGAAATAGAATTAAAAAACAAAGATATTGAATATACTTATAATAATATTACTGACACAATATATTTAATAGATAAAAATGATTATGTAGCAAGAACAAATATTGTTAGTTGTAATTGTAATGATATAGATAAAGCTAAAGATCTATTAGATAGTCTTACTATTGGAGGAAAAAAATCAAATATTATTCCTAATGGCTTCAGGAGTATTATACCACCAGATACTAGTATACTTAATATAGAATTAAAAGATAAAATATTAACAATAGATTTTTCAAAAGAATTTCTTGATGTATCAGAAGTAGAAGAAGAAAAGATGATTGAATCAATAATTTATACTTTAACTAGTATCAAAGGTATAGATAAAATAATAATTAAAGTAGAAGGAAATATATTAACAAATCTTCCACATAGCAAAAAAATAATTCCTTCAGTATTAGATAGAAGTTATGGTATAAATAAAGAATATGAATTAACAACGATTAATAATATTGATTCATATACGGTATATTATGTAAATAAATATAACGATAGTAATTATTATGTACCAGTAACTAAATATATAAATAAAGAGGAAATAGAACCGGTAAAAGTAATAATTAAAGAATTAAGTAGTTCTCCAATATATGAAACAAATTTAATGAGTCATTTAAATGCCGGTGTAGTATTAAATGACTATGAATTAGAAGGTAATAATTTAAAATTAAATTTCAATGAACTATTATTAAGTGATCCAGATAGTAACAAAATACTTGAAGAAGTTATATACACAATAGGACTTTCTATGAATGATATATATAATAATTTAGAAACAGTATCTTTTTATGTTAATAATAATGAGGTATATGCTTTAACATTAAGTGATTTAAAATAAAAAATATTTTCTTTCAATTGACTAATAAACTTCAAAATGATATACTTAAATAGAAAGAGTAGGAGATATCTATGAAGGAAAATAAAAAAATTAAAATAATTGGAACTATTATTGGTATAGTACTATTTGTTATATTGATCGCAGGATTTACTTTTGCTTGGTTTACTTGGGAAAGTAGTAGAATAAATATAAGTGGTAATACAGCTTGTTTCAATATTAATTATACCGAAGGTAATTTAGTTACTGATGATATGCTACTTGTAGATGCTAATAAATTAATATCTAATAATAAGATTACAATAAAAAGAGGAATGGCTGTAACTAATTTAAGTGCTAGCAAAGATCCAAAATGCACAAAAGTAAAAGCCAAATTATCCATTCAATTAAATGCAGATTTAATACCAAGCATATATAATGCTTCGGGTAGTTGTTCTGGAGCACTAAATTATGTAGTAGCAAGTTATGATGCATCCCTATTTTCTGGAGTTGATGCAAGAACGCTAGAAAATATGACTTTTGATATTTTAGCTACAGATACTATTCCAAGTTCTGGTAGTAGAACTGTCTATGAAAAAGCACTTGCTGATGACGGTACAAGACAAGATTATCTAATAATATTTTATATAGATGGAAATAAGGCTAATGATGATATTGATAGTAAAAATATTATTGTTAAAGCTAATGTGACTGCTGTTCAAACTAATTAAAAAAAATACTAGAATAATAAACTCTAGTATTTTTTAATTACTCCAAAATAGGTGAAAAGTAAAATAAAAAAGCCTTATTTTATAAGGCTTTAATATTTAAAGTGGTGTCCTGGTGGAGATTCGAACTCCAGACCGATCGCTTAGAAGGCGATTGCTCTATCCAGCTGAGCTACCAAGACATCAGTCAATATAGATTATACAACAACATTAAAAAAATAGCAACCATTTTTTAAAAAAAATTGCAAAAATTTAATATTTAATATATAATTTAATTGTAGGTGAGTAATGAAAAAGAAAATTAATATTATATATTTACTATTTATGTTATTTTTAGTACTATTAAACTACATTACTAAGAATAGTAATATATTAAATTTAGTATTAAGCTCTAGTCTAAGTATATTACTATATAATATATTTTCAGAATTAAATATAAAAAGTACATTAGAAA